>WNGL01001586.1_pt1 | contig 32937 bp, 30 predicted proteins | sample 5400591 | NCBI WGS metagenome assembly WNGL01 (sample SAMN13153377, study PRJNA577476) | soil metagenome | isolation source: 80 cm soil or saprolite under Garry oak tree replicate 1 | place: USA:California | collected 2016-06-15
CGGGGAGTTGCTTCGGGTCGGCCAGCTCGACGGCGAAGGAGACGTACCAGCGTCCGCACGGGTCCCGGGAGACAGTCACCGTGGACGGGTCGATACCTGCCGGGTCGATGTCCGGCCACGACCACACGAACACCAGCGGTGTATCCATTTTGGCCAGGAACAACTGTCCGTCGCGGTACCGGAACCCGGAGCGTGTGTACTCGGCGGACTGCCGGCCGGCCCGGGACTTGAACCGCGGGTACCGGGCACGCTTGGCGAAGAAGCTGGCGTACGCGACTTGCTGGTGCCGGATCGCCTGCTGGAGCGGGACCGACGATACCTCGTTCAGCCAGGCCAGGTCTTCGGTGGCCTTCATGGCGGTCAGGTAGGCGTTGGCCTGGGTGAAGTTGGTCTTGACCTGCTCGCCGTGATACCGGGCGTGACGCCACGCGAGGGTCCGGTTCCACACGTACCGGACACAGCCGAACGTGCGGTTGAGCACGCTCACCTGCCCGGCCGGGGCAGCTAGGCGTTCAAGCAGGCATATCCATAACGTGGGAGGAGGACCACCATGGCGCGTGCCATCTGGAACGGTACGGTCCTGGCCCAGACCGATCACCCGGTGCTGCTGGAGGGCAACGTGTACTTCCCGCCGGAAGACGTCCGGCACGAGTACCTGGTCAAGACCAGGGCGTGGTCGCTGTGCCCGTGGAAGGGGCTGGCCCGCTACTACACGGTGGCGGCCAGCGGGCAGCAGAACAAGAACGCGGCCTGGTACTACCCGCACCCCAGCCCGCTCGCCCGCAAGATCCGCAACCATGTGGCGTTCTGGAACGGCGTGCAGGTGAACCTCGCGACCCAGCCACAGGACCAGGCGAGCGAGGCGCGCTGACCCGTGCCCGATAGCTGGGACCTGATCGTGATCGGGGGCGGCGCGGCCGGGCTGGGCGCGGCCCGCGCCGGGGCCGCCGCTGGCGCCCGGGTGCTGCTGATGGCCGAGGGGGAGATCGGCGGGGAGTGCACGTTCACCGGGTGCGTGCCGTCCAAGACGCTGATCGAGACCGCCGCCCGCGGCACCGCCTTCCCGGCCGCGATGGCGGCCGTGCGTCACGCGGTGGCGGCGATCGCCGCGACCGAGACACCAGACGTCCTGGGCGCCGACGGCATCGAAGTGCTCCGCGGCCGGGCGGTGTTCACCTCCTCGCGCGAGGTCAGCCTAGATGGGCGGGGGCTGCGGGCGCGGGCCTTCATCGTCGCCACCGGGTCGCAGCCCTCGGTTCCGCCGGTGCCCGGCCTGGCCGGGGCCGGGTACCTGACCAACGAGACGATCTTCGGCCTCGGCGAACTGCCCGGGCGGCTGGCAGTGCTGGGCGGCGGGCCGGTAGGCTGCGAACTGGCCCAGGCGTTTGCCCGGCTCGGCAGCCAGGTCAGCGTGATCGAGGCCGCACCCCGGTTGCTGCCCGCCGCCGACCCAGAGGCGTCGCAGGTCGTAGCGGAGGTGTTCGGCGCCGAGGGGATCAGCGTGCGCACCGGGGCGGCCGCCGCCAGCGTTAAGAACGATGAGAAAACGGTGGTGCTGGCGCTGGTCTCTGGCGGGGAAGTAACGGCGGACCGGCTGCTGGTGGCCGCCGGCCGGCGTCCGGTGACCGGGGACCTGGGCGTGGAGGCCGCCGGGGTTCACGTGGACCAGCGGGGCTGCATCGTCACCGATCGGCATCTGGCCACCACGGCGCGAGGGATCTACGCGGCCGGTGATGTGACCGGGCGGATGCCGTTCACCCATGCCGCGTTCGCGATGGGCCGCCTGGCCGCCCGCAACGCGCTGCGCCGTCCCTGGTCACCGCCCGGCACCTTTAAGACGGCCGCGATCCCGTGGGTGGTGTTCACCGACCCCGAGGTGGCCCAGGTGGGGCTCACCGAAGCGGAGGCCGCCACGCATGCGGGCGCGCGGGTGGCGTGGCTGCCGGTGCGCGAGGCGGACCGGGCGGTCACCGCCGGGCGAACCGAGGGCTTCGTGAAGATCATCGCGGGCCGCCGGGGTGTGCTGGGGAATGCCGGGGGCGGGCGAGTGCTCGGGGCCACCATCGTGGCCGCCCGCGCGGGGGAGATGATCCACGAGCCCGCCCTGGCCATGCGCACCGGCATGTTCACCGGCCGACTCGCCCAGGCCACTCACGCCTACCCCACCTGGTCGCTGGCCATCCAGCAGGCTGCCGCCCAGTTCTTCGGCGAGTCCGGCGGCCGCACCGCCCGCAATGCAAGGGCCTGAATTAGTCCGAATTAGTTCCTGATCGGCAGGGCCAGCAGGCCGTCGGCCACCTCGGTGAGGTCGGCGCCAGTCACATCGGCGGGGGCGAACAGGCTGCCGTAGCGGCCCTCCAGACGGCTTGGCCACCCGGTGGTCAGCCCGGCCCGCTTGGCCCCGTGACAGTCCCAGGCATGCACCGCCACCAGCGCCACCCGCTCCGGCGGCAGCCCGAGGACCTCCGCCGCGTGCTGGTAGACGCGAGCCGGTGGTTTCCAGGTCCCCACCTCGGCAACGCTGATCACCCGCTCGACGTGGGACTCCAGGCCGGTGCGGGCCAGGAACGCCGCCGTGGTACCGGCGCCGCCGTTGGTCAGGCAGCACACCCGGACCCCTGCATCGGCGAGCCGGCGCATCGCAGGCTCGGCGTCGGGGTGGGCGGGCAGTTCCGCGAACCCGGCCAGCACATACTCCACGTCCTCGCCGGGCAGCCGGTAGCCGCTGACCGCCCGCAACGCCTCGGCTGCCACGTCAGGAAATGGCACGTAGTCGCCCGCCGCCGACAGCCCCACCCCATAAAGCAGCAGCCGCGTGAACCACTCCCTCAGCGCTGATACTGGCAGGCCAGCCTGCTCGAACCGGGCGGCCAGCGGCTCCAGCGGCATCAGCGTTTCGACCACATCGAACGCAACCGCGGACGGGCGGCTTGCCATCGTGGGCTCCTCACTGCCGGGCTACAGGGCAGCGGCTCGCAGCCGCTGATCGCGGACCCGGCTCGTTGCAGCATTCTGACCGAAAGGATCGGCCAGGAGTCATAGGCCACTACGTTGGCGAGCAGCAGGCCGACGCACCGCCGTGGCTGACGTGAGGCCGCGATCTGCACGGCCCGCCCGCCGTGGCACCGGGCTCGTCGCGTCAGAGCGCGATCCGGCAGCCATCCCAGTAGGCCTCCACCCGCGGCCGACGCCTGCCGTGCAGGCCGATCTCCAGCACGTCGGGCACCCTGCCCGCGGGAGCGCGAAACCAGACCTCGACCCCGTCCTGCCCGGTCTGCGGCACCAGGCGGAACCCGGACAGGCCCGACGGCTGCTCGGTGGCTGCGTGCATGTAGGCCGGTGTCCCCCAGCAGCACAACCGCGGGCGGGACACCCAGACCCACAGCCGCCCGCCAAGCTGGCGCACCTGCCGCGCGGCCTCGGGGCTTACCTCCACCTGCATGGTGCCTCCCTCACCAAGCGTGCTACGGGTCGGCAGTTTCGGCCAGGGCGAGGCCGGGACTGCACTCGCCGCGCTGGCCCACCGTTGAGCCCGCCAGGCCTGCGGTTGCCATCAGCAAGGTGACCCCAGCCGAGGCCCGCGGCCGAAGAAGCCAGCCATCCTGGCCAGCCACGCGGCGGCCCGGGTGCCCGCAGAGGGACTGGTACCGGGCTGCCCGTCGCCTACGGCCGCGGCGACCTGCCGGGCAGAAGGGTTAACCATGGCCCGGGCGCCGACCTCGACGGTCGGGACGGTCTCGTCGCCGCTGGTGATGGCGCACCCGGGCCGCCGCGGCGCGGTCCTCCCCGATGTTGACCCACGTGGCTGGTACCCGGGCACTGCGCAGCCCCAGCCGCAGCATCGCGCAGTACGGGCATCCGGGCCGCCAGTGCACCAGCACGCCGCCAGGCGCTCCCGCTGCCGGGCTCACGGCCGCGCCTCTGCCCGGTGCAGCCGGGCCCGGATCCGGCCGGCCAGGCCGCGGCCCGCGCCGTCCGTCTTTTCCCCGTCTGGGCCGGGAACACGCTCCACCCGCACCCCATGCCAGAACGCGACATGCCCGGCGATCGCGCTGGCAGCAGGGCTCGGCTGCGGGTAGTACCAGGCCGCGTCCCGGTTGACCGTGCCGTCCACGCTGACGTGGTAGTACCGGGCCCGGCCCTTCCACGGGCAGGTGCTGGTGGTGGGGCTGTCGGCGAAGTACTCCCGGTGCAGCGACTCGGCCGGGAAGTAGTGATTGCCCTCCACTTTCACGGTGTGCTCGCTTTCGGCGAGCACCGCCCCGTTCCACACGGTCCTCAACATGATCCCCTCCATGATTCGTGGAACACGTCACCGATTGCAGCACCTGACCCGCGTGCGCTGATGACGGAGTGTCAGCCAGGTGACAGGATGGGTGGCATGAGTTTCCGGCGGCTTCCCGCCGCGGCGCAGCGGGCCGCCCAGCGGCTGCCCGTCCCCATGAGTGTCAGCGAGGCGCAGATCCGGCAGGCCGCCTGGGTGGCCCGGTGTGTGGGCCGCGGCCAGTCAGCGCCGCTGCGGCCGGACGACGTGACCGCGCTGGCCTCCACCCTGGAAATCCGCAGGTTCCCGCCGGGGTCGGTGCTGTTCCATAGCGGTGACCAGCCGCCGGGTGTGTGGATCGTCCGCGACGGCCGGATCGAGCTGTCGGTTGGGTCCGGGCGCCGCCGGGCCGTGGTGCAGCTACTGCGGCCCGGGGACGTGGACGGTGACATCCAGCTGCTACTGGAGATGCCGCTGCCCTACACCGGCCGGGCGCTGTCCGAGGTGACCTGCCTTTTTCTGGCCCGGCAGGGCTTTGAGGACCTGCTGGCTACCCACCTGGCGATTGCCCGGCGCTGGCTGTCGAGCGTTGCGCAGCGGCTGGCGGCCAGCCAGGCGCGGATCCTGGCGCTACTCGGGGGGTCGCTGGCCGCCCAGGCCGCCCGGCTGCTGGCCGAAGAGGCAGTCGATGGGCGGGTGGAACTGCCGCAGCGCACCCTGGCCGCCATGCTCGGCGTCCAGCGGCCCTCGCTGAACAAGGTGCTTAAAGACCTGGAACACGATGGCCTGATCCGGATCAGCTACAGCGTCATCGAGATCGTCGACCGGGCTAAACTCGCCGCCCGCGCCTGACCGATACCTGCGCGGCGGTGTGGCGGGAGCCCTTGCCCCGTTGCAAGAGCTCCCGCCACCAGCGAGGGCCTGCCCGAGGTCGGCCAGGTTCGGCCCCGCGTTCTCCGTCATATGGGCGAGATCGATGCCGAAGTCCTCGGTCATGGACCGGTCGACCTCCCGCATCTGCCCGGTGCTCACCGCCGGGACGGGCTCGCCCGCGTTCAGCCTGAACACGATGGTTAACCGTTCAGGAAGCCCGGTGCACCTCGGTGCACGTGTCACCCATCGCCTCGTCCTTTCCCACGACCCGGGTCAAATCCCCTGGCGTCATCTCCGGGCGAACCAGGACTGTCCGCCGCGGCAAGGTTGAAGGCGGAGTTGACGAGCCCGACGTGGGAGAAGGCCTGGGGAAAGTTCCCGACCAGGCGCCGGCGGGACGGGTCGTATTCCTCGGCGAGCAGCCCGACGTCGTTGCGCAGGTCAAGAAGCCGCTCGAGCAGCCGCTTGGCCTCGTTGCGGCGGCCGGCCAGGGCGAGGTTGTCCACCAGCCAGAAGCTGCAGGCGAGGAAGGCGCCCTCGCCGCCGGCCAGGCCGTCGGCGGCGCCCTGGTCATCGGTGCGGTAGCGGAGCACGAGCCCGTTCTCGCACAGCTCGTCGCGCACCGCCTCGACCGTGCGGATCACCCGCGGGTCGCCGGGTGGCAGGAAACCGACCAGCGGCAGCAGGAGCAGGCTCGCGTCCAGTTCGGTGGAGCCGTAGGCGCGGACAAAGCACCCGCGCGCCGGGTCGACGGCGCGCTGGCAGATCTCCTCGTGCATCTGGGTCCGCAGCTTCCGCCACCGCCCTGCCGGGCCGGGCAGGCCGAACCGCTCCACCGCCTGGACGGCCCGGTCGATGGCGACCCAGGCCATGACCTTGGAGTGGGTGAAGTGCCACCGGCCGGAGCGCACCTCCCAGATCCCCTCATCCGGTTCCTGCCAGTGCTGCTCCACGTGTTCGGCCAGGACCTGCTGCAGCGCCCACGCCGCGGCGTCCGGGATCATGCCCGCGAGGCGCGCCTGGTGCAGGGCGTCCATCACCTCCCCATACACGTCCAGCTGGACCTGCGCGGACGCGGCATTGCCGGTCCGCACCGGGCGCGAGCCCTCGTAGCCGGGCAGCCAGCCCAGCTCCAGCTCGGTCAGGCGGCGTTCCCCCGCCGGGCCGTACATGATCTGCAGCTGGGCCGGATCGCCGGCAACCACGCGCAGCAGCCAGTCGCGCCACGCCCGGGCCTCCTCGCCGTAGCCGACGCGCAGCAGCGCGTCCAGGGTGAACGCCGCGTCGCGCAGCCAGCAGTACCGGTAGTCCCAGTTGCGGGCCCCGCCGAGGTCCTCGGGCAGCGAGGTTGTCGCCGCGGCGACTATGCCGCCGGTCGGCTCGTAGCTGAGCGCCTTGAGCGTGATGAGCGACCGCACCACCGCATCACGCCACGGCCCCCGGTAGCCGCAGCGCCCGCTCCAGTCCCGCCACCAGGCCTCGGTCGCCGCGACCGCCCGCACGGCGTCCCCGCCGCAGCTGCCCTCGGCGAACTGCGGATGCCACGACAAAACGAACGGCACCCGCTCACCCGGGCCCACCGTGAACTCGGCGATCGTGCGGAAGTTCTCCCCCCGGGTCTGGGCCGGGGTGGCCAGGCAGACCGAGTCCGGCCCGGCGAGGCCGTGCAGATGATCGCCGGCCCGTTGCATCCACGGCACCACCCAGCCGTAGTCGAAGCGGATCACCAGGTCCATCCGCGTCGCCACGCGGCCAGTAACTCCCTCGACCACCCGGGCCACGCTGGCATGACCGGAGCGCCGCGGCATGCAGTCCGCCAGCCGGACGACGCCGTCGCCGGTGTGGAACTCGGTCTCCAGCACCAGGGTCTCGCCCCGGTAGTGGCGGGCAACGCGGCCGGCGCCGCCCGCGGGGGCGATCCGCCAGAACCCGTGCTCCTCACCCCCGAGCAGCGCGGCGAAGCAGGCGCCGGAGTCGAACCGCGGGAGGCACAGCCAGTCGATCGACCCGTTCCGGCCTACCAGCGCGGCTGTATGCCCGTCGCCGATCACCGCGTAGTCCTCGACCGGCAACGCACCCGCCGGCCGCACCGGAGCGGGCGAGCCCGCGTCTACCGGCTTCAACGTCATCACCTTCCACAGGGGTCATGCCGGCCTGCCGCCGGGTCGTGCCACCCGCCATGGCCGGCCATCACCGTCACCGCCTCGGCCGGTCCCCACGAGCCGCGCCGGTAACCGTGCACCGGGCCGGGCTGGTCGAGGAGGGGCTGGATGATCCGCCACGCGTGCTCGACGCCGTCTTGGCGGGCGAACCGGGCCGGGTTGCCCTCCAGGGCGTCGCCCAGCAGCCGCTGGTAGGCCTGCTGGCGGGCGCCGAACACCCGCTCGAAGTCCACCTGGAGCTCGACCGGGTGGCTGACCAGCCGCTCCCCGGGCTCCTTCGCCTGCACGCAGACCGTGACCGCGTCGCTTGGCCCGAGGCGGAAGCGCAGGAAGTTGGGGCGAGGCTGGCAGCCGTCCGGGGAGAACAGCAGCCGGGGCGGCGCGTGCAGCTCGACGACCGCCTCCAGCGCGGTGGCCGGCAGGCCCTTGCCCGCCCGGACGAAGAACGGCACCCCGGCCCACCGCCACGAGTCGATCTCCAGCCGCAGGGCGGCGAAGGTCTCCACCTCCGAGCCCGGCGCCACCCCCGGCTCGCCGTGGTAGCCCTCGTACTGGCCGCGGACCAGGCGGGCCGGGTCAGCCGGGCGCATGGCCTTGAGGACCTTCACCTTCTCATCGCGCAGCGAGTCCGGCTCGGCATCGACCGGGGGCTCCATCGCCAGCAGCGCGACCACCTGCAGGAGGTGGTTCTGGATCACGTCGCGGATGGCGCCCACCCGGTCATAGAAGCCGCCCCGGCCCTCCAACCCAAAGGTCTCGGCCATGGTGACCTGCACGCTGGCGACGTAGCGGCGGTTCCAGACGGGTTCCAGGAAGGCGTTGGCGAAGCGGAAAACCAGCAGGTTCTCCACCGGCTCCTTGCCCAGGTAGTGGTCGATGCGGAAGATGGACCGCTCCGGGAACACCTGATGCAGCACCCGGTTGAGCTCGCGGGCTGAGGCCAGGTCCCGGCCGAACGGCTTCTCCACCACCACCCGGGCCCCCTGGCTGAGCCCGGCCTGAGCGAGGCCCTGCGCCACTACCGGGAACAGCCCAGGCGGGATGGCCAGGTAGTACACCGGCCGCGCGGTGCCCACCTCCGCCAGCCGCCGGGCCAAGGCGGCGAAGGTAGCCGGGTCCCGGTAGTCGCCGCTCACCATCGCCAAGCCACCGGCCAGTTCCTTCAGCGCCGGGTCGTCCACCTGGCCCTCCGCGGCCGGCACCGCCTCCGTGGCGTAGGCGCGCAGCCGGGCGTCGTCCCAGTCCGAGACGGCCACACCGACCACCGGCACGCCCAGCTGCTTCGCCGCCGCCAGGTGGTACAGGGCCGGGAACAGCTTCTTGCGGGCCAGGTCACCGGTCGCCCCGAACAGCACCAGCGCGCCGGCCCGCATCACGACCACTCCGGCATCCCGGCGCGCCCGCCGGCTGTTGCGCGCATCGCGGCCATCAGGGAACGTCCGCAAGGCTGCGCAGCGCGTCTTCGATGCCGCGGTGGAAGGTGGGGTAGGCGTAGATCATGGCCCGCAGAGCGGCGACCGGGACCTGCCCGTGCACCGCGACCGCCAGGGCGCCTAGCACCTCGCCGCCCACCGGCCCGGCCGAGGTGGCACCCACCAGCACGCCGCGTTCGGTGTCCTCGATGAGCTTGATGAGCCCGTCGTTGCCCGCCTTGTGGATCCAGCCCCGCGCCGACGACGGCACCTGCGTGATGCCGGTCCGCACCGTCAGGCCCTGCTCGCGGGCCTGCGCCTCGGTGAGCCCCACCGAGCCGATCTCGGGGTCGGTGAAGGTGACCCGCGGCACCGCCCGGTACTCAGCCGCCGGCCCGTCCTGGCCGAGGATGTCGGCGACGGCGATGGCGGCCTGGTACATGGCCACGTGGGTGAACGCGCCCTTGCCGGTGACATCGCCGATCGCCCACAGCCCGCCGGCGGCCCGCATCCGCTCATCCGTCGCGATGCTCCTGGCCGTCGCGTCCAGGCCGTAGGCGGCCACGCCCAGCGCCGCGATGGTGGCGTGGCGGCCGGTGGCCACCAGCAGCCGCTGCGCGGCGAGCGTCTCGCCGCCGGCCAGGGTCACGGTGAACTGCCTGCCGTCATGGCCGGCATGCTCGGCGCGGGCGCCGGCCCGCACCGCGATGCCCTCCCGGCTGAAAACCCTTGCGAGGAGTTCGCCCGCCTCGGGCTCCTCGAGGGGCAGCAGCCGGGGCAGCGCCTCCACCACGGTCACCGCAGCGCCGAACCGGGCGAACACCTGCGCCAGCTCCGCGCCGATCGCCCCGCCGCCGAGCACTATCAGCGACTCGGGCACTTCCTCGGTCTCGATCGCCTCCCGGTTGGTCCAGTACGGCGTCCCGGCCAGCCCCCGGATCGGCGGCACCGACGGCTCGGTACCGGTGGCGATCACGATGCCGCGCCGCGCCCGCAGCACCCGCGGACCGTCGGCACTGTCCACGGTGACCTCGCCGCGGCCGGTGATCCGACCCCGGCCGCGGACGAAATGCCCGCCCTTACTGAGGAACCGGTCCACGGCGACCTTGTCGTTCCAGGAGTCGGTGGCCTCGTCCCGGATCCGGGCAGCGACCGGCGCCCAGTCCGGCGCCACGGTCGAGGTGCCGGCCATGCCGGGGATCCGCCGGGCCTCGGCCAGCAGGCCGGCAGCGCGGATCATCATCTTCGACGGCACGCACCCCCAGTACGGGCACTCCCCGCCGACCAGCCTGGCCTCCACCCCGGTCACGTGCAGCCCGGCCTGCGCCAGCTTCCCGGCGGCGTCCTCACCACCGGGACCCATCCCGATCACCACAATGTCGGTTTCTTCGATGCTCATCGGCTTCTCCTCACCTGTCCGCCCCGCCCGGATCGCTTATCCGGAACCTGGTTGCAACAACGCGCGAGATGACGCGACGAGCAGGGGAGTGTCAGCCAGCTGACCAACCCGGCCGCGGCGCACTGAGGTCGGCGGATTCCGGTCTGCGCGCGGGCACTGGTCAGGGTCCGCGCAGATCCGGGTGAAGTTATCGATGCGGTCGGTCAGCGCAGGGACGCCCCGGCCGCTGATCACGATCATGGGGCGTCTTGACGGCCGGTGCCGCTCGTCCGTCGCGCGGGCCGGGCGATCTCCTCGCGCCTCGTGCGTGCTGAGGGCCGCGGGAGCCGCGGGAGCCGCGGCGCATCCATGCTGACATGGTGTGCCCCGCTGGGCGTGCCCGCCGGGGCTTAACGTCCCGCCCCCGTGGGACTTGTGGCCCTAATCATCTGTGTGGCCCGTAGCCGGCGGTTGAGAGATCGCCTTGCCCGCCGCGGCGCGTCAGCGGGGGAAGGAGGCCACCGTGTCTCAGCTCACCCAGAGCCCGCCGGCCAGCCCGGGCCCCCCGCTCCGCAGTACCTCAGCGCCGAGCACGTCGTCGGCGAGATGGCTGATCGCGGCACCCGGCGGCTGCAGCGGCTGTCGGTGGCGCAGATCCTGGTGCTGGCCATGCTGGCCGGCGGCTTCGTCACCGTCGGCGCCCTGTTCTCGGTGCTGCTCGCCACCGGCATCGGCTCACCGGGCGCCCAGCGGCTGGTAGAGGGCCTCGGGTTCTCCGCCGGGTTCTTCTTCGTCATCCTCTCCGACGCCGTGCTGTTCACCGAGGCCAACGTCGTGCTCCCCGCCACCATCCTGCGCTGCCACGGCTCACCAGCAGCCCGGCTGGCGACCATCGCCCGGTTCTGGGCACTGGCCTGGGTCGGCAACCTGGCCGGCGCCTTCGTGGTGGGCTACGCCATTCACCTGGGCCTGCACTACCCGCCAGACGTAGGCCGCCTGCTCGACCAGGTCGTCGCCCGCAAGATGGCCTACCGGGCCATCGGCGGTGCCGGCGGCTGGTGGCAGGTGGTGCTGTCCGGGATGCTCGCCAACTGGCTGGTCGGCATGGCCGCGTTCTTCTCGGTGATGGGCCGGTCGATCATCGGAAAGTACATCCCGGTGTTCCTGGCCGTCACGTTGTTCGTGGCCGCCAACTTCCAGCACAGCCCGGCCAACATGGGCTACTTCTCGCTGATCATGCCCACCGGCCACGGCCCCGGCTCGGGGGCGGCGCTGGCCTCGAACATCATCCCGGCCGGGCTCGGCAACATGGCCGGCGGCGCGTTCCTGGTCGCCCTCCCGTTCTGGTACGCGCTCGGCCCAGCCCGCCGGCGCGCCCTCGCCGCACCCGGGTCGGCCCGGGTGCCGCCAGCGGCACCGCGAACAGTGCCCTGAGGTGACTAGGCCCGCCCGCCAGACTGCTCTACCCGCCGCGGCTGGCCCGGCTGGCCTGGCGAGCAGACACGGCCGGTTACCTCGCTCTCGTCGCCACCGCGATCGGTGCCGGATACGTATGGCATTGACGGCCTGGCAACCTCGAAAGCCGCTCGACCGCCCGGCACACGCACCGCACCTATCTCAGCGACCACCCGGCGCTGCCGGGCTGACCGCCAGGCCCTGCTCGCCGTCGTGCTCCTGATCGTGATCGTCGCGCAGGAACGACAGCACCGTGCCGAGGTGGGAGGCGCCGGGTGATGGTGCCGGCCCGGGCGATGTCAGAGGTGATGGCCTCGCCGGTGACCGGGCCGGCGGTGGCGACCTGCACGTCGCCGATTACCAAGGCCAGGAACAGCGGGTCCCAGGCGCACCAGGCGGACAGGCCGGTCCCGGCGTGGGGGTTGCGGTGCGGCGGCATCCCGGCCAGTGCCAGCCTCCAGAACCCGGTCGCCGGTCCTGGCCGTCCCAGAACACCGCGGGCCAGGACCGCAGCACCTGCCCGGCCGCTGATTCCCGGGGTGCCGGCCACGGCGGCCGCGGCGCGGACGCTGACCGGCTCGCGGGCCGACAGCAGCCGGTACACGGCGACTGCCAGGCGCTGCTCGTCCTCGGCGAGGTGGCCGGTGGCGGCGGCGATGACCGCGCCCAGCGCGCCGATGGAGACGGCGGCGGTTTCTGCGGTCATCGGGGTGGCTCCTCTCCCCGGCCGAGTCGCTGGCCCGGGTTCTTCTGGCGGCCCGGTCGAGTGCTAGGCTGCAAACCTTCCAGCGTGTGGGAAGGTCGAGGGGGCGCGAGGGTGAGGATCGGCGAGGTCGCGGGCCGGTCCGGGGTGCCGGCCAAGACGATCCGGTTCTGGGAAGACCAGCACCTGCTGCCGCCACCCGACCGCACCCCGGCCGGGTACCGCGACTACGGCCCGGCCATCCTGGAGCGCCTGGCCTTCATCCGGCATTCCCAGGCCGCGGGGCTCACCTTGGACCACATCCGCCAGGTGCTGGATATCCGTGACGGCGGCCAGCCGCCCTGCGTTCATGTCACTGGCCTGATCGCCAGGCGCCTGGGCGAGGTGGAGGCCCGGCTGGCCGAGCTCACCCGGGCCCGGGCCCAGCTGACCGCGCTGGCCGAACGGGCCGCGGAGCAGGACCCGGCCGACTGCTGCGGGTACTGCTCGATCATCACCGGCTGAGGCCTGCCTGGCACTGGCCTCAGCACTTGACCTTCCAGCAAAGGGGAAGGTCTACCGTGATGATCAGGAGCTGAGCCACGAGCTGGATGACGGGGCTGACCCTGCTGGCCGTCCCGGCCTTCCCGTACGCCGACGTGATCACGGGCACGGCGGGCGGCCGCGGCGCCGGGCGCTGCCAGTGACGGCGCCCTGCCCGCTGCGGCGCTGCGGGAGTGAGGAGGAGCCGCGATGACCGGAACGACCCGCCGCGCCACCCTGAAGGTGGCCGGCATGACCTGCACCGGCTGCGAGCAGCACATCGCCGCGGCCCTGGAGCGGGCCGGGGCTGAGCAGGTGTCCGCCGACTTCCGCCGGGGCGTGGCCCGCTTCGCCTGGCCCGAGGCCGTGGACGAGGCCGGGCTGCGCGCCGCCGTCACCCGGGCCGGGTACACGCCCGGGACGCTGCGCGCCGAATCACCCGGCGCCCCCGCAGCGCCCGGCACCGGGGATGGGGACTATGACCTGCTGGTGCTGGGCGCGGGCTCGGCCGCCTTCGCCGCGGCGATCCGCGGCCGGGACGCCGGGTACCGGGTGGCCCTGGCCGAGGCGGGCACGCTCGGCGGGACCTGCGTGAACGTGGGCTGCGTGCCGTCCAAGGCGCTGCTGGCGGCCGGGGCGGCCTACAGGGCCGCCGGCCACCCCCGGTTCGCCGGGATCACCACCTCGGCCGGCCCGGTCGATCTCGCCGCGCTGGTGGCGCAGAAGGATGACCTGGTGGCGGCCCTGCGGCAGGAGAAGTACGCCGACCTGGTGGAGGCCTACGGGTTCGAGGTCCTCCCCGGCCACGCCGCCTTCACCAGCCCGGACACGGTCGAGGTGGCCGGGCGGCTGATCCGGCCCGGCGCCGCGCTGATCGCCACCGGCGCCTCCCCGGCCGCCCCGCCCATCCCCGGGCTGGCCGGGGCCGGCTACCTGACCAGCACCACCGCCCTGGACCTCAAGCACGTTCCGGAACGGCTGGCGGTCATCGGCGCCAGCGCCGTCGGCCTGGAGCTCGGCCAGTTCTTCGGCCACCTGGGCTCGGCGGTCACCTTCCTGGAGCTGGCCGACCGGATCGCCCCGTTCGAGGAACCCGAGGTATCTGAGGCCCTGGCGAACGTGCTGCGCGGGCAGGGCGCCACCATCCACGCAGGCGCCCAGGTCCTCGCGGTGGAACGCAACAGCGCCGTGCGCCGCATCCGCGCCACCGTGAACGGCGCCGAGACCGTCATCGAGGCCGACGAGGTGCTGGTCGCCACCGGGCGACGGCCCAACACCGCCGGGCTGGGCCTGGACGTGGCCGGGGTGGCTGTCGACGCCCGCGGCGCGGTCCTGACCGACGCGCAGCTGCGGACCGCCAACCCGAAGGTGTGGGCGGCCGGGGACGTCACCGGCGCCCCCCAGTTCGTCTACGTCGCCGCCTACCAGGGCGCCTTGGCCGCGGGCAACGCCCTGCTCGGCGAGGACGCCGAAGCCGACCTGGCCGGCCTGCCCCGGGTCATCTTCACCACACCTCCGGCCGCCGGCGCCGGGCTCACCGAGGCCCAGGCCCGCGCCGCCGGCTACCAGGTCGCCACCTCGGTCCTGCCCGCCACCGCGGTGCCCCGGGCTCTGGTCAACCACGACACGGCCGGGGTGACCAAGCTGGTCGCCGACGCCGCCACCAGCGTCCTGCTGGGCGCGTCGGTGGTCGGCGACGGCGCCGGTGATGTCATCCAGTCCGCGGTGCTGGCCATCCGCCACCACCTCACCGCCGCCGAGCTGGCCGCCACCTTCCACCCCTACCTGACCACCGCCGAATCTCTCAAGCTCGCCGCCCAGGCCTTCACCCGCGACGTCGCCCGCCTGTCCTGCTGCGCCGCCTGAGACGGGACCGGCATGAGTCACCACGATGGGCACCGGGAAGGCTTCACCAGCGGCCGGGAAGCCGCCTCAGATGCACGGGCCGCACGCTCACAAGCCAGAAGCGGGGGCCGGCTAGCCACCTCGCGGACGGACGCCGGGGCCGGGGAGCGGCCGGGGCTGGGCGGGCTGTGGCTACTGCTGGTCCCGCTGGCCTGCTGCGGCGGCCCGCTGCTGATCGCTAGCCTGGCCGCGGCCGGGGCGCTGGCCTGGGGCGCGCTCGGCCTGGGGACCGGGGTGCTGGCGGCGGTCACGGTCCTGGTCATCCGCCGCAGGCGCCGCAGCAGCCGGGCCTGCTGCAAGCCCGGCATGACAGGCTGGGCCCAGGAGGCCCAGACGGCGGCTACCTGGCCGCCACCGGTGCGATGAACACCACGAACGCCCCGTCCACCCGATCGCATGCGGCGCCCGCTGCGTGCTCCGGCTCGGCTTGTCATCTGCTGGCCGCCGCGTGCCGCCTGCCTGCCGGCAGACGAGCCCAGGCTCACCCAGATGAACTCTCATCAAGGAGGTGCGGGTGGACAGGTTCGATGTGATCGTCATCGGGATGGGCCCGGGCGGGGAAGCCGCCGCGGGGCGGCTGCTGGAGGCCGGGCGGCGGGTGGCGGTGGTCGAGCGGGAGCTGATCGGCGGCGAGTGCGCCTACTGGGCCTGCATCCCGTCCAAGACGCTGCTGCGCGGGCCCGAGGCCCGGGCGGAAGCCAGCCGGGCTGCCGGGGTAGCCACCCCCGCCCTGGAGTGGGCAGGGCTGCGGGATTACCGGGACTACATGGTCCGCCACCTCGACGACACCGCCCAGGTCACCGGCTACGAGCAGGCCGGCGCCACGGTCATCAAGGCCCCCGCCCGGATCACCAGGCCCGGCCAGGTGGAGGCCGCCGGGCAACTGCTGCAGGCCGACCACATCGTGATCGCCACCGGGTCGCAGCCGCGCCGCCCGGCCATCGACGGCCTGGATGACGCCGAGGTGTGGACCAACCGGGAGGCCACCACCGTGCGCGACATCCCCGGCCGGGTGCTGCTGATCGGCGGCAGCGCGGTCGGCGCCGAGCTGGGACAGTTCTACGCCCGGATGGGCGCGCAGGTTACCATCGTCCAGCGCGCCGGCCGGCTCATCGACCGCGAGGATCCCCGCGTCGGGGAGCTGGCCGCCCAGGCGCTCGCGGCCGACGGCATCACTGTCCGCACCGGGACCACCGCTACCCGCGCCCGCCGCGCCGGCGCTATCACGGTCGTCACTCTCGACGATGGCAGCCAGGCGGAGACCGACGTGGTGATCCTCGGCGCCGGCCGCCACCCGGCCACCGCCGGGCTCGGCCTGGACGCCGCCGGGGGGACGCTGACCGGGCGCGGCGGGATCGCCGTCGACGACCGGTGCCGGGCCGGGGACGGCCTGTGGGCGCTCGGCGACGTCACCGGCCTCGCCCTGTTCACCCACGTCGCCATGTACCAGGGCCGCATCGCCGCCGACAACATCCTGGGCCGCGACCGCGCCGCCGCCTATGAGGGGATCCCCCGGGTGGTGTTCGCCGACCCCGAGATCGCCGCCGTCGGCCTCACCGCCGCCCAGGCCGCCGCCCAAGGCGTTAGCGCCGCCACTGCCGAGATCAGCGTCGCCGACTCGGCAGCCCGGTCCTGGACCTACGAGCGCGACCCGCGCGGCGCCGTCGGCGTGCTTGCCGACCGCGACCGAGGGGTGCTGGTCGGCGCGTGGGCGGTCGCGCCGCTGGCCAGCGAGTGGATTCACTACGCTGCCCTGGCGATCCGCGCCCAGATCCCCGTCAGCGTCCTGCTCGACCAGGTCGCCCAGTTCCCCACCTACACCGAGGCCTGGCTCGCCGCTCTGGAACAGCTCAGCGTGTAACGCCACCCAGCGGCACGCGGCCACGCCTTCCCAGCGCGCTAGGTGACGGCTGCTGAGGCCCGGCCTCTTGATCATCGTCTTGAGGCGGCCGCGGGCCGCCGGGCGCGGCTCGGTGCCCGCAGGCCATCTTGATGAATTCCGTCCGATCTGAGGGCCAGGTAACGCGGGTTCGCCTGAGCCGTCCGCCGGAACGGCTCATGCCGCCCCTGTCTCTGACAGGGGCGGCCGGATGCTGGAGGCGACAGGAAGATCACTCCAGGCGATGCGAGGTCGATGGTCATGACTGATCAGGGGAGCGTGTACCGGCGGTGCGGGTGCACCGACCCGGTCACCGGGCGGCAGCTGGGCGGGCGGTGCCCGCAGCTGGCGGGCAGCCGTCATGGGAGCTGGTATGTGCGGCTGGAGCTGCCGACCGCGCTGGATGGTCACCGCCGCCGGATCCGCCGCGGCGGCTACCCCTCCCGCAAGGCCGCGGCGGCGGTGCTTGCCAGGCTGCGCGGCCCGCGGTCGGGCGACGCAGGCGGCCGGATACTGATGGTGGGGACTGGCTGGCGCACTGGCTGGCCTCCCGCACCTCACCAGCCGCCTCCACTGTCCGCGGCTACACCGCACACGTGCAGCTGTACCTGGCCCCGTACCTGGGGCAGGTGCTGCTGGCGGAACTGTCCGCCGCGCATGTGCAGGCGATGTTCACGCGATCATCCGCCAGCACGAGGCACTGGGCTCCCCGGTCTCGGCCGACACGCTGAACCGGATCCGCGCCACGCTGCGGGCGGCGCTGAACGCCGCGATCCGCCACGGCCTGATCGCTGGCAATCCCGCCAGCCGGGCCGAGCTGCCGCGCGCCCGACGGCCCCGGGCCGTGGTGTGGACCCCCTACCGAGCCGGGCACTGGAAGCGCACCGGGGACGGCGCCCGGTCGCGGTGTGGACCGCCGCGCAGACCGCGCAGTTCCTCCACGCCATCGAGCATCACCGGCTGTATGCCGCCTACCACCTGATCGCTCTGCGCGGCCTGCGCCGCGGTGAGGCGGCCAGGCTGCGCTGGTGCGATGTCGACCTGGACGGCAAGACCGCGGTGATCAGCCAGCAACTGCAGCAATACGACGGGCGGCTGGCCATCTGCCCGCCCAAGACCCCGCACAGCGTACGGGTGATCGCCCTGGACCACACCACGGTCGCGGCGCTCCGCGCGCACCGCGACCGGCAGCGCGCCGAGGCCGCCGCCTTCGGTCCCGGCTACCACGCCAGCGGGTACGTGTTCACGGGGCTCAACGGCGACCCGATGGCCCCCGGACCGGCTCACCCGCACCTTCAAGTACCTGGCCGCGCAGGCAGGCCTTGCCTGCCCCCGGTGCGGCTGCATGACCTGCGGCACGGCGCGGCCAGCCTGGCCAGTTTGGCCGTCGGCGTGGACCTGCGCACCGTCCAGGAAATGCTCGGCCATTCCAGTATCGTGCTGACCGCCCACACCTACACCTCGGTCCTGCCCGACGTCGCCCGCACCGCCGCCGAGAAGGTCGCCTCACTGATCATCAAGGTCGGCTGCCTGGTTCCCGGCACCCGCCGCCACCGTCGGCGCCAGGACACACGCGTGCAGCGCCGCAGGCACAAGCGGGCCGGACGCGACCGGGCCTCGCCGACACGGCGGTCCCAGGCCCACCCCGGACGCCAGATCGGCCGCCCGCGCCGCCGCCGCCGAGCCCGCCCACGATAGGCGCGGGCAGGCAACCGCATTCCCAGCCCAGCAGGGCCGCAAGCCGTTGACCGCCGGCCGGCACGGCGCTCCCGGCGGGGCTGAATGCTGCTGCCCAGCCGACCTGCGCTGGCGAACTCAGAAGGTGACGCCCGGCATGCTGACGGCGGCCCCTGTCGGCGGCCCCAGAATGGTCCCAGCCCGGCCCCAGGCAAGATCAGCGCCGAGACCTAAATCGGGTAAAACCCCAGGTCAGGACGGGTGCGCCGCCAGGGACTCGAACCCCGAACCCGCGGATTAAGAGCCGCTGCTCAGAGTGTTCGAAAATACCTCCTGGTGTGTGGTAATGCTACTAGCTGCCGGACTGTGCGGCAACCTCCGAGATCCGGTGCCATCTGGTACCGGCCGCTACCGGGCCGTACCGCGACATCCGAGCAAACATGGAGCAAACATGGCGACGGTCATTCGCTGAAGCGGCAGATACATTGCGTAATTTCGCCTGCTTGCGTGGCTGCAAGGTAGATGCGTCCCGGTGTTCGGGGCAACGCTGAAGATCGTGGCGGATCGCAAGAGCCCGATGCCCGGGCACGCCTGGTTGACGCGGCTTGGCCGGGGCCCGCTGCCGCATCAGTGATTGACCTCTTGGTAGACCTGCGATGTACCTCGCATGGAGCTGAGTGAGGTCATGCGGTTCAAATCTAACAAGGGATATTGCGAACGGCGCTCGCAGCCGGGGATGCCGACCTGGCAGTGGCTCCTGTGGGCGGCCAGCAGGATCTGTCCGCTGGCCGCCATGAGGAAGGCACCCGGCCATCACCGGGGGTGATCGGATGCCTCGGGCTTTGCGCTCCAGGGACTCAGCGGGAATGTCAAGCTCGGCGATGAGGAGCAGCGACTTCACGGTGGGTTAATGGTGGAGTGACCGGGTCCGGCGCGGCGAAGATTTCGACAGCTGGTGTGGGGGGCTGTCCGCGGTAGGCGCCGGGCGTCATGCCGAATGTGCGCTTGAAGGCCTTGTTGAAGGAGAACTCGGTCCCGTAGCCAGTGCGGGTGGCGATCTGCGCGAGGGAGGCGTCGGTGGTACGCAGCAGCGCCGCCGCGTGGGTGAGGCGGGTGCGAGTGACGTAGCGCATGGGCGACTCGCCGACGAGCTCCCGGAACCGGGCCGAGAAGGCTGACCGTGAGAGAGCCACTTTGCTGGCCAGCTCACCCACGGTCCAGCCGCGCTCGGGCTGGCTGTGGATCAGCCCGATCGCGGAGGCGATCTGCTGGTCGCTGAGCGCGAGCAGCCCGGCTCCGTTCGGGGATTTGACCTGGTTGAATGCCACGCGCAGGGCCTGGGTCAGCAGCACGTCCGCCAGGCGGGTGATGACTTCCGTTGCCCCTGGCGCGTCGGCGGTGGTCTCGGCGGTGAGCAGCGCCAGCGTGGCAGACAACCACGCTACCGGGCGGCCGCTGGATCCGCGGATCACCACGGCTGGGGGAAGGGCGCGCAGGATCGGGTGGGCCGGGCCGCCTTCGGTCGTGAACCCGCCGCAGAGCAAGCTGGTGCCGGGCCCGCTGCCCCCGTAGTGCAGGCGGCCGTGCTGATCCGGCGGGGTCGAGGCGAGGATGTCGTCCAGCTCACGTGCCGGGGTGGCTGGCTCATCCCGTACCCAGTGACGGCTGCCGACCGGCAGCAGGGCCAGGTCTCCGGCGGCAAGCTCGATCTGGCCGGGCTCGCCGTCGACCTGGAGCCAGCAACGGCCCTGTGTGACGACGTGGAAGGCGGGGTGGCCGTGGGCCTCGACGCCGAAGCCCCAGGGCGCGGCCATGAGCGAGCGGCAGTACACCGTGCTGCGGATCCGGATCACCCGCAGCAGCTGACTGACCTGATCAGCAGGATCGAAGTCGCTGAGCAGCTCCATCGTTAACTCACCTTCCGTCTCGGCACCGACGATAACCCCGCCCAGACGAGGCGAGGCCGGGAAGTTCACCAGCGCCAGCGGCCGGGACAAAGATCGCGGACTTTGGGCCATTCACTGTCATGGTCGGCGCCCGTACCTTCGACGCTGTCCGACCAAGCGAGCAGGAGGTATGCGATGGCAGACGCAGGACAGGTGGCCGAGGACTTCTTCGGCGCCTGGACGACCAAGGATTTCTCGCGTGCGCGTGAGTTGCTCCATGACGACGTCTCGTTCACGGGGCCGATCGATACCTTCAGCGACGCCGACAGCTACATCGCTTCGCTGCGGCAGCTGAGCGGGATCATCACCGGCGTGGACAAGCAGAAGGTGTTCGTGGACGGCGATGACGTCTGCGTGATCTACGACCTCAAGACCGCGCCGGTCCCCAACTCGCGAACCTGCGAGTGGTACCAGGTCCGCGATGGCAAGGTCGCCTCCGTCTCGGTGGTCTTCGACGCGCGCCCGTTCGCACCCCTCTTCGAGGGGCGCCAGGACCAGTGAGCGGAGAATCGCGTGGATGGCAAGCCCCCGCCCCGCCGCCAACCACCAGACCTGGCCGGTTATCTCGAAGCGCTCAGCCGGCCAGTGTTTCAGGCTGGGATCAGCCGGCGAGTGGTCGACGCGAAATGGGACGGCATCCGTGACAGCTTTGCTGGCTTCACCCCCCAGGTGGTTGCCAGCTACGGCCCGGACGATATCGGGCGACTGCTCGCCGACCCTCGGGTAATACGAAGCAAAACGAAGATCGAAGCCACCATCGACAATGCCCAGGCGTTGCTCGAACTCGATGCCGAATACGGCGGATTCGACCGCTACCTGCGCTCACACGGCGGGTTCGACCAGACCGTCGCCGACCTCAAGCGCCAGTTCCGCTTCATCGGCGACAGCGGCGCCTACCACTTCCTCTGGGCAGTCAACGAGCCGACGCCTCCCCATAACGAATGGCTCGGCGCCAGGCAGCGCAAACAACGGACCCGCGGTGGCCGTGGCGGTTCGCAGCGGCCCATGGCCGAAAGGACGAACTGACGATGGCACTCATCACGCGCTCCCAGGTCATCAACGCCCCGGTGGACGAGGTGTTCGACGTGATCGCTGACGGCGCCAACTTCGCGGCGTGGAATCCCACTGTCCGCTCCTCCCGGCGGCTTGACTCCGGCCAGGTCGGTAACGGAACACGCTTCGAGTGGGAGCTGCGGGGGTTCGGCAAGGTTGTCCAGGAGCTGCAGGAATTCACGCGGCCCGAGCGCGTGCGAATCGTTCCCCACATCAAGACGCTCGCGGGCGGCCACCGGTTTCTTCTTACTGCCCAAGGCGACATGACACGCATCGACCATGAGCTTGAGATGCGACCGAAGGGCGCCCTTTGGCTGTTTGCGCCGATGATGGGGAGCATCGGGCGCAAGAACCTGCGAGATACCGCGAACGCGCTCCAGGCGCACCTGGAGAAGTAGACACAGTCCGCCAGGCGCGGCGGCTGAACCGGGGCCACGTTTACAAGGTCGTTTACAAACCACATGCCAGAGGCCCTTTTTCTGTTCAAGAAAGGGCCTCTGGCCTTGGCGGCGGCGGGAAGACACCTGATGGCATCGTGGCGGGACCTTGAGCAGGGCACGCCTCACATCGCCCGGACCGGGCGCGCGCTGCTGGAGCAGGCGCGCGTGGCCCTGCTCGGCATGCTCCGCCGGGACGGCTCGCCCCCGGATCAGCCCCGTCGAGCCGTACTTCGCAGGCGGCCAGCTGATGTTCGGCGTCATGAGCTGGTCCGGCAAGGCGCGTGACCTGCGCCAGGACCCACGGTGCGTGCCGCACAGCGCAATCAGCGGGCCGGATGCTGGCGAGGCCGAGCTGAAACTCTCCGGACTGGCAGCGCCCGCCGCCAAGCCGCTCCGCGAAGCATGCCCAGGGGCCTGGTGGTCCAGCGAGCCCGGGCGGCTGCCGACGTCTTCCTCCTGGACGTCACGGAAGCCGTACTTATCGAGTGAGACCTGGAGCGCGGGCGGATGGCCAGCACACTGGTCGCCCGGACGCGGGCCCTGGCAGCAGGCGCGCCCCTACCCTTGACCCGCGCCAGCCCACGATCGCCCGCTATCCCGCACCGGGCCGCCAAGCTGAGGCATTCAGACAGTTCCAATAGCCGACTGTGCCGTTATCGGTCCTCCCGGAGGCCACGTCCATGATCGTGGTGTATCAGAGGAAGAGGCTTCGCGTCAGCGCGGGGTGAGGACGTCGAACTCGTTGCCCTCCGGGTCGGCCAGGCACGTCCACGGCACGTCGCCCTGGCCGAGGTCGATGCCGGTGGCGCCGAGAGCCCGCAGCCGGGCCACCTCAGCCTCTTGATCGTCACCGGGGTACGGCCGCAGGTCGAGATGGACGCGGTTCTTCACGGTCTTCACGTCGGGCGTGCGGAGGAACTGGAGATACGGCCCGACACCCTTGGCGGAGCGCAGCACCGCATGATCGTCGGTCACCTCGTGCAAGGTCCAGTCCATCGCCTGGCCCCAGAACCGGGCCATGGCCCGCGGATCCGCGCAGTCGACGACCACCGTGGCGATCGGCCCGGTGTCCCGTGCGCCGCTCCACGGCGCCAGCACGCAGAACTCGTTGCCCTCCGGGTCGAGGCTCGCCAAGCTGGCCATCACGGGAGATGGCTGGCTGGCCGGTGAGCATGCCTGGCCTGCGCTGAGGACGGATCAGAGCCCTAGATAAACGCGGATGGCTTCTTCCAGCCTCGCCAGCTCGCGTGGGTGGAGCCTTCCGCGCCGATGCCGCAGCCGCGACTTGTCGACCGAGTGGAGGTCTGTCGCGTTGATGTAGCTGACGTCGTAGCCCGTCAGGCCCGATTCGCTGTCTACCGGTATATGCGTCTGCCCAGGTCCTTCAGTCCCGGTGACGACGGCGACCGTCACGGCGCTCAGGCGCGGGATCAGGACGTTGATCGTCAGGACAACGACCGGGTGATCCCCTGCCCGGGGAAGGCGCGCATCCCAGACGTCGCCTCTGAGCGGCTCCACCGCCTACTCAGAGTCTGCTGCCACCACGCCCGCTGGCAACGGAGCTGCCTTCCCTGAATAGAACTCGTCGTAAGCGGCGGCGACATCCATCTCGCAAGCGCGCCGGTGAAGCAGACGCAGCCCTTCCCGGACTAGCTCTGAAGGCCCGTCAAGGCCGAGCACGGCAGCGTCGTGTTCTACCAGCTCGCGGGCGAATCCGGCATCGATCCTGGCCTGCATGGTCACGGTCCCGGCCGGCGCAGGCCTGCTCACGGGAAGACGGCCAGTGCGGACCCTCGCGGACGTGCTGGCAGACGACTCCCGGCCTACGGCTGCCGGGTCCGCCGCGGAGGATGACTTCTTAGCCATGTATTGAGTTTGTCATACAACCGGGCAGCAGTCGAACCAGGTAAGCGCCCATCATCCTGCCGGAGCACCTGCCGACAGCGTCGCACAGCCCGAACTGCCGGGATCCTCACCGTATTGTCACGGAACACCAGCATTGTCACGAAACACCAGCTGCCTCGAAAGCTCAGCCTCCCTGCCGATTACGAGCGCCCTTCAATGCGTGTTCCGTTTGGACAGCTGATTCCAGATCGCCCAGTTCGGTGCGCCGTGGGCAACCACCATGGCGCCCCGCGCCCACGACCAGAAGTCCCTGGTGTTTCGCACTTTTGACTGCCCGGGCGGGGCGGGGCCGGTGGTGGCGTGCAGAGGTTGATCTGAAGGTGTGAAAGGGGGAAGCATCGGCGGTGCTTGCACCGCCTCGTGGTGAGGAGATCCGCCGATGCTTCCTGGGCTGAATCTACCGGCGTCGCTGGCAGGGCTGCTGGCTGAGCTGCGTCCTGTTTTCACCGGGCCGTCGTTCCGGACGTTCTGCGGCCTGGCGGCGGGGCTGTGCGGGCAGGTCCGGCGCCGGACGGTGTGCGGGATGCTGCTGGGCGCGGGGCTGTCCCGGTGCTGGCCGCATGACCGGGCGCATTACTTCTTCGCCCGGGCTGCCTGGCAGCTGGACGAGCTGGGCCTGGCGGTGGCCCGGGTGGCCGTGATGGTGCTGGTGCCGCCGGGCGCGGCGATCACGGTGGCGGTGGATGACCCGGTGTTCCGCCGGTCCGGCCGCCGCGGTCTTCGGGGCGGCCTGGCAGCATGACGGGTCCTCCCCGGCCCGCAATAAGCTCAGCTTCGGGAACTGCTTCGTGACCGCGGGGATCGTGGTGGCGCTGCCGTTCTGCACGCGGCCGGTGTGCCTGCCGGTGCTGGCCCGGCTGCACGTGCCGGGCAGGGGCCGGGCGGTCAAGCCGCGCCGGCAGGCGGCGCCGGCGTCCGCGGTCAGCTGCGCCGTGGACCTGGTCCGGCTGCTGGCCGGGGCATTCCCCGGCCGCCCGGTCCACGTGGTGGCCGACGCGCACTATCACGGTCCGGCCCTGAAGGACCTGCCTGCCACGGTGACCTGGACGACCCGGCTGCCCAGGAACGCGGTACTGTACGCGCCCGCGCCGCCCCGGGTCCGCAAGCCCCGCCGGCCCCCGCGCAAGGGACCCCGGCTGGGCACCCCCGCCGACCTGGCCGCCGCCGCATCTGGACGGCGGCCACCGTGCACATCTACGGCCGGGACACCGCCGGGGACCTGGCCGAGATCACCTGCCTGTGGTACGGCTGCCTGGACGTGATCACCGTCCGGGTCATCCTGGCCCGCGACGCGGACACCACGCTGGCCCTGGTCACCACCGACCTGGCCGCCCCCGCGGCCGCCCTGGCCGGGCGGTACGCCAGCCGGCGGGGGATCGAGCAGGCCTTCTCCGATGCCCGCACCGTGCCCGGCGCCGGCGAGGCCCGCACCCGGGCCCGCCGCGCCGTCCAGCGCACCGTCCCGTTCGCGATGCTCGTGCACACCCTCGTCATCACCTGGTACGCCCGGCACGGCCACGACCCGGCCGGCATCACCGCCCGCCGCGCCGACCAGCCCTGGTACACCGCCAAGACCGAGCCCGCCTTCGAGGACATGCTCACCACGCTGCGCCGCACCATGATCTGCGCCCGCATTTCCGGCGGCTCCGCAGCTCACCCCGAACCCGAACAAATCACAGCCGTCCTGGCAGCCTGGCACGCCGCCGCATAACTGCGAAACACCAGGAAGTCCTGAACGCTGTACATCCCATGGACGCCGCGCATCACCCGCTCCAGGCTTGGCCTTGCCTTCCATGTCACCCCGCGGCGACCTCGACACTGCGCGCCGGTCAGGACCCGGGGCGCCGGGCTGTCTGGGCGGGTAAGCGCCAATAGCGCACTGGCCTGCCGCGCTCCAGCCGGTGCCGCACTACCGCGCCGCCCTGGCGCCCGGCCGCGCCGGGCGCCAGAACCGGCTTGCCGTCGTTGGGTGGCAGTTTGCACTCCTGGGCTCCTCGGCTGCCTTCTGATCAATCCAGAGGTCCGGTGACCTGGCCAACCTCGATCAGGTGCCCGTCCGGATCGCGGAGGTAGGCACGGATCTCGGGTCCGTGATCTTTGGGTTCAGTGAGAAACTCGGCACCCTTGGCCGACCACTCCTCGTAGATCCGTGCGATGTCCGCCGCACGCACATTGAGGAACCCGCTGGTAAACCCGGTCTCGGTCGGCGTGCCCAGGCTGACGCCCGGCTTGTCGTCGGTCGGACCGCCGGCGGTGGTGAGGGTCAGCCATGTGTTGGCGACCTTCATGATGACCGGGTCGCCCTCCAGCAGCACCTGCCCGCCGAGCAGCGACCGGTAGAACTCCCGGGATCGCTCCAGATCGGCGACAACGAGCACATGGCTGATGACGAAGCCCTCTTTCGGTGCCGGAAAGTCGTCTAGATTCATGCGGTAAGCTCCGTTGCTGGGAAACCGGGGCCCTGTCAGCTGGCCAGCCACTGGTAGGCGCGGTCCCGGCTGGCGAACCATCCGGTGGGGAAAGTCGCAGGGCCTTCGGGCGCCGGGTCGGCACCGGACTCGACAGTCGGGAATGGAGCACCTTCGCCGGTGATGAAGGCGAACTTGGTGACGTCCCCGGCGTTGTAGTGCGGAATGATCTCCTTATCGCGCCAGGCCATCATGTCAGCGGCCCACCGGTGCAAGAACTCGGTGGTGTCCACGATAAGGAACTGCGGCTTACGCTTCTCGGTCTCGGCGGCGAACAGCGCCATCGTGTCTCTGGCCTGCGCCTCGGTGGCGTCCTTGGTGGTGGGCAGCCACTTGAGCTCGAGGGTATTCCACTCGTCGTGGTGGGTGATCACGCCGTATTCGGTGCTTGCGACTTCGGTGGGCATTTCGCGGTTCCTTTCGTTCATCGTCAGGTCATGCGAATCGATCGTGGCCGAGTTGAGTGACTCGGCCACGATCGCTCCTCTATTTGATGGGCCGGATGCTGGGCGGCTCATCGGGGTCAATCCCGAGCCTGGTCCCGGTCTCTGCCAGTGCCTTCAGCCGAATGCCGACAAGCTCCGCCCACCCGCGGGTCATCGCCCCGGCCGCCTCGGCATCCACCACGCCGATCGCCCGGAACGAGAACCGCACTAGGGTGCTGGCACCGGACTCGGTCAGGTCGAAGGCGGCCACACCGACGCCGACGCCCATGTGGAACGAGCCGGTCAGCATCAGGTGCTCGTCCGGCGCCCAGCCGGTCACCGACGCGATCACGTGCCCGCCGTTGTCCCACCGCTCGGTGAACAGCCCGCCTAGCCGCGGGTCCAGGGCCAGGGAGGTGGCCCGGGCGGTCACGAACGGGTGTCCCCACCAGCCACCGATGTCCTTGGTGAGTGCGGCGAACACTGCGGCGGGCGTGCCGGCGATCTCGATGTCCTGTGCTATGTCTATGGTCGGCCGGATCGGTTCCATGTGCCTGCCTTCAGCCTCGACGGTGTCTTGCAGCCGCAGCAGCGCGGAGGCGAACCCGGCCGCCGCCGGATCGGCCCACCGCCGGTGCAGTTTCTGCAGCGGGACCGTGTTCAGGTAGTGCCACCGCTGCCTGCCCCGTTTGCGGCTGACCGCGAGCCCCGCCTCGGACAGCACCTCGAGGTGGCGCATCACCGCGATCCGCGATATCGGGAACTGCGCGGCGATCTCGCCGGTGATCAGCGGTCGCTCCCGTAGCAGGTCCAGGATCCGGCGGCGGGTCGGGTCGGCCAGCGCCCGCCACAGCGGGGCGGTGTCTTCCTCCAGCCCGCGTTCCAGCGGTACTATGTTGCCGGGCATACATGTAACAGTAGCATTACATATTAGCTCTGCGCCAGGGCCCGGGACCCGAAGCGGCATGAGGGTTAGGCCACCAGCCCGGATCGCCTGCGCCTTGGTGCCTGCGTCGTATATGGCCGGCATCGTGCCATCTTCCTTCCGCAGAAGGAGGTGCCCACGAAACCCGGTCGGCCTCGACGGTGAGTCGCGGGTAGTTGGGTGCTACTGCGGAGGCAGGCTCTCGAGCACCAGGGGATTCTCGGCCGCGATGAGGTCGCCGAGCCCCACATGGTCAAGCGGAAGGTCCCAGAAGAACGTGAGAACCCAGTTGTTGTAAATCTTCGTCCCGCTTGGCAAGCGAATCTCCTCGACGTCCCGGCCGCAAGCCTCTCCGATCGTGGTGCTGATTTGCTTGATCAGTCTCCGCTTGGCGCCGAGCTCGAGGCCCGGCGGGACGGCGAGGGTGCAGATCGGGCGCATCGGCACGAGCTCGATCCGACCATCCTGGCTCACCCTGATCAGAACACGAGTATCAGGAATCGGCCACGCCTCGTGGATCGCTTCGTACATCTCCGTGAAGATCTTCCTTTTGGCGCCGTCATTCACGCCAGTCGGAATGTCGATGTAGGCCACCGGCATGTCTCTCTCCTCTCTTGGTCTCCCGCATTTGTGAGAAGGTAATGAAGGGTGACGATCGCGCTTTCAACCACGACCATTTACTGCGCTGAGGACAACAACCCGAGCGCCGCGCAGCGGTTCGTGGAGTTGACTGTAAGGATTGCGGACCCAAGACCCTGCAGAGAACTCAGACAACTGCATCCTCCCGATATCAAGGGCCCTGCCCGCACACGACCGCGGCAGGAGTGTCTGCACTACCTCTTTCTCCGGTGCGACCCAGGCCCAGCGGGCCGCGCTCGCGGCTCGCCGATCGCTCGCGAATTCGACTCGGCGGCTACCCACCCTCGGCCGACCCGGTCTCCACCAACGCCTTCAGACGAGACGCCACCAGCGTGGTCCATCCGCTCTGGATGTCCTCGGTGATCGCCGGATCGATCGGGCCTACCGCCCGGAACGCTAAGCGCACCAGCGTTCGGGCCGGCGCAGTAGGCGGAGGAGTCCCGAGGCGAAGCCTGCCTCGACCGGTCCAGCCCAGCGTCGGCGCAGCCGCTCCAACGGGACACCGTTGAGGCAGTGCCGACGCTCCCGGCCCGCTTGCGACTGGTGATCAGTCCTGCCTCGGCCAACACCTCCAAGTGGCGCGTCACCGCGATCCGCGAAATCGGAAAAGCCGCCGCGATCTCGCCCATGATGGCCGGCCCGGCCCGCAACAGCCCCCGGATGCGCCGACGGGTCGGATCGGCCGGCGCCCGCCACAACGACGCCGTCTCGGCCTCCGATGGCCTGGTGCTCTCCAAGATGGTTCCCATACATGTAATACTAGGATTACGTAATGGTAGGATTACATATTAGCTCCCGGAGCGCAAGAGGCGAGCCCTGCCTAGGCGTCGCGTTGGACGCCGCGCCTTCACCGCCGTAGGGGGTGGCGGGCGCGACACGCGAAGCGGGCATCAGCGGCATGTGGAGCCGACGGGACGCGGCTGGAGCTGCCGGCCGGTCCGCCGCGCAGATCGCCTATCGCCGCAGTGCGCGTCATGATCCATCTGCTGTGGCTGCCGGCCTTCCGGTTGGTTATGACCGCCCCGTCATAAAGATCGGTAGGTGGTCCAAGGCGGAAGCGTAAATGCAGGCGGCTCCCAGCAACCGGGCCGGTCAGGGGCTTCTGGATAGCCGCGCGAGGGACAGGACGAAGATCGATGACAATAGCCAGCCGAGGAGCGTCGCGAGGTTGAGCCACCACAGCATGAGTTCGCCGCCGCTCACGTGCGGGTCCGGATACCAGGCGGATCGTTGATCGAGTGCGATCAGCGGGATCACGGTGTCGATCGCGTACAGCACCGGGCTGAAGCAGCGCACCTCGCCGCTTCCGCATGCATCGGCGGGCGGTGAGCTGCTGCGGACTGCTGAGCCCGATGCCACTGGGCCGGCGGAGGTTGCCAGCAGGCCACTCGTCGCGTATACGTCTCCGTTGCCGTTTGTCGCCCGCAGGGTGGCCTGGCTTGCGGGGAATTCGAGCGAGGCGGCGACGAGGACGAGCAGCGCTGCCAGCAGCCACAGGACGCGCGATGGCCGGTACCCGTAGCCGATGGTCGCGTACAGTGCGTCAATCGCGCGTCGCGGCCACGTTGCGCCGGGCCGGCCGACCTGCCGGGCATGCCGGCGCTGGGCTATGAGGATCTGCTCGGCCTCGCTGGTGTATCCGTGCTGCCGGAACACCCTGGCTGCCTGCTCGTACGCCCCGGAGTCAAACGCCGTCTGGCGGCTCAGCCAGGCGCGCCTCGCGGCTTGATCCCAGACCCGCTTCGGCTGCGCGCCCTGCGGGTTCTCGAAGCGGTCGTAGGTCAGGCCGGCGATGGCGAAGCGCTCGGGCCATGTCGCCGGATCGTCGGCAAGGAACGTGGTGGCCGCGTTGGTGAAGTCCACGCTCGGCGAGACCGCCTTCCAGCCCAGGTCGATACCGCCGCGCGCGGTCGCAGATATCGCCTCGATCGCGTGCCCGTGCTCGTTGCCCGGCGCGGGGGCGGGGCAGGTGAACGAGCCGCCAGTGAGCTGCAGACGGCCATCAATGATGGTCCGGTTGAGCGCAACCAGCCCGGTCGAGGTGAAGCCGTTGATCAGCCGGACGGGTCCTTTGATGACGGCTTGACTGAGGCGGATGGAGTTTCCGCCGGGATTGTGCAGCTGCGCGCCGGCGGCGCTAAGGCTGCCCAGCGTGGCGCCGCGGAAGTTGACCCGTCCGCCATCCGTCCGCAGGCCCTCCAGGTAGACGTCGCCATCGACGGTCATCGCGCTCCCGCCGACCAGAGTCTGGCGCTCGGGCTGGCTCATCTGGCCGTGCAGCGCGAGAGTTCCGTGAATGACCGCGCCGGCCAGCCGGATGGCGCCTTCGACAACCGCGTTCTGGTCGAGTCGGAGAAGCGCGCGGATCTCGGCGTTGGTCAGGTCCAGCGCCGCGCGGCCAGGGGCGCGCAGCACGCAGTTCTCGCCGATGGACATGCTGCTCATGTCGCCCATCGACATGTCGATGCGGCCCGTCACTTCGCAGCGTCCCGCTAGCATCACCTCCGCGCCGACCGACAGGCGGGCGGCGCTGAGCGCTGTACCGATTAGCGCAGGCATCGCGTAGATGCTGCCCGTCGGCAAGTCAGCGGGAACTTCGACGGTCGCATTGCGGATGAGGACTCGCCCGGAGATGCGGGCGCTCGCCATGTCAAAGCGTCCGCAGATCACCGGCCTCCGCCCAGCCGCGTCGTCGATCAGGAACACGCTGCCGGCGATGGCCGCGTCCTCAAGATCAACGGCCGGCCCATCCGATGACTCGATCTGCGCTCCGGTGAGGTCGAGCGAGCCGCCTACGCGGGCGCCCATCAACCTGATTTCTCCCAGCGACTTGAACTGGTGAATCAGCCGGATGGCGCCGCCCACATGGATTCGGTCTGCCTGGATCGAGCGACCGCCCTGGCCGTCGATCGTGGCACCGACGCAGCGCAGGCGACCGCCGATCTCTGATTCGCACAGCCAGATCGCCGACCGCTTCGACGTGCTCACGCTCGTCCAGTGCACGCCAGCCACCTGCGAGCGCGACAGGTCAAGGTCGCGGCGCAGCCGCAACCCGTTGCCGAGCAGGCCAGGCAGGCGCGGGCAACCGGTCAGCGACAACTCGAAGAGCTCAGCACCCTCCACCACCGGCGCGGAGTCGAATTCGCAGCCATCGAAGCGGAGCGGGAACGGCACCGCCAGCCCGGCCAGATCCAGGCACCCGGCAACGACCGCGTTGTTCAGCCGCAGCCCGCGCGGATCGATCTGGCCCTTGAGCTCATGACAGCACTTGCGCAGCACAGCGGCCTGCACAGCGCGCTTCACTCCATCCACTGCTCCCTCGACGACGGCTCCGCCCTGCCATGCGCCAATAAGCTCGGCCTCACCGATTTCATCCATCACACGCTCCCAGGCCGATACAGAACCGGGCCTGCGCTCAGGGCGCGGCGGCCGAGCCCATTCCGCTTACCCTGCCATCAACATGAGCGGGTGACCTAGCGCGTCGTATGGCCAGCACGGTTGGCATCAGGGCATCCGGTGCCTGCACCAACTGCGCGTGGCAGGCCGCGGGCGGCAACCTGGCACTTTCCTGACCCGATCGAGTGTCTCGTAGTGGAACTACCTCAGTGCGGCTGCCGGGATCGAGGCCACCGGCAGCCACGCCGGACCCGCCAGTGTTGCCGCTTGTGACGGGCAGTGGCCACGAAACCAATTCGAAGATCGCGAAATGCGGGCCGACCACGTCACGCTCCGTCACGAGACATCATTTACTTCGGCGCGCAGTCCCGCCTGATTGTTATGGGCGGCCAGCGTCCTCTCGATGATCATCACCCGAGGAGCGCAGATCAGGTCGATCTGGCACGCTACAGCCTCCGGCGCCAGGTTTCGGAGTCGACCGCTCATGCATGATGCCGATGAGCGGACGCGCTCATCCCGGATATGCCGGTGATCCGCAGATGCCGAATAGCGTGCGTTGCTAATTCGCATGCTTATGCGCTGATCGGCATGTTCACTCGTAGTCTTGAGGCTTGGCCCGTATCCCGCTGGGACTGCGGCCTGACGCTGTCATGCATCCTGGGCAAGCCAGATCGCCTACTTGGTGCGGCCGATAGCGGTACCGACCGCAGAGGCGATCGCACTCAGATCTCTGGTTCTGAGCGCCAGCCAACCCCCGCGAGACCGGCCGCACTCGGCGTCGGCCACGCGAATCCAGCCGACCAGCAGCTGCCTGGCGCCGCCATGGGCGTGGCCGTCAACGCGGCGACCTTTCTGGAGCCTGCGACCGCCCGGCGCCACACTTTAACCCACGCGACCGATTCGCTTGGAAACAATCTATGGCCGCAGATCAAATTGTTGACCAAGTCGATAATAGGCCATTTGCTGGGAGTTAGCTGCGAGCAATTGTTGGTGGTCTAATTTAGTGTGAGGACGATAGTGTCGATGGGCGGGTCCTCGGTTGTGTCGCCGTTCTAGCCAGGTGATCCCTGCGGCGACTCGCCGGAATGTGTCGCCGCGTATCAGCGCCAAGGCGTTCACGATGAAGGACCCTCGGCGGATCATTTCCGGCCCGGGTGTCGGGCGGTCTGCGGTGCAGTGCTCTCGCCGCTGTACGGTGGCAGCGAAGTGGCCCGGTAACGGCTCGGCCGGCGAGGCGGCGAAGACTGTGGCCCGAAGCGGGCCAGGAGCGTACCCTTAAGCACGAACTCGCGCGAAGTGCACGGGGGTAAGCGCGCTGAGGTGCGGGCATGGACACGCTCGACTTCGAGTTAGAGATCGGCGACCTGGCTGACCAGAGGTACCTGGTCACTGCGCGGGCGCCCGCCGGCGAAGCCGCCGCGAGCATGCGCCTGCCTCTGACGCGTGAGGAACTCGACCATCAGCTCGGTGTGATCAACGACGCTGTGCTGGCGTCCTCGGCGGTTGCGCG
>WNGL01004932.1_pt1 | contig 32895 bp, 43 predicted proteins | sample 5400591 | NCBI WGS metagenome assembly WNGL01 (sample SAMN13153377, study PRJNA577476) | soil metagenome | isolation source: 80 cm soil or saprolite under Garry oak tree replicate 1 | place: USA:California | collected 2016-06-15
GGCCGACACTGTCTAGCGCGCCTTCTACCGTGAAAGTAATTCGATAATTGTGACCGTGGAGATTCTTGCACTTTCCCTCATGGCCCACGACGCGATGGCCACAACTGATATCGTGATATCGCTTTGCTTGAATCATCACTTTCCTTTGCAGGGTGCGTTCTTGATTTCTGTCGGTAAATACATTGCACACTTATGGTCTTCGCCGCAGTTCCGGCAGATATATCGCTTGAGGCCACAATATCCGCGAGGAGTGTGGTAGCAATCTTCGCTGAACCAATTGTGTTTATGCTTCATTTGTGGCCCGACAGCCCTCGGTCCGCTCCCACCGCGAACTCAGTCAATGCATTATCAACGGCGGGAGCTGAATTGATTATATACTCAAGCAAATGCGCATCGCAAATCCTGCATAGGAGCTGTCCGGCGACCGTAAAATGATGCGGTCGATGTCGGAGGACGCGGCGCCAATGCGCGCCAAATTCTTTCATTGCCTGGAGAACGTCGCGAGCAACCATATAACCTCTATGACAAGAAAGCAAATCAGGTCGAGGATGAATCCATCGTTAAGAGCTTGCGTGAGACCGGCGGTCAGTGTTGCCGGGGACGAGCCCAAAGTTGATGCGGCGAGAAGTTTTCTGACGGTCACGGCGTGCCTTTCGTTCGATATCAGCGGCCTTCTTCATCGTCTTTTCGGCTTGCGCAATAGCAAACTTTTGGGCCTCTTGGACGATGCTGTGGGTGATGGGCTCCGGCTGTTCTTTGCCGGCTGCATCGGCATCCTTCTTTGCCTTTGTGAACGCAGCGGAGAGCGCGAGGCCGAAGAAGTGTTGCATCAATTTGCCGAGCAGGATGGCCTTCGGTTTTTGGTGCGGCCGGCGCCTCATGCCTTTCGGCTTAGGCATCGCGAATCGACCCTGATTGTCAAGCGCGAACTTGACATAATGGCCCGTTGCGCCTGTTGGCAGTTTGACTTCCTTGTCCTCAGGATGCGCCGTCCGGAGGATGCTGATAACCATGTCGTCCCACGCTTTTTGTCGTTGCTCCTCGAGCGTGAGAGTCGCCGGCGCGGCTGTCTTGAATTCTGGCGCGGTCGCCTTGAACTCTGGCTGACCGGACGAATCCACTTTCACAACTGTCGCAGGCTGGCCGTTCACCATTACTTCATCGCCGGCCTTGAGCGGTTCAGTCGCAGGTAGACCGGTTGATTGCGTGATTTCGTCTGTCAAGTTTATCCTCCGATGCTGTCTTGGCCTTGTGACGCGGTCAAACCTGGTTCGGGATTAGCAGCGACCGCCGCCTCGTAGTCTGCGTCGATGGCGGCCTCGTCTTTCACGATGTCACGATAGGAGATGAACGCCTGAACCAATTGACGAAGTGCGTCGTCAAGGTCAGTGTAGACGCGGCCGCTAAGGCTCTCGTTCAAAAGTTTGAGGGCCGCCGAACGTTCTGCGAGCAGCGCATCATAGGCGCGGAGCAACGCGTACGAGCCTTGCGAGGTGGGATATATGCCACTCGCGCAGTCAATTCGGAGCAGCCGAATCAGCTCCGCATCGGGAATGATTTTCTTTTCGACCTGCATCGTCACTGAGCTGGACCTTGCTGTCTTCGATACTTTGCTCATTTCGTTGTCTCCATTCGATTAAGTATCGCAGTGCTGAGAATAGAAAGTCAATACTGTCGTCAAGATATCCGATTGCGGAATTGCAACGTCGGCAGAGAAGCCCGCGAACCTCATTCGTTTGATGGTCGTGGTCAACTGCGAGCCGGCCTTCCGGATTTCTACCACATATCTTGCAGACACCACCTTGAGCATCATACATCTCCTGATACTTTTCAGGAGTGAGATTATATCGATGAAGAATTTCATAACCTTGACGCTTAGCTCGCCAACCGGTCGGGTCTTCGGCTCGGCGACGCGCCATTCTGTTCCGCTGCTGAATCGTTGAACACGGTTTACAGAAGCGATTACGGCCATTCCGTGAGCTCTTGTCGAACGCAAATTCAGACGCGAACTTCCAGCTCTTGCATTGCCCATAGCATCTGAAAATCTCATTAGGCTTGAACGCGACGTTGATTCTTAACATAGGAGAGCGCGAGTAGTGTATAGGCAGCATTTGCGATAAGAATACAGCATCCGCCCGAAAAGCTCGCCCATTGTTTGAGATGAGGATAGAAATAAAGATTATAGCAAGCCCAGGCCGTGTAGAACCAGCCAAGATGCGGCACGAATCCGCGGACCTGCTTGTCTCGCAGCAACCGAACAATGTTCACGGCTGTCATGGCCGCGCCGAGCGCCTCGAAGGCTCCGTTAATGACGTCCGGACAGTTCAAGCTAATGGCTTTCTCTTCTTGCATTCCATGTCGCATTGCATTCGGCACATGCGGTCCTCGCTGCATTCAGGAATGCAAAGCGTTCTGCCACAGTGACAAATCTTGCACGCTGGCGGCTTGGGAGCTGGAGGCTTGGGAACATCAAAATGGTTTGCTTTGTCGTGCTTATACGCGACGTACAATCGAGGAATGGCGGCGCCGCAAAGTGCGGCAAGCAGCGCCAAAATTAAAATCGCGTCTCTCACGCCAGCCACCTTGCTGTTAGAAGATGCGCCTGATGGTACCAGACCCGCCAGTTAGTCGTCAAGAAGAATAGGAGCACCGTGACCTCGTCTTGGCAGAAGTGCATGGTCAGTTGACCGAATAGCCAGCAACCGTGAGGACGCGCATAGCATAGCCGTCGCCGGCGTCTCCGAGTCCATTGTAATGATGCAGCCCTTCGCGCAAGCCATAGCGCCGGACGTAGCTCGCGAAGATTTCTGAACCGTACGCGATGTTGATTTCTGGATTGAGGAGCTGTTCTCTCGTGTATTTCTTCCACACACGATAATTGACCTGCGTGGCGCCAACTGCAATTTCCTTGCCGTGAACGCGTGAAATAACGTTCTTGCGGCAAGTGGATTCAACGAAGATAAGCGCCGTCAGAACGCGGACATCTAAGTGAAGGTCAACTGCGCTACGACCGACTGAGTCTGCCAGCTCGCCATTGCAACCGTAAGACTTGAAAAGCCAGCGCGCTTGCCGCGCGGCTCGAGCGTACTGCTTCTGTTTTTGTTCGGCCTTGAATTGGCTCGTGATTGATTCTGGCGTAGGAGCCTTCACCTTAATCGCTGGAGGCGTCGGTTGCGATGGCAGGGACGCGAGAACAGCCGGCAGCCACAGCGCGATAGCAACAAGGATTGCTGCATACGATTTGCTAGTCATCGGCTCCTCCGATTATTTGGATTGTAGATAGCCAGCCACGCCAGCAGCACGATTAAGACGTAGATGGTGACGATTGGCATTAGGACAAACGAGCCGCGCGAATCTTCGCCGCCCGTTCTCTTGCTGCTCTTTGGAGTTCCAGTTTGGTCTTCATCAGCAGTTCTCCTATCTGCGACAAGTATAGAGATAGACCCGGTTGGAACCAATAGTACTTTTGGCCCGAATTGCCCTAGTACTACTAGGCCACAGCCTCTTCGACTGGATAGGCGACAGACCAAGTACTGCGATAGCCAAGCACTTCACCGGCCTTTGTCGGCGGGACGTCGCGCACGCTGCTAAACTTCACGACCTGCCGCTCATTAGACAGCTCAGATTTGCGGAGCTCCTGGAAGAGTGTGTCCCTCTTCTGTTTGTCGTCCATCGTGATGACTTCGTACGCCATTTACTGCTCCTTGTCGTGCTTTCGTAGCGTGCCAGAGTTGTACCGGAGGGACGTGGCCGGACCATTGTGTTGCAACGCGCTCAGCGTGTCCCTTGCGCCGCGTGACTGTGCGTTGAGATGCTTGCTGTTTGAACTGCGTCATAAGTTATCTCGTCGCGATGAGTGGAGCTGCGTGATTCCGTTCAATGAAGGTCAGGCAATCAACAATCTCCTCTTCTGGTTCAACTTCCTTGCCCACTCCGCCGCTCACGCCGTGAACAGCCGCGAGCGCCATCTGAGGATTGCAGAATGAACAGTATCGCGCCACTGCCTCGCCTGCTTTGAAGATACCATGCGGACATTTGGTGTTTGGTTTGCCTAGAATCAAGAGAGCCTCCGGACGTCGATGGCGGTTAGAGCTGATTCAATTTGCTGCTCGGTCAATTCGAATGGTTTATCCATCGGAAGATTGGCGACGACTTTGAATTTGAAATCCTGATACAGAGAACGTGCGCGCTCGAGGTCGAAATTCAGATAATCGTAAAGAATGGCGAACGCGGCCTGCGCCGGCCCGCTGCCTCCATAGCCCCAACAAAAGCCAGTCGGCGAATGATTGACGTGTTGGAGACTGTCTTCCAATCTCAGGGAATAGGAGTACGCACCACGCTGGCAGACGATGATGTGGTCTTCATCTTTGCCTATGATTCGGCCTCGATAGATAACGCCGGACGTAGGCTCAGAGAAAATGGCCTGCTGTGCTGTGTCCTGAATGATTGGCCGGCGAACGGTTGGACCTGCAAGTCGGTCAATACGAATGCCAAACAATTTCTTCACGCAGACAGGACCATACGGAACGCCATTCACCATGTACGCTTTCTTGAGTGAACGACCACATCTCGTGCATTTCCGGCCCATCGCAGGCACCTGATTGACCGTGAAATTTCCCTCTTTTATAACGAGATTTTCGTTCTGAATTGTTTGCATAAAGTTTTCGCTCCAATTACATCACAAGTGACGTTTTCGGGTCAGGAATTTTTGCTTCCGGCGTTGTTGATGCGAGTCCAATGAAGAAGTCACTTATTGCCGCGCTTAGTTCCATCATAGCGGCGCCCAAAGTGACGTAAGCCTGCGCCGTCCCATTAAGCGCGTTCTCGATTCGTTTGGCATTCACCAGTATGTCGTCAACATTGCTCATGTGGCTCTCCTAGAGGTCAATTGGGTCACGAAAGCCGCGCCAAGTAGGAAAGCGCGGCTTGTCTTTGCTGCCTGTCGGAAAGTACTTGTACTTGATGATTCGGCCGACGAGTGCTGCGCGCATCTTCCAGAGCTTGCCGCGCTCACCATTTGGGTCATCCGCTCCATCGAATCCACTGCCGACGCTGAACTCCACGTCTTTATACGTGCCAGAAATCCCGCGCACATCAAAGCCGCCGAGGACGCCCATTCCAACCATGCCATCCTTGTGCGAGCTGCGTTCCGTGTGTCCGAGCGCGTTCTTGGTCGCTGTGTTTGTGTTGTGCTCCAACTCAAACGAATCCAGAATCACGGCCTCCGCATCTTCGAACCGCTTAACCTTCAGCAGATAACCCTCTTTTTCCGTGCTGCGTCCCTGCTTGTAAGGCCCGTTCAGGCTACGAATCATCAGGCCTTCGTAGCCGGCCTCCAGCACGGACGCCTCCACGATTTCGAGCTCTTCAGCATTCATTATGATTGAATGTGGTACGACGAGCGCGCCGCGAATGTAGTCATTACAATTCTCATCAACCTTTTTGAATCGAGCAGCGAATTTGCCGGCGAAGCGATAGTTGTCGAAGATGTGAAAGCAAACTTCAGTCGGCATTCCGTCCTCACGCATCACGGCTGACACCGTATTCCGATACGCGTCTTTGTGAGTTGGGTCGCCATAGATGAGCTCACCATCCGTACCATGTGGCAAGCATCCGAACTGCTTTTGGACCCACGCATTTGGAATCGGTTTGAGCGCGCGCGACAGCACGACACCGTCAATCACGAGCGCGCGAATGCCGTCCAGTTTGGCGGAGGCCATGACAGGATAATTCAAAGTTTGAATGTTTTCGCACTTCCCTGCAAGCATTGGTTTCATGTCAGCATCATCTTACGCACTAGCTTTTTGGTCCATAGTACTTTTGTCACATTCCACTAGTACTCTCGGCATCCTGCATCTTTTCGCACCAGAGACACGTCGGCGGGTCCTGCTTTTCATAAAAGTAGACTGGACTCTTGCAAACAACGCAGAGGATGGAAGGCGGCGCGGGAGGAACGAAGGGCTTGAAATTCTCTGGCTGGAACTGGACTCTCGTTCGACGTGCTGTTTTGCGAGGAGTTGCGGCCGCTATCAGCTCGAGCAGCGCGTCCGATTCAGGACCAGGATTGAGAACACTGGCAAGTCGTTTGAGCTCCGGAAAAGGCTTGCCGCCGTCACGAATACTGGCATAAGTCAGGCGAACCGTTCCTACTTCTTTGGAGCCACGGTCCGCGAGCGGCTTGCCAACTTGCTCAGCCAGCCGCTTGAGCAATCGTGCTGTTTTCAAACTAGTTCTTTCGGCCGCCGAAGAGCAGGTCAAAAATGTCCGTATGGACCTGATTGTCGCGAGGGCGAACGCCTCGGTTGTACGCGTCCAATTCGGTGCGAATGTCCGCCACTGGAACGGCTGTCGTGAGGAGCACGCCACCGTTGCGAGGAATCAGGATAGAGACGAGAACACCAACAATCGCCTCCTGATTCGGGTCAATAATCGACGAACCGGAACTGCCGCCTGCGGCTGGAATCTGCAATCCGAAATTATGGCTCCAACCATAAGGCCCTCCGCGGAATTCGGGCGCAATACGGTCCTGCGCAACATAACCGTGGAAGAGCATCTTACCGGCGTTCATCGGCTCACCAATATAGAGAACTGTATTACCGACGGAGATGAGCTTGTTCGTTCCAATAGGAATGACCGGCATACTCACGCCTGGATGATACTCGACCACAGCGAAATCGGAGTCATTTCCAACGAGAACCGTCGTAGCGTGATACAGAGGAATATCGGCCTCAGGGTCAATCTGAATGTAGAGTTCTTTCCAATCTTTCACGCAGTGCTTAGCCGTAAGGGCAAGATAACCTTTACCAGCCGGCAATTCCTGAATGTTAGTCGTCGTACAAGTAAAGCGAATAGAGCCGTCATCCGTCTTGACGTACAGCGCGTTCACTGCCTTCATCAGGTTGGGAAGGAATTCAGGCGTGCGGGTCTTAATCGGAACAGTTGCTTCGGAAGGAAGGCTGAATGAAATTGGAGGACGAGGCGCGCCAAAATCTGGGTGTACCTTAGGCTGTGAGCCCAACTTATTGAACTGATGAACTTCCGCTCCCACAATTCCACTCAGAAAAAGAATCAGTCCGATTACCAGCAGCGTTACTCGTCTCATTTGGTTCTCCCTATCTTACTCCTCCGAAATCCGAAACGCGGCAGGGGCGGTTCCAGCCGCCCCACCCGCGATTTATTAGGCCGCCAGGGCGTAAGGCGCCGGCGCCATTGCTGGCACTGAACGCTTCACGAACTCGATGACCTTGCTGCCAAGTGATTTGGCTGCTTTGGTTTGCCTTCCTGTACGTCGGTAGGCTGTGCGGCACGCGGTTGCTAGACGCCGTCCAATCCGTCGAAACCAAGTCAGGCCCAGCGCCTCAGCCGCTTGCGGCTGAGTCGGTGGACCTGCGGGGAGTCGAACCCCGGTCCGAAATGGAGCCTCTAGTCCGTTTACGTGCGTTCTCTTGGGGACACGGCTCATCGCCATGTCGCCTCCACCATTCCAGCTTGCGCCGGAAATCGTTGAAAGAAAATCATTCAAAAGAGCTTAGGCTGCCGCTGCGTTCGTGTCAAGAGCTAACGTTCGAACGATACCAGGAAATCGTCTTATCGAGCCCTTCAGAAAGAGTCGTCCTTGCCGTGAATCCGAACTCTTGCGCTGCCCTTCGCGTGTTCAAACAGCGTTCCGGCTGACCATCCGGCATTGTGGCATCGAACTGAATTTCTCCCTTGTACCCAACCTTGTAAGCAATCATCTCGGCCAAATGGGCTATGGATATCGTGACGCCGGTTCCGATGTTGACCGGCTCCGCACCGTTGTATAGTTCTGTCGCGAGTGTTACAGCCTCGGCAGCATCCTCAACATACAAGAACTCACGATAGGCCTTGCCGCTGCCCCAAATCTTGACGGTTGGCTGGCCCTGAGCCTCAACTAACTTGCGAATCAGTGCAGGGATGACGTGCGAGCTCTTCGGGTCGAAGTTGTCGTGCGGTCCGTACAGATTGACTGGCAGCAAATGAATCGCGTTGAATCCGTATTGCTGACGATAGGCTTGACCCATCACCAGCAGCGCCTTCTTGGCGATACCGTACGGCGCATTCGTCTCCTCAGGATATCCATCCCACAATTTGTCCTCGCTGAACGGAACAGTTGCAAACTTGGGATATTCGCATACGGTTCCGAGCTGTATGAATTTATTGATGCCGTAACCACACGCCAAATCCATAAGCAGGATTCCCATTAGAGCATTGTCGTAAAATAGCTCAGCCGGCCTCGCTTTGTTCAGGCCAATTCCGCCACAATGTGCTGCGCAGTGGATAATGGTCGATGATTTCGTCGATGCGAACATTCGCTCAATGTCTCGTTCTTGCCGTAAGTCGAATGCCTCATGGGAAGGCGCCTCAACAGCGTAGCCTCGTCTTTCTAACTCTATCTTGATGTGGCGACCAAAAAATCCGGAGGCGCCAGTCAAAAGAATTGATTTCATGCTTTCTCCAATTCAGCGTCAACCATTATCTTTACGAGCTCGCGGAACTTGACCTTCGGCTCCCATCCCATAATTCGCTTGGCCTTAGAGCCATCACCGAGTAAGTAGTCCACTTCAGTTGGTCGGAAGTAGCGTGGGTCAATCGTGACGTACTTTTTCCAATCCATTCCGAGATGCGCTCCGGCCTCATTCAGGAATTCACGAATGGTATGTGACTCGCCGGTGGCAATGACAAAGTCTTCCGGCTTTGGTTGCTGCAACATAAGCCACATCGCCTCAACATATTCCTTAGCATATCCCCAATCGCGCTTGGCGTCAAGATTGCCTAACGCAAGACTGTTCTGTTTGCCACGCTGGATGGCAACGAGAGCTTTCACAATCTTCTGTGTCACAAATTCTTCACCACGTCGAGGAGACTCGTGATTGAACAGGATGCCGTTGCAAGCGAACATTCCACTTTCTCGATAATTCACCACAGTCCAATAAGCGAATTGCTTAGCAATCCCGTATGGGCTACGAGGATGAAATGGCGTGGTCTCGCGCTGAGGACGCTCAGTCATTCCGAAAAGTTCACTTGTGCTGGCTTGATAGAATCGTGGTTGATTTGGCTGCCAAGAACTCTTGGCAGCTTCAATCAATCGTAGTGTACCGATTGCATCGGTGTTGGCTGTGTACTCTGGATTCTCAAAGCTAATTCGAACGTGACTTTGCGCGGCCAAGTTGTAGACCTCATCTGGCTGCGCGGCTGCCATAATACTGATAAGGGCGCCACTATCAGTCATGTCACCCATATGCAGCGACAAACGGTCTAGGATGTGGTCAATTCGGGATGTGTTAGGCGAGCTGGCTCGACGGACAATGCCGTGAACTTCGTAGCCTTTTTCGAGCAACAATTCTGCAAGATAGGAGCCGTCCTGTCCAGTAATACCTGTTATCAGTGCGCGCTTCATAGTGTGTAACTGCCTCGATGCAGAATGGCCACGCGCTTATGCAGCATGTAGTTTCCTTGCCAGCCCTCGGGAATCTGAAAATCGTAAGAGGAGTTGACACGATACCGGCCATTCTCGAATGTGATGTCATCAATCACGACTAATGAGTCGGGAGCGAACTGCGCAATCGCAGCCAGTTCCTTTGGCACTTGATTCTGACCGTCATCTACTGGCGTGACGTTGGTGTGGGCGTCAAGCCAGAACAGAGCGCGAGTTACTGCATACCTTTGAAGAATTTCGGCAAGTCGGTCGCCGCTTACGCCTGCAAATAAGTGGACTCTATCGGAAAAAGAATAGATGGCAGCCAGCTCCGGCTTGACGCCATGGAATTCAATTGTGAATGCGCGTTTGAAGTAGCCTTCTACCGCACGAAAGGTTCCTCCGTAACTTGTTCCAGTCTCAACAAAGTCTTGTAACCCAAACTGCTTTGCAAGAGCGACGAGTAGTTCCTGGCCTTCGGTCATTTGCCTTCCTCTATGCGTTGCTTTAACCACGCAGTTTTCTTTTGGTGGAATTCATTCGTTTGATGATTCCAGTTCGAACCGGAACGATAGTGCAGAACCGTGGCGTCTTTCAGATAGAATTCATCGTAATCACCGCCAGCGAAAACGTTGGGACCTTCCATCCGGCTAGAGTGCTGGCAACGAACGTCGTCTTTGTCCAGGTCAGGATGCGTCTGGAAATAATGATAATTCTGACCGCCAACGTCGACCGGCACACCGTGAATACGGCCGCACCACCAGTTCATCTCTGTTGGGTCCGGCAAGCGGTCCATATCTGCGAGTACGAACGTAGGCCAAATGTAATGGAATACGCGGCCGTCAGGATGTCGCCGACCGTCAGGAATACCGCAGAGTTGATGAGGATAGAGCGTATCAGTCAACTTTGTTGGCATAATGAGGAATACGTCCGAATCAAGTATAGCGATGGCGCCTTTCTCTTTGGCAATAACATTTTCCCAGGCCCAACAGAACGCATAGGCGTGCGCCACATTGACATTCGAATAGAGGCCGGCGTGATTGAACAGCGTGCAACTGAGCTCGATGCGCTGGCAACGGTCGATGAGGTCTTTATCCTTTTGAATATCAATTATCGTGGCTCCTACCTCGCGTCCAGCCGCATGAATTCCATTGTAGTCGGCGCCACCAGCCGAATCGAACAAGGCGTTATTGAACACGATGAATCTGAAGTCCTCTCGCAGATGCCGACGGAAGGAATAGTCCTGGAGCCGAATGAAGTCTGTGCGATGAGAGCCAAATGTGAATATCTTAATCATGGCAGAAGTTCATTTGCCGCTAAAAGGTTAAGAACGTCTTGCGGCCCCATGATAACGTCCGCGGAACTAAACTCTCGGTCAAGACCGGGCGTTCCTTTGAATTCGTTGAGGACGGACGCAATAACATAGTACTTGCCAAATCCATACGTCCTCAAAACTTCTTCTTCGCTGACTAGAATCTCATGCACTTTCTCACCTGGACGAATGCCGACCAATTCGACTTCGATGTGGCGGGAGCCAATCATCACATTTGCAACATCGATGACTCTTGCAGATGGAATGCGAGGAATATAGGTCTCACCTGACAAGCCGGATTCGACCGCCGCAAATACTGTGTCAACTGCCGCATCCAATGAGAGAAGGAACCGCGTCATAGCAAACGTGGTAACCGTCACTGGGCCGCCAGCCTTGATTTGGTCGTGGAACAGAGGAACAACCGAGCCGCGCGATGCCAAGACGTTGCCATAGCGAACGCAGACAAAGCGCGTATTGGGACAACGCTGGCCGGCGCTAAGGAAAAGCCGCTCCTGAATCGCTTTGGTCATGCCCATCACATTGACAGGCTTGCACGCCTTGTCGGTGGAAATGCCGACCACGGTCTCGACTGGCAGTTTGCGCTCCTGAATAGCCCGCACGATGTTTTCTGGACCATCGATGTTCGTGCGAACAGCTTCGAAGGCGGCGTATTCACAAGTGGGGACCTGCTTGAGAGCAGCCGCATTGAATATGATATCGATGCCATCGAGCGCCGCCGCAACAGACGCGTAGTCGCGCACGTCGCCGATGATGAATTGAACGTCTGAATATTGTGCCTTCAAGGCCGATTGCTTAGCCTCATCGCGCGAGAATACAACGATGCGAGCGGCATTACCGTCCTGACCGCTTATTAGGCGGCGAAGAAGAGCTTTGCCAAGTGAGCCGGTTCCACCTGTGATGAGGATGCGCTTACCATCAAAGAGCATAGTGGCCTCTGTCTTGGAACTCTTGTGTTACAAGCAGCTCGTCGAGTGGTGGCGTTATGATGCCGGTTGCTTGCCGGAACCGGTCGCCATTTAGACTACGGTCGCAGAAAGGTTCATAGACAGGTTTGATTTGAACATCGGTTTGATAGACCCACTTGAGCATCCTGAGCAAGTCGTACTTCGTAACAGGTGGCGCCGCAATCTGATACAGACCATGCAGCGGCCGATTGAACGTTATCAGGTCCGCCACCGTATCGGAAAGCCAGTTCGTGGTCACGCCTGTGAAGATGGCATTCACAAATCCATTTATCTCGCCGTGCTGCCGCAAGAACCACTCGAGCAGCCCTTTATAGTTGCCGGTCTCCCGTCCGAGAATTGAGGTTCGCAGCGTAAGCGCGTTCGGAGCCGTGATTTCGCCCAAATACTTTGTGCGGCCGTAGAGGTCTTCGGCATCAGATGGGTCGTCCTCGGTGTACTTGCCAGCCTTGCCCGAAAAGACGCAGTCGGTACTAAAATGAATGAGGTCCGCTCCGATAAACTTGCACACGTCCTGCAAGACATGAGGCAGTGCCGCATTTATTGCAATACTCTCTTTTGGGTCTTGGGCGCGCTGTTTGATTATGCCGACGCAGTTGATGACAACGTTCGGTTCAAGATTCGTCACAGCGTCCCACACGCTCTCCGCGCTGGTTGCATCGAAATCGTCGCGCGACAAGCCAACGACATTGTGATGGCGAAGATTAAGTCGCTCAATCATCTTATGACCGAGCATTCCCCTCGCGCCTAGAACGGCTATCATTGGCACATCTCCACGGCGCGCTCGATAGCGGCCACCTTGTTGAGATACGTGTATTTGGCCGCCACTTCATCCATTAGAACATGAAGTTCTTCAACGCGCATGGACTGGAGGCGTTCTCGCGCGTCGTAGAAGAGTTGATGCGCGTCAGGATTGCAGATGAGTTTACCGTGGAACAACTCGTTGGCATAGGGCGCGCATGTCAGGCCCATTTGGCCATAGCTGATATTCTTGAATAGTCGACAGGAAATGTATCCTTGCTCCACCTGGTCGCGTCCTTGCATTGCAGGCGACATATAGGAGTCCTTAACGATTCGAATGTGCTCTTCGATAGAGACCTGGCGGCCACCACCGTGGCCACCGTACGTTTGCCAGTCGTAGCCGTTCTCCTGAACAGCGCGCGAGAAGCCTTGCAGGTATGGTTGCTTCATGTCATCGATGGAGCCGATGAACGTGCATACGCGGCTCGCATCATTAAACGCCTTTTTAGGCTTATTAGCCTCAATCTCATGTGGGAATAGGTCTGTTCCCCAACGTAGATTCAGAGTAGCAACGCTTGTGCGGTCAAAGAAGGATTCAGGGCCAATCTCTACGACGTTTGGTGAATAACGTGTGGTCGTGATGTGAATTCCATAGTTCAAGAGCGTCAGGCCATCGAAATAAGATTGTGAAGGGTCACCTTGAACATTATGGACAATGTAAAAACAGTCACGCCGCCGAGGCATTCCCTGAATGACACAATTCATGCTCAGGAAGAGTGTGTTGCTGAAATCAATGCCGGAGATGTTCTCGTCGTGCTCGAGCCAACGAACGTCCTTGCCTAAATGCATCAAAGCGCGGAGGAACGCCTCGTGAATGTGGCCGAATGTATTGTATGGCCTCTTGGCTCCCCAGATGACCCATTTGCAAGTGTTAATGTCAAACATTTTGCTGCTCCCTATAGAGCAAAGTCATTCCCGGAAAACCCTGTGTCGTCATCACTTCAAAACCGGGCTTGCGCTCATTCAGAACTTCCTGTATCGCGCGATATGGGCCGATATTCACGCCAGGCGCGTCACTATAACCTGTATCATGCAAAAGAATGTTGGCTTGAGGAAGATTCACGACTATTCCATCCAGGTCTCTCTTTACTGATTCATAATGGTGGTCACCATCAATGAATACCAAACATCTTTTCGGCCTAAATTCCTGAACGAGCTGCTCATTGAGTTGATGATGGAGCTCAACCGTTTTATCGAGTCCATCTCCTGCGAACAGGAGAACCTCAGAGCCGCCACATCGATTTGGGAGCTCTTCCAACGATAAATCGTTGGGGCACCAACTACCACAGTCCTTCACTAAGCTACCCGTCAACTCTCGAGCATGTTCATTGTGAGAGCTCCCATTAGGAAGGTCGATGGAATAAATCCTCACATTCAAATCTATGAATCGGCTTATCTCTAAAAAAATTCGGGCCGATTTTCCGATATTTGTTCCCCATTCAAAGATGACATTGGGCGCAAGAGAGATAAGAGCACCCATCGCAAGCCTGAGCTCCTGCGATGGGTAGGTATTGGTTGCGATAGGAGCAAGAATTTCTTGAACAAAAGGCTCAAGCTCAGATGGGAAGGAGCTCCACATGGACGTTTAGGCAGGGAAAAGCAAAAGAAATTCAACCGGCGATTGACCGGCCGCGGGCGCTGTTGCGAACGTGTAAGTGACTACAGTTCCACTCAGCGTAACTGTATCCGACGAACCTGGGCTTGTAACTCCCGTAGGCTTAGTGGCAAGCTGGTTATCCGAAAACCAGTTCTTCACTTCGACACCTGCTCCACTTCCGGCATCGACGCGATACGGGTCTCTCAATAAGTCCAGCATGAACACCGTGTCTGTACCATTTGCGAGTACTGACAAGCCAATCACAACCGCCTTTTGAAGATTTGCCATTCAGTTTTTCTCCTTTTGAAATGTAAACCAATCGTGAAATTCCGTAAAGTTTACATCAACGAACATCTGAGTATACTCTGGTTTATGTTGGGTATTCAAGCCAAATTTCGCGGCGGCGGCACTGACTGTCTCTTTCGTGAAATAAGAATTGCCCGGATACTGCCATTCCATATCATGCGAGTCTTCGTGGCTGGCCGTGCCCTTGCTGCCCCATTGATTGCCTTCGGCCAGCCGAAGCGATACCACAATCTTACCGCCCGGCCTGAGCACTTTATTGGCATTCTGCAAGAATAACTCTAGCTGGTCGTCAGACGCGTGCGACATAACGGAATGAGACAAAATATAGTCAAATTCCAGGCCCATCGAACTCGCGTCAAAATCAGTTGCATTGGACAACTGCGTACCCTTTGCCATGACAAGCTCTGCAATCTTTGGCTGCGCTAGGGCCGTGTCGAGCACGTCTGTCACTGGCTCGATGCCGGCGAACTTGCCGGAGCTCAAATACTTCATTATGAAGAATCCGGCATGAAGAGTTCCGCATCCAATGTCCAGCACGTTTGATTCGGGCGTGCATCCCTCTTTCTTCAAAAGCTCACACTGCATGAACCCACTCGCCAAATCGGTACCAACGTGTATCTTGGCTGCCGTTGTCCGCTCGTTGGTGGCCCATAGACCAGGGTACTGTGAGGAGATATGTGAAAGCAGCTCAGCTCGATGTGTGGCGGCATCCTGCTTTGAAGTGTTGGTCGTCCCATCCGCACGCCAAACTTCCGGATGCAGGCCGTGAATCTGCGCAACGAGCGCGGGCCGCATCTTCGTGGACTCTTTCAACATAGACTGAGGTTTTTCGCGATAATGGAAGAGATGCTCTTGCAGGATGACAATTTCGTATCCACGCTTGGCAACATCAATCCAGAGGTTCCAATCCTCGTACCCGTACTTCATCGCGGGATTATAGCCACCTATCTCGTCGAGAACGCGGCGTCGAATTAGTGAGCACACTGGAACGCAATTATCTTGAACCAAAGTGCTAATAGTTGCGCGTTCTGGCAGAATCCAACTGTATTCCTTAATTCCAAAGCAAGCTGTCCACGTCCCCACCACGCCAATGCCGGGGTGTCTTGTTGGCAGACTCATTGCGGCCACAGTTTTGGCCAGATAATTTGGCTCAAGCCAATCGTCCGCATCGAGAGGCAGAATAAACTCGTGAGATTCAGTGCTAGATGCTTGAATGCCGGCATTGCGCGCTGATGGCAGACCGCGATTCTCCTGCCGCACAATCTTCATCTTGGGTGTCCAATGGAGTAGACGCGCCTTCTGTTCAGCTACAGCACGACTAATTCCACCCTTGCTAAAATGATATCCGATGAGTTTTTGAATTTCCTTCTCGTATTTGGCGGTCTCGCGGTCTAGATAAGATTTGGCCACTTCGTAAGAATTGTCAGTTGAGCCATCATCAATGACTATGACTTCAACGTTATCGTAGACTTGACCGAGAGCTGAGGCGAACACAATCCGCTTAGCCATGTTATGCCACATATTGTCGCCGAGCCAGGCTCCCCACCAAGAGAAGCTACTGTTCGCCATCACAGCGTTCCGACACAAGCTCATCAGCCACAAATCTTCATGCGGTACATCCATGTTGTGGTCCACAATAACAAAGCTCGCAGGAAAAACCGTACGACACCAGGCTGGCTCATCTGAGAATACAAAGAATTTCGCGTCCTCAAAATAGTCTTGTATGTTACGGATAGCCTCGTTGTAATAATTCATCGTTGGCATACCATGATAGGCATTCGTACTGGCTTGCAAATAGTCACCGCGCCGAACATGGAGGAACACACTCGCGCCAGTCACATCCCAAATCTTCTCAGCAACGCGGAACGACTCATCCGACGCTCTATCACGCAGTTTGATAGCCCTACGAACTAACGGCTCGTTAAAGTATCGTTCGCTCTGCCAATAGCCTATGAAGGTGGACCCAGGTGGCGCCATCAAGACTTCTGGAGAGTACGAAAATCGAGGTTCCTGTATCACAGGATTCATCTCAACTCGAAATAGTTGTGCGTCCACGTTATAGGCACCCAAGCCATATGGCCGCGCCTGGTCCTGCCAAGAGAACACAACTGACTCCTTACGCGCCGCAGCGGTCGATATGCCGAACGCGAACTGGAAGAGCTGGTTCCCCAGACCACCCATCAATCTGACAATCATGCTTTCACCTTTTCGAGCGCCAGGAGCTTTGGAGTAATCACGCCCAGGCCGGCTTGATGCCAGATTCGCTTGTAATAGTCATTCTGCACGTCTGGATAGCAGAAGGCTGGCGTAAGAATCTTTGCTGGCGGATTGTCGTACAAGTAGCGATTCAGATGGGATTCGTCATGCCATACTGCCACAAGGCCCTTTTCCTTGTCGCGGTCAACTGAATAACGAATATCGTTAGCCATCGTGAGGAACGCCTGCGCTGCGCCGCCGTTGAATCCGCCACAAAAGTAATTCCGCAAAGGCTGGCCTACGTAAGCCGTTGATTCTGGGCGTGTCTCTGGCGTACCCGGCAGGCCAGCATAGCCTGGGTGCATCGTGGCCGTGATGCCATTCGAAAGTATTTCATCTTCGTCAACTGGCGCCACGAATCGCATGTCAACATCGGAATAGAAGATGTGCTCATAAGAGCTAAGAATTTCCTCTTCAGTTGTGAAGAGGTGATATCGTAGAAGTGTCGCGTCTGGAAAGCCTAGAGGCAGGCAATCAAACTTGTGAGTCACGTCAAAGTCGCGCTCTGAATCCGTGAACAAAACCACATCGTGTGGAATGAAGAACTTCTTTGCCGATTCGATAAGCACGTCGGCATAAGCCGCGTAGCGGACACCTGTCGCGACAAGAACGAGTGCCGTCTTCATGGCCTTCCATTCCTGAACGCAGTATGTAGCCATAGCATCACGTCCTGCTGATATTTGGGGAAATGCCAAGTGATGAAGCTATTGAAGGGACGGAGACCGTGTGTCTTTATTTCACCGCGCTGATAGAGCGCGCCCATTACTTGACCGATCCACAAATCTTCTGCCCAGTGCGTTGGCTCTTCATTTATGAGTGCCTCGCACGCCTTCCGCGATAGGAAGTAGCCAATGCCGCCCGATGCCCACCAGTAGCCATTGTAGAGCGTCTGCTGGCGCTCATCGATGAAAACCGAAAACATGCGACCGACAATATTCTCATCATGGTAGTGGCCGGCATAATCGTACTGTTCAAACCCGCAGTTGATGAGTTCCGGACGAACGAACGTATCGGTGTCGCAGAGGAACGTAAAGTCGTAGCCGTTGGCGACTGACCATCGTGCAATGCCTCGAGTCTTGTATGGCAGGCCATCATAGTCATCAGGAGCGTCTACTCGTATCTCATCGGACTCGAGCGGCTGGACGCCGTTGCCGATGAAGAATCGGACATCTGCTTTGCCCTCGAAGTAGGTGGCCCATGTTGAGCGAATGGCCTTATTCAGGTTCCGTGCCGCATCTCGTTCACAGCTCTTAATTGCAATCAGAAGCTTCACTGTGGTACACCTTTCGTAGCATCGTAGTCACAGCCACCATTCCCTGTCCAGTATTGCAGGATGCCGCGATGTGCAAAGCATTCTCGTTGCGGCCTGCGAGCTCGTCCGCGGAAGGTGTGGTATCTGACGTCCATCGGCTTGCCTGTTTGCTCAGCGATGCGAGAATCGGGAAGGAACGCCACGCGATGCCCGGCGCGCTGGACGTCCAAAAAGAAGGCACCGTGCTCACCGCCGCCAATCTTGACATCGTCATCCCAATGAACTTGAGTTGGGCCATATCCGAGAATGTTGCTCCGAACTAGGACATAGTTCCGCGTCAGGTCGCAATCGTGATAGACGACGCCGTGAATGGTTTGCTTTGGTTGGTCTCGATGGATTGGCTCTTCGACAATCTTTGAGCCATAATCGTGAAGATAGAATTCGTAAAATCCAGTGTGGCCGCCACCGACGACGTCCCCACCAGCAATAGCATATCCCGGCTCGTCATCCAAGAACGACGCCATGCGCTCTAAGCCAGGGCGCGCGAAGTTTTGACGGAAATCGAAGTCATCTGAACCGACAAGCATGTACTCGCGCTTATCAGCGCGTACACCGACATTGCTCTTGAATCCAAAGCCGGTATCGAACTGCGTGATATGGGCCTGGTGGCCGGCTGCTCGAAGTCGGTCATACAGTGCGCGCTTTTTCGGAGTTGAGTCGCCGTCGTCAACGATAATCATCTGCACTTCGGGGAAATTGCTTTCAAGCGTGTTGACGGTCTCGTAGAGATAGTCATCTCGCAGGAATGTCTTGACTAGAACGCTGATTTTTTCAATGCCCATCATGCACTCACAATGATTGGATTAACGCCTGGAATCCATCCACGACCGTGGCAAGCACCACATTCGCCTTTACCTCGACACGCGTCGCAGACACGGCGCGATTGAATCATGGTACGAGCCATCTTGAACGCCTCAGGCATGTCAATTGGCTCACTCATAAATTGCTCGTATGTTACGGACGGCTGCTCAACCCATTCCGTTGGAGGCGTGAGGAATCGACGTGAACCTGTTCCTCGACAATATTCGTGCATTCCAACTAACAGCTCTGGCGTTGGGAATTCGCAATAAACAGAGCGGCTCCGAATGTTGGTCCGAAAAATGACTTCTGGAGTCAGTGGCGGTGATGCTGGCATATAGCTATAGGTATCGCTGAGTATTGGAGAGAATCCGGACAATGCCAAAAGATTGCCAATGAATCGGTCCTCCGCCCAATCTTTGTTCAGATAACCATTCGCCACGGATTCAGCAGCGCGGCGACTCAAGTGATAGGCAAAGCCGGATGCGTAACTCGCGGGATATGTACCGCTTGGCTCACGAACGCGACCGGCGTAGTCGGCAATGGGGCACTGTGCCAGAAACTCCGGAACCACATAGCAGTCGTCATCAGTCTTGAAAGTGTGCTCGTAATTTTGTTCCGCAGACCATCTAAACATCGCTTGAACTTTTGCAGGCAAGCCCATATAGCCATCATCAACGTCAAGCCAAACTTCGTCCTGCCGCGTATAGTCTACCAAAAGATTGGCTGGACCAGACGGTCGGCCGAGAAAGAACTTCACATCCGCCCAGTCAACGAGTGGAATCCAGGTTTGCCGTTGCGCCTCTGCCAATGCGCGGAACTTAGGAGCATGGCAAGAGACAATAGCGATGAGCCGTCTCACACCGCCACCAGTTTAACGCGTGGCTTGCGATGCGTTTGATTGTAGTATTTGAAAAGTCTATTGTAAGATTTGAAGGTCCTATCCATATATGTGGGAGGAAGTTGTGCAAACACAGCCGCATGGCCAATGTTGGAATCGGCTGACCAAATGGTTGTGGGGTTTCCTATTCCATCAGGATAGATGATTCGATAGTGAAAACTATCTCGCATCGGATGGATGCCGGCCTTCAATAATGAATTGCCAACCCATCGGTCCTCATTTGGGTCCAGCGTTATTGGAGACTCAACAATCACTTGCATAGCGGCACGACTCAGCCAATAAGCGTATCCGCTCGCGTATGGCGCTGGATATCCACCTGTCGCTGGTCTGACGTTGCCAACATAATGGTGAGGAAAGACTTCACAATCATCGAGGAGCACGTTTGGATTGATGAAAGTGTCATCGTCTGTCTTGAAGACATAATCGAAACCTGCATCAACTGCGTAGCGAAAGATAGCCTGAACCTTCTCAGGAAGTCGTTCGTACGAATCTTCAACATCGAGCCGCACCTCAAGAGGACCTAGAGGCCGGTCGCCACGCCCTACGAAGAATCGAATATCTGTATTTGGGTCTCTTCGCTTCACCAATAATCCAACCCATGTATCGCGCTGCGCCAGAGCTCGTAGAGCAAACTGAGGACGATTGCATGTCGCAACTGCGATAAGGCGCCTTAGAACGGGCATCTCTTCCTCATCTTGAGAGTGTGGACAGCGCGACGGAGGAAGTAGGCCTTCTGACGACAGGCGACCCAACCGTGGTCGTGCGTATTGTGCATGGCACGTTCGTGCGGCGTTTGGCTTAGCCTGCCGAGCTTTGAGCACTTGCAGCAAGCGCGAAAGTGACCGTGAATCTCTTTGGCAAGAGAAATAATTTCGGCAGGAGTTGCAGCCATTACAGAGCCTCCGATTCGAAGATGTCTGACAGAGGCTCAGGAGCAGTAGCGGAGGCCGCACCCTCGGAACCGTTGCGGCGGGTAGGGTTCTCGCGTGAGTCTTTCTCCGCTTGCTCACTGCTCCCGTAGTGCTGTGACAAGCTCGCGTCCCAAGTCGCGTGTAGCCGTGCGAGCACTTGGCGGACATGAGGACTCTTGAGAGTGAGCTGCTCAGCTATGGTGACGCTGTCCCATCCAAGACGATAATAGAGGTACACAATGGCCGCAATAATTTCTGCGTGGCCTCGCTCGGTCAACACAATGTCGGTATCGATATTCTGAATCTGGATTTCAAGGTCGTGCAATTTCTTCTTCGCCAGATACTCGCGGGCCACATCCGCGTTGAGAGGGAGCTGGCCGCCAATCTGCTTGAGAGATGTAAACAGATTGATAGCCTCTTCATCGTTGAGGTCTTTGCGACCGTGAATGCAGAGATTGTGATAGTCCTGGAGCCAGTTCGTCAACAGGACGCGCTTATAAGGACAATAAGCCTCAGCCGCCGCTCGCGCCAGCTTGAGGCGCTCTGATAGCGTCATGCCAGACGTGTTTCGAACGTAGAACCGCTCTTCAAGATAAGTGACTAGGAGCTCGCGAAGGAAGTCATCGCGCACGGCCCACTTTGGCGTCGGCAGCCGGCGCTCCTGCGTTTTCTCTCGATGCTGAACGTGCATTGACGAAAAATCTGCAAATGAAATTCCAGTTGTGTCCCATCCTTCTTTAGTTCTTACTGCCTTAACCGCTTTTGCTCGACGTCCAGCGAAAGAGTGCTTATCGAATCGGGGCAGACTCCAACTCATTTACCCCTCCGCGCGGCAACGCCTTTGGAACTCCGGTCTTTCTTCTGCTTAATTGACATCGACTTTGCGACAGCCGAGCCTGCAAGATGCGAACGTTGCTTCCTAAATTGAGGAGTCGTCAATTGTTGAAGAGCGGCATTGGCTTGAAGAGCATTTTGGCGTCTGAGTGAAGCGAACGCGTCATCGTTCTGATAATTGAGTATACCAGACATCGATTTGCTGATTCGGATTTTTCTTTCCTCTTGATTCAAAGAGGCCCAGTACGCCCGCATAAGTTCAGCACTACCGCCGTCTCCACCTTCGGTCATGTTGTAGCTGACCGAGGACTCAATACTATGAAGTAATGCGATAGCAAAAATCTCAGAGAAATCCATGTCGATGGCATTTTCACATTCGCAAAGAATTTCGACGGAAAATTGATTGGGACCGTAAAGACGTATAGCATTACTGAGTGCCGATTTGCTGCCTGACTTAGCAGCACGTTTATGTTCAGTCCAACGTCGAAGCGCGGTCTTGACAGTTTTTCCAACGTACCAACGGCCGTTCATCGAATTCCGGATGAAATAGACAATCATACCTTGCCCTTCACTGGACCGTGAATCCGCGCAAGACGCGAATAGGCGTTCGCGAGCGACGCCGATTGGCCCTTCACAATCTTGAGCATTGACCTGACTTTCAGTTTGCGAGCATGGAGTTCTTTCGCGGGTTCGACCACTTCAACGTGCTGTCCACGAAATGAGATGCTACCTTCGCGGACCGAGATAAGACCAGCATACGGATACAATTCTAGCCTGATAGAGCGGGCCTTTTCAAGCATTTCATGAGGAACAGCGAAGTAGAACGAGCTTGGAGCGAATAAATCGTGCTCGATATAAGACCAGGGGAGAGCGCGTTGACCTTCGAGTAATGGCAGGCCTAAGAGCTGCCGAATCGTAGCGTGCTTGGGCTTATCGCGGTCAACGCGCATGTCAGCCGTAGAAATCTTGACTTCACAAATGATGAGCCGGCTATTCCTGGACACGACAAGAACATCTTCATTCAACGCCTCGATGGCGACGAGCGGCATCTGGCGTTTGAATCGCCAGTAGGCGGCGAGCTCCGCTTTCATCACGATTGCGTTCATCGATTGTATTGCCGAAAGAATTCAACGTGCTTGATGTAGATAGCCTCAAGCCGGTTCAACGCGTGTCGAATCTTGTAGTGACGAAAATGTGTTCTAGGCTCTGAGAACGCGCGGTACGCCATCGCTTTGGCGTTCACGAGTTCGATTGAGTCTTGGAGTAAAGCCTCAAGATTGATGCTTGGGAGCATGATATTTCTGCAAATAGGCTTCCACTAAGGCCTTCATCCGTTCAAAATACCCGATTGCCACATTGCACCGTTTACAGACTAGGCCGCGTCTACACTTCTCACATGAGGCAGCTTCGCTCTCGTCTCTTCACTCTTTTCCTGGCGAGCTTGCAGATACGGCAAACACGTTTGGCGCCGATAGCGTTGCGTCCAATAAGAGCGTGACCCTTCTTGCAGACTTCGCGTCTCATCAGTCTATTCTTTTCGGAGCTTTATATGAGATTGAGCAGTCGGCGCACTTCCACATCTTACGGTCTTTCACAATATGAACGCCACAGCCACATTCTGGACATACGCCGGGCTGACTATTGTTGGCGCGTAGCTTACGCGGGGAGCGAATCTCGTATGTATTGCCGCAGGTAACGCAGCGGCCGCCATTGGAGACGGCTAGGCTTGAGGTTCCGCCGCAGTGTGGGCACTTTGGAAGGCGGCCGGTCTCGGTCAGTGCCAGCGCACCGTGGCGATTGAATACGATTGGCACAGACTTCGGCGCATCTGTCGGATTATTATTCAGCTCGGGATTGCAGCTCTGACAGAAATGCCCATCGCCATGCGGGTCATAAACGCCATGTTCGCACTTGCGCATCGTTATAATCCGGGTCCGCTGCTCCATTGAGGCTGTCTTTGATGCTTTCCTTCCTGTCCTTGATGACAGTTATGGCACAAGGTCTGGCAGTTTGCAACACTTATCGCGCCGGAATGGTAATGGCCATCCAAACCCTTTTGGCAATCGCCTCGCGCTTGCTTTTCATCGAGCTCTCCGCTATTCGGAAGACCAGACTCCCAAACAACCGCTTTGCCACAGTGGACGCAAATGTAGCCATCACGTTCAAAGACTTGTTTGCGAACATGGCCCACAGCCAGTTTATGTTCGAGCTGTCCAAGGACGGGGTCTAGAGCTAGGCCGCGATTCGGATTGCCCACATACATAACAGCGGCCTTCTTGTTTCGAAAGATTTGAATTACTAGGCCAGTAGGGCCAAATTGGACGTAGTCTTTCATCAATGACTCTTCGCGTCTCTCTTTAATGCCGCGTTCAATCATCGATTGGAGGAAGTTCTCCGTAAACATCCGCGGCATACGTCCCACTAATCTCTTGCGCCCAAAACAGGATAATTCGCTGCCGTTGCTGCCAGTCCGGCATGTCTTGAGGCAGAGCCAGAATACGCTGACTGATTTTCACTGCCTCGACAAAAGTTTTGTATTGCTCATCATCGACATAAAATCCACCGATATCCAGATATCGCCCTTTTGGCGCCACGCCTCCAAGCTCGAGTTCAGCGTGAGCCAGCGCGCGAATCTCATCGACACGTTTGCTTGGGTCGAGTGCGGCCTCAAGTAGTGCTGGCGTAAGTGGCTTGCTGGATTTCCGCGAGGCGCGAACCAACTCCGTTGCCTTGCTAATTCCCATCTTGTCAAGACCACCCTCACCCACAAGAGGGAGCAACTTCTCGGCAGCCGTGATGTAGGCGTGAATCTGTTGGTGAGACTTGCCGAGGAAGTTGGCGACCGACATCACATAAGCGCCAAAGCTCGGATGATTCTCGTCACGCCAGCTCTCATTCAGCTTGGCAATAACGAGCAGACCCGCTAGGCGCGCATAGCCTCGATTCAGAATATTTTCGCTGCTCTTCAACAATGCCAGCTCGCGGTCGATAGCTGAAACAATTTCATTCGAGCGAAGAGACGTTAATTGCATTTCGCAACTCTCTTCATCCAAACTTGGAATTCGAAAAGTGATAGACCATGCTTGGCTCTATTGCAAATCGAGCAGCAAGGAACACAATTTTCAGCAGTATATCCCAAAGCGTTGTTCTGCCGGTCAATTCCATTATAAAAGAATGCCTGTCTGGTTCGCTGTCCTCCGGAATGATATATGAATTTGAGATTCGGACATACGCCGCAGTAATGGCACGACTGTTCGATGAGTCGAAAGAACTGTTCATCCGAAAGATGCCATCCGTGCTTTCTTTGTTTTGCTCCACCCCGGTATCGGCACAATAAAGAATAATGAGCACTGTCGCCATGAAGAGGCAAGAATCGACCGCGTTGACCTCTAAGAGGCACACTCGAGTTGAATTTGCCTGAATTCAACTCGAGCGTACTTTCGACAGTGGGAGCAAGCGAGGACACTAGGCCTCCGTTGCTGAACTTGACAAGATTCTTGGCGTCAACGAGTTGTACGCTTATCTCTCCCTCAGCTTGGCCAAGGAAGTCGTTAATGAAAGTCTGATTGATGCGCGCTGTATTGGGCACGCCATTGACTGGAACCGTGAGTTCCTGCTCCGAGCTACCTTCTTCGTTGGATGAGCTCAGAGTAAGACCCATTCCATCGACCGAAATGGTGATTGCGGGCGCTTTGCCATCGATGGTCGCGCTCACGCCGCTGATAGCCCGGCGGAGTATTTCAGCGTCAAGTTTGAAATCGGTATTGAATTTCGCGAGGTTCAGAGCCTTCTGATACGGAGGAAACTTTGTCATCGGCTTGCGGACAAGTACTTGCTCCGCACCTGAGCTGAAAAAGAAGTTCGTTTCGGACTCGCTCAACTCCACGACGTCGCCAGGGATGGCCTTGATGAGGCCAAGCACAGATTTCGGAAGTTGAATCACAAATTCACCAGCGCCGGCGCCAAGCACGTCAGCGATAGCGATGCGGAATCCGTCAGACGCGACAGCGCGCAAACCGGCAGCCGTGGATTCAATCTGAATCGACGTCACTGAATGGCGGCCTGCTTTCGTTGGAGCGGCGGCCTCAACCTTCGAAATAACGTTGCGCAGCGCGCCGTTATTCACGCTGAATTTGGTCGCGGGCTTTTGCTCAATCGCAGGGAATTGCGACGCCGGCATTCCAGCCAGCTTGGCTTTGAATCCTTTGGACTTGAGCAGAATGGAATCGCCGTCAGTCTCGATTGTCAGCACGTCACCTTCGAGGTTGCCCATCATGTTGTCAACAACCTTTGCCGGCAGGAGGATGATTCCTTCGCCATTCGCCTTGACCGTGACGTCGGCAGTTTGAATAACGCTCGCAGTGAGGTCGCTGGCAGACATCTTCGCCGGTTGACCGGCAATGACTTCCAGCTTGACCTTGGAGAAGGCCGGAATGATGGCCTTCGCTTGGATGACACCGAGCGAGCGCGCCACCTTCTTTTTGAACTCACTTACTTTCACTTCAATCTTCATTGTTGCTCCTTATTTGAAAAGTTTAGACGGCGTGGCCGTCAGTGTCAATAAATTTCCTCGTTCGACTGCTCGGAAAAGGCCGGAGGCTCCTGAGGACCAGGGTCTCCGCTGCCAACCTGTTCAACGAACAAAGAATTCTCTTGTTGAAGCATGAGCTTGACTTGCGGATAGCCAGGTCCTTTGTAACGCGTTTTCTTCGCGTACAAGCCAGCCTCTTTTTCCAGAATGTCGTCTGGATTCTCGCCTTCTTTTTGCGTCCGGATGTTCCTATGCACCAAATAAATTGATGCAGGGATATCACGAATCTCTCGGCTGCCGCGTAGCACACCGTGAACATTCTTTTTCAGGTTCTCCACGCCTTCCGCCTCGGCGTTCGATTGGCAGATGAGGATGAAGATAGTCCCATACTTGATGCCGAGCGCCTCAATCCTCTTAATCATGCTGCCTTCTGCTTGGGTCTGCAACTTGCCCTCCGCAAAGACAAGCCGATGGAATGTGTCGATGGCAAACCGCGTCACGCCAAGCGCGCGAATTGTGTTCTCGAGGAACTCGAGCACTTCGTCCTCGGTCTGGCCGAGCACGCTGTGACCCACGTAGTATCGAAAATCGGTTCCGCGAAGTGTCGGCTTTTCAAGTCGGTTCGCTGCCTCAAGATAATGTTTGCGGTCGACTTTTCCTGTACGTGGCAAACCGCCTGCTATGCTCGGACCGACAGTCTGGCTCGTGACTAGTGCAAGGTAGGCCTCGTCTCGAATTTCTGGTGACAGGTCAGCAACAATCTCGCCACGCTTGGCCTCTTCAAGCAGAATCTGACTCTTCAGCATCGATTTGCCGGTTCCGGTATAGGTCGAATAAATGAGCACGACTGAACCGCGCGGCGTGAACGTCATTCGGTCTGCGAAGGGCATACTGGATGGCCAGTGCAATCGGTTCGGGTCATTCAGCATGTCTGTGCCGTCGGATTGGCGCAGAGCCTCAATAAGTGAGAGGAATCCTTCTGGCGGCGCTGCTTTGGCCTTCTTCGATAGAGTTTCAATCAACTTGCGCATCTTTTCGATATTTCGTTCGCCAGGTCCTCGGAAGAAGTCGTTCGCATCTTTGCAGCCGTCAGGCCATGTGAGTATATGCGTGTTCTCGCCCAACTCGCGCGCTAACTTCTTCATATACTCATTGCCAACTCCGCCGTCATTGTCGCCGGCAAGGAAGATGCGCTCTGCCAGCTTGAGCTTGACGCGGGACTCAGTGCTGATTTCGACGCCGGCGCTTGGCGCGCTTACGGCGCTGAATCCAAGCATCTCCATCACGCACGCGTCGAGTTCACCTTCGGTGACATACACTGGCTGAATCGGATTAATGGTCTCGATGTTGAACAGAGCACGCGAATCCATGTTATTGACTTGCGAAAATGCTTTGCTATCCTTGCCCTCACCGACAGACCTGAACTTGACTGCAACAATCTTTTCGCCTTCAATACGAGGAAAGCAAACCCAACCGGCCTCGCGCAGATGCTCCATGCCTTCCTTGATGCGGAAGATGTGCTTTTGAACGTATCCGAGCCTCATGCGCTCGATAGTCTCGTCGTCAAGACCGCGCTCTTTCTTGAGCCAATCCAAGGCGCGCTGATTATTCTTGAGTGCTTGGACCTTTGGTTCCCATTGTTCGAGCGTGAATGTCTGTTTTGGCTTGTCGCTGAGCGATTGCTCGAGCGGCTTGAATACTTTCTGAGTAGCTTCTGCGCCGTCGCGCCAGGCCTTATTGCTCGCAATCGCCTCGAGCTTTTCAATCGCAGTCTTTTTGTCGCAGTGGTCAAACTCTTCGATGAAGGAGATGACATCCCCGCCTTTGCCACAGCCAAAGCACTTCCAGAGCCAGTCACCTTGCCGGTCATCTAATTTCCAGCTTGGAGTTTTGTCATCGTGGAATGGACAACACGCAACAAACGCGCTGCCTTGCGGTTTGAGAGGGATGCGTGACCCAATAATGGTCACAACGTCGAGTTTTTTCTTCAACTCTTTGATGTCTGCCACTATTGCGTCTCCAAGAACGCGCTGGCATCAGGCTCGGACTTTTCTTCCTTCGGCGCCCAAAGCTCCTCGTGGCGTTGATTGGCCACAGCGTTTGAGCGTGCAATCACATCCTCAGTAAGAGCCGGTTTGGTCTCTTTCATCGGGATGACTTGGGCCATATATTCCTGAGCGACCTTGATGAACTCAGGCAGCGGCCATTCAGTATTATAGCCGTTTTTGACTGACCAGAGTTCGAAGGCGGGGACGAGCAGGTCGCCGGACTTCTGGTCGCAGAGCATTTCCCAAGACTCAGGATACTTGCTCGGATACCGGCAGACAGCGGCCGCTCCGCGAATTCTCGACCATGCTTTGGCAATGTGAGAGAAAATTGCCTTCGGTGACGTTCCGGGATATAGTCCTCGTTGATAAAATCCTGGAACTCCTTTTTTCTTACCACTCAGAATCTCATCCGTGATGCCCTGTGTCTCATCCAACACATCGCCGACAGAAGCTGGCGTCATGTTTGTTAAGTCGGTAGATGTCGGTAAAGTCGGTAAAGTCGGTATAAAACTGGAGTTTGACTGGAGTTTGACTGGAGTTTGACTGGAGTCAGGTTCATTTCCTGCTTTTCCGGTCCGGCGAATCTTTGAATTCGTGATTGCTTCGAGAGCGTTGTCAACTTCTTCCAACATCTTATTGTTGACGAGCTTTCCGCCATCAACACGGAACATTCGAAGAACGGCTGGCATCACCTTCATCCATTCAGCGGGGTCGTGAACGTTCACAATCTGTTCGATGAGAGGTTCGACTTGCTTGATACCATCCGTTCTCCATCCGACACTTCCAATCTCTCCGCCGTCAAAGGCATCGAGATTCCCCCAAGCCTGTGCCAGCCATTCAGGTTCGACTTGGATTCCGCAACCCTTCTCCATATTTATCCAGCACTCGTCGAGCATGTCACGATAGGCGCCGCGCTGGGCGGCTGACATCCTCTGATAGTTACGCGAGGTCTGAATGTCTTTTGGGAACCATCGATACCAGTCTACTCTCTTCGCCATCTTACTTATTCCTCAATCGTCGAGTCAAGCCACTCAAAGCCCTGCTGACTCAGAAATTTGTCGCGACCTTCGCCATCACCGGAGCAAATCCAGCGCATGTCGCATGACCCACATTTTTCGGAAGGGAATCGCAGACCAGGCTCCATCGGATAGAAGTCTTGCTCATGTGCGACAACCATCTCCACTGTCGTCAAGCCAATGAGGCGTCCCATCTCCTCAATGTTCTGCTTTGAAAGCCGTGCGCTGGCGAACTGTACCAGTTGTTTGCTTACGTGTGCGAGTGGTACGTTTACGGCCGGAGAGCCTGCAAGGTATGTTGCTGCCGCAATCTTGAGAGCATTGCCGCGTAGTGTTTGACCGTCCGGCGCCTGACAAGCCTTGTCGTAGGCATCTGCCATCTGCGAGGTGCCAATCCAAACGTTTTCGCCATCCTTGTCAAGCACCGTGAGCTCGTCGCCGGCGTGCCACGGAGACGCATCTTGTAGCAGTGTAATACGGCTGCCAAACTTTACGCCATGAGATTTTTTGACGAACCAAAGAAACGCGACGTCGGAATTATCCATCTGCCACGCATACTCGATGAGTTGTGGGTCAAGGCAGATGAGATGCTCCGGCAGCTCTTTGCTGGCCGTTTTCACGTCGGTGATAAGTGGACGCTTTTCGCCGCGTTCATCTGGTGGCAAACTGACGAGAAGTGGATGATTTGGGTTAGGCTGCGAATAGATGTCTATATACGCGGTGTTCGTCAACGCACTGTAAGAGCTGTTGGGGAAAATTCTTTTCGTGAGTGGCAATTGAAAGACAGGCTTTTCGAAGGGATATTTCCTGGCGCGCAACGCGAAGATGGTCAGCCACTCTGTTCCTATGCGCAGACAGTTCTCCCAACTCTCTTCAACTTTGGTGTACTCTTTTCTCTCGAAATTTTTGGTAGACCGCAACTCGGTCCACAGCGCGATGAAATTCTCGACTCCGCCGTGACCGAACCTGAGCTCAAACGCCACAGCGGCCTCAGCTATTTTGCCGAGGTCCATTGCAATGCCTTCACGCTTTGGCCGCCAGCCAAGCACGCGGGTCAATTGAAAATATCGCTTGCACTTCTTGAAATCGGACCGTGCGGAATAGCTCGCGGAAGACTTTGGCTTGCCGTCTGGGAGGACGTACAATACGTTATGAACTGTCATTGTGTGCTCTCGAGTGCGTTCTGGTACATCGTATGCAGCATATCAACCTCTACGGCCTGCTCGAGATGCGCCGGCAGAACGCCTTTGATGAATGGCGATGGGATGTCATTGCATGACACTTGCAGATGCTTTTCGGCACGCGAGCACGCGACAAAATAAATTCTCTTCTCTTCTTCAAGCTCGCCATTCTTATGCGGCAATATATCGTTGTTCACGCCAATGACATAGACCCATTTCCATTCGAGTCCTTTCGCCTGGTGAACCGTGCTGAACGTCAAACGCTTGGACGTGCTCCGACTAGCCTGCTTGGCTTTGTGACACATTTGAACAAAATCGAGCAGCGTCGCCTTGCGTTCCGCCATTCGTAGCAGTGACATGATGTTGTCGCCGGGATTGTTATCGATTGCATCCTCATCGTCTTCATAGTGGTGCATGATGCCAAATCGCGTGAGAATGTTGCGGAGAGCATCCTGTGAGGGCTTGCCCTGAACTGCGAGCCGCGCCTCGTTCAGTTGGCGATGCAGTTCGTGTACGAGGCCCTCATTATCGCCAGTATATTGCCTCAGCAGTCGTGCATAGGGAATGTGGCCAATTTGGCCGGCTTGAAGCTCCTGAAGGCGTTCAAGAGTCTCATGCTTTTTCAAGAACCTCACGACCTCGAAGGGGCTGCGTATGATTTTCTTGACGCTGTCATCCGTCGCGGCGCCGGCGCAATATTGTGCAAAGGCTAGAGTGAATTCGACCTCTGCTTGTGAAAAGAATCCAGACCGGCCAAGCAGTTTGTACTTGAGGTCCAGGTTGCCGGCTGCTTTCTCGAACTCGCCGAGCTGACGGTTGGTGCGCGCTAGAATAGCGGTGTGCTCAGGGTCGGCGAGGCCTGACAATATCATTTCAGCCTCTTGAGCCTCGCTGGCGTATCTCTTGAATGTTGGTGCCATCCCTTGCTCGTTTGCGGATGTCATGCTCATCACGGCGGCAGTCTTAATGGGTGCTATCTCTTTTAGATAATCCACAATCGCGCCCGTTGAACGATAGTTGGTGCTTAGCGAAAGTGTCTTGGCTCCGGGCCAGCGTTCGCTGAATTTCTCGGTAAGGCCAAGAGCGTCAGAACCGCGCCAGGTATACATATTCTGGTTTGGGTCGCCGACTACAAACACATTGCCCTTCGCTCCAAGCAGCTCCACAAGTCTCCATTGCAGTGCATCATTATCCTGAGCTTCATCGCACTGAAGAAAGTCGGGTTGCCAACGCGCTAGAATTTCCGGACGTGATTCAAGCAACTTGACCGTGTGAATGAGCAATGAATCGAAATCGAACTTGCCCATTGCCATGCACTTGGATTCATAACGCTCATAGGCGTGCGCGTAGTCAACAGCATCATCGCCTTCAGCGTCTTCAATTGCTTGTTCTGGAGAAATGTTCAGGCGCTTGCACTGCGAGATGTAGGACTGGACCTCTTTGTACTTGCGCCGGCGATTCATCTGCTTGAGGACTGGACCGAGAATCTTGTACTGGTCGTGAGGCAGGAGCAAGGGATGAGATTGAACCGTGAAAGGAAAATTGTGGAACTCTTTGCTGGCGACCTCAAGCGCAAATCCGTGAAACGTACGAAATACTTTTGGCTTACCGTTCTGTGGGTCGGACCTGTAGCCGGCGCGATGCTCAAATTCCTCGGCGGCTGATTTCGTGAACGTCACACCAAGAAAGCGACGTGGTCCCACTTCCTCAAGTAAGGCCGCCGCACGCTTACTGAATACAGATGTCTTGCCACTACCGGGTACCGCGACAAGGTTGACAGGCCCTTCCCGCAAGTCTACGGCTGCTAATTGTTCAGGATTAAGAGCCAAGAACCTTCCGAGTTATTCTGCGTGAATCCGCCCGTTATACACTTCGATGTTCGCCAACCGGACTGGACCATCCACAAAAACTGTATTGATTCGCGTGAGTCCAGCGTGCGCTGGCTGAATCAAAAGCGTCTGCTGCCGTGCTGGACCACATGAGCTTTCAACTTCTGGCTCGAGTCGATTTGCTAGACGCGCTTGATAATTGATGACAGTCAGCAATTCATCGCGTAGTAGGCGCATACATCCCTCCATGCGCAAAGACTACTTCAAACGACCCTTCTTGTCAAGAGTACTTGGGCGGAGCTGGCGTCTAGCCAGCTTATTTTGATTTGTCATCTTGCCTAGAGTTCGGCTTTCCGCCCGTTCCGTTCTCCTCTGGATAGGCCGAGGACGCCGTTAGAACGGAATATCTTCGTCGCTGATTTCCGGATTGGCGCTGCCTTTCGGGCGCGTGTCTTCATCGCTTTCGAGGCGTGAACCGCCATCACTTCTGCTCAACATACGCAGTGAGTTGACCACGATTTCGACGGATGTTCGCTTTTGGCCTTCTTTATCCTGCCAATCGCGTGATTGAATCTTGCCTTCGACATAGACGAGCTGGCCCTTCTTGCAGTACTTCTGAACAACTTCCTCGCCGAGCTTGCCCCAAATGACAATCTTATGCCATTCGGTTTTCGTCTGCTTTTCACCATTGCGGTCTTTGAATGTCTCGTCCGTCGCCATCGAGAAGTTCGTGACCGCAGTTCCTCCGCCAGTAAAGCGCGTTTCTGGGTCACGGCCTAGACGGCCGACGAGTATGACTCGATTAACCATTATTTACCTGCCTTGATGATGAGATAGGCGTCG
>WNGL01001607.1_pt1 | contig 32884 bp, 23 predicted proteins | sample 5400591 | NCBI WGS metagenome assembly WNGL01 (sample SAMN13153377, study PRJNA577476) | soil metagenome | isolation source: 80 cm soil or saprolite under Garry oak tree replicate 1 | place: USA:California | collected 2016-06-15
CACGCCGGATCACTCCCGCCTCCCGCCTCCCGTCTCCCGTGTCTGAGCCGACGTTATTCTCCCGCTCCGCCGAGCCTCTCGCGGCCCGTATGCGCCCCACGACCCTGGAGGAATTCCTCGGCCAGGAGCACCTGCTCGGGTCGGGCAAGGCGCTGGGCGAGCTGATCCGCCGCGGCGACGTGGGGTCGTGCATCTTCTGGGGGCCGCCCGGCTCCGGGAAAACCACGCTCGCCCGCCTGGTCGCCAACTACACCGACCGCCACTTCGAGCCGTTCTCCGCGGTGACCGAGGGCGTGGGTCGAGTCCGGGAAATCATCAAGCAGGCGGAAGAACGACTCAAGTACGAGGGCCGTGGCACGATCCTCTTCTGCGACGAGATCCATCGCTTCAACCGGGCGCAGCAGGACGCGTTCCTGCCGTGGGTCGAGAACGGGATCATCACGCTGATCGGCGCCACCACCGAGAACCCGAGCTTCGAGCTGACGGCCCCCCTGTTGTCGCGGTGTCGGGTGTTCGTGTTCGAGCCGTTGAACGACGAGCACATCCGGATGGTGATCGAGCGGGCGCTTCGAGGAACGGGAGGCGGGAGACGGGAGCCGGGAGAGGTGCTCACGGCCGAGGCGATCGGCGCGCTCGTGACGTACGCCCAAGGCGATGCGCGCCGTGCGCTGAACGCTCTGGAAGCGGTGCTGCAGCAAGTCGACAACTCCCGCCTCCCGCCTCCCGTCTCCCGGGAAGCGCTCGTCTCCGTTCTCGAGAAGCCGCTTCCGAGCTACGACAAATCCGGCGACCAGCACTTCAACATCATCTCCGCCTTGCACAAGGCCGTGCGCGGGTCGGACGTGGAGGGCGCGCTCTACTGGTTGGCACGCATGCTGGCGGGCGGCGAGGATCCGCTCTACATCGCGCGCCGCCTGGTCCGCATCGCGGCGGAGGACGTGGGGCTCGCCGACCCACGGGCGCTGGCGCTCGCGCTGGCCGCGAAGGACGTCTGGGATCGCCCGAGGGCGAGCTGGCGCTCGCCGAGGCCGTGGTGTACCTCGCCACCGCGCCCAAATCGAACCGCGTCTACGCGGCCTTTACGCAGGCGACGGACGCGGCTGCGGCGCACCCCGCTGCAGCGGTGCCGCTTCACATTCGCAATGCGCCGACCAGGCTGATGGAGGATCTGGGGTACGGCGCGGGGTACAAGTACGCGCACGCTTTCGAGCACGCCTACGTGCCGCAGGACTACCTGCCGGAGGTGCTGCGGGGCGCGAGCTGGTATCAGCCGACGGAGTTCGGATTCGAAATAGACATCAAGCAGCGCATGGATTGGTGGGCGGACCTCAAGCGCAAGGCGACCGAGGAAAAGACAGAATGACCTCTACCGCCTTCTACCGCCTTCTGCCGCCCTTTGCCGCCCTCAGTCTCGCCTGCGCTACTCTCGGCCGGCTGTCGTTCACCGAGCCCGAGGTCGCCCTTCAGGAGATCGCCGTCACGGGAGTCGGCCTGACGGGCGGCACCTTCGATCTCGTGTTCGATGTCTACAACCCCAACGACTACCGCATCCGCTCCACCCGGCTCGAGGTGGGGATCGATCTCGAAGGCCGGCATTTCGGCGACGCGCTGCTCGATCGGCCGCTTGATCTATCGCCCACCAATCACAGTCGCGTCGTAGTTCCGGTACGGTTCGAATGGGCGGGCGTCGGCGCGGGGGCGAAAGCGCTGGTGACCCGGCAGGCGGTGGGCTACGGGCTCACCGGACGGGTGCTGGTGGACACGCCCCTGGGGGAGCGGACGGTGGCGCTCAAGGGGACGGGAACTGTGCCGCTCAGGAAGCTGCTGAAGTAGATTGCAGGTCGGCATGGAGACACGGAGCGTCCTCACATCCGCCAACTAATCGACATCCAGCCGCCGCTGGAGCGGGCGTTCCTGGTCGGCGCCCCGAGGAAGGGGTCGCCGGACGCGGCGCAGGTGGACGAGCACTTGGACGAGCTCGGCCGGCTCGCCGACACCGCCGGCGCAGACGTCGTCGGCCGGACCTACCAGCGGCTCGAGGCGCCCACTCCCAACCTGTACCTCGGGCAGGGCAAGGTGGAGGAGCTGAAGGGCATCCTTCAGGAGGCCGGGTCCACTCTGGTGTTGTTCGACGAGCCGCTGTCGCCCGCGCAGGGGACCAATCTCGAGAAGGCGTTGGCGGTGCGGGTGATGGACCGCACCGAGGTGATTCTGGACATCTTCGCCACGCGGGCGCGCTCGGCGGAAGCGAAGATGCAGGTGGAGCTCGCCCAGCTCCAGTATCTCCTGCCGCGCCTCACGCGGATGTGGACCCACCTGTCGCGCATCCGGGGCGGTATCGGGCTCCGCGGGCCGGGCGAGACGCAGCTCGAAACCGACCGGCGGGTGATCCGCCGCAAGATCTCCGTCCTGAAACAGCGCCTCGAGGACGTGGCCGACCACCGTGCCAACCAGCGGCAGGGCCGTCGCGACCTTCCCAGCGCCGCCCTGGTGGGCTATACCAACGCCGGCAAGTCGAGCATCCTGCGCGCGCTCTCGGGTGCCGACATCTTCGTAGAAGATCGGCTGTTCGCGACCCTCGATACGCTCACCCGCGAGCTCGACGTCGGCGGGGGGTACCGGTTCCGCGTCGCCGACACGGTCGGGTTCATCCGTAAGCTGCCGCACCATCTGGTCGCGTCGTTCCGGGCCACGCTCGAGGAGGCGCGCGCCGCGGATCTGCTGCTGCACGTCGTCGATGCCTCTCAACCCGGTTGGGAGGAGCAGGTCGACGTTGTGGAGACGGTGCTGGAAGAGATGGGATTGTACTCGCCGGGAAGCGGGAAGCGGGATGCAGGCACCGTGGTACCCGATCGCAAGCGAGTTGTGTACGTCTTCAACAAGGCCGATTTGATCGACGATGCCGATGCGTTCCTCGCCAGCGTGCGGGAACGCTACCCTCATGCTCTTCTCACGTCGGCGCAGTCCGCGTCCCGCATCCCGCATCCGGCAGGCGGGGTGGACGGGTTGCGGAGCGTACTCCGCTCCTCTGCCCAGGCACTCCGGCCGGTCGCCCGGATCCAGGTCCCCGTCGAGGACGGCAAGCTGCTCGCGGCGCTGCACCGCGACGCCGAGGTGCTGCACGAGTCCCAAGTGGACGGGGTAGTGGAGGTGACGGCGCGGGTGGAGGCGTGGCTCTTGGGCAAGCTTCGGCGCGAGGGGGTCAGCGTCCAAATCGGGTCGTGAAAGGCCGTGGCGCACCAGCAACGTCTCTATTGGTTTCAAGCAGATACAGCTCACCACCCGTTGCCACGATGATGTTGATCTGGATCACGGTCCCAGCCCCTATGGCCTTCCTAGTTTGAGGGCGCTGCTCAGAGCAAAACCGTCCAAAGACGGTGACGCAGAGCTACGGGGCTAAAGCGGATCTCCGCCATGCTCGCCGGGCCGCCAGCGATCGACCACGGGTCGATCAACTGGTGGCCCGTTTCGCGTTCACACCCCTCGAGGTCGCGTCATGACGTTCAGGCACAAGCTGGCGCATCGCCTGGCCTTGCTCAGAGACCGCTCGGTTGCCGTGGCGGTCGCCGGGCTCGCGCTTCTGTGGGTCGCGAGCTGCGAAAGACCAGTCACCGTCACCGAGCCGAATCCGTCGGTCGCACAACTCATCGTTTCTCCCAAAGTCGTCACGTTGCAGGAAAACCAGTCGCAGGACTTCACGGCCGTCGGTATGACGACGACCGGTGACACCGCGCAGATCGGCGTCACATGGAGCGTGACGGGCGGGACGATCGACACGAGCTCGAGCGGCAAGCGGCACTACGGCCATTACAAGAACGCGAACTGCGGCACCTTCAAGGTCGCCGCGACCAGCCATCCCGGGTCGAAAACCGACACGGCCAACGTCACGGTGACCTGTCCGGCGTCTCCGGTCGCGTCTGTGAGTGTCGCACCGCCGTCGGCCACGGTCCCGATGGGTCAGACGGTGCAGCTGACCGCCACGCCGAAGGACGCCAACGGGACCGCGCTGACCGGGCGCACGGTGACGTGGTCGAGCAGCAACACGGCAGTCGCCAACGTCGACGGCAGCGGAATCGTCACCGCCGCGGCGGCGGGTTCGGCGACGATCACGGCGACGAGCGAAGGGCAGAGCGGCACCTCCAGCATCACCGTGACGTCGGCGGCGGCGAACAAGTTCGTCATCGGCGACCGGGTGCAAACGACCGACGTCACGAACATTCGGAGCGCGCCCGCGCTCTCGGGGTCGTTGGTCGGCACGCAGGCCGCGGGCGCTCAGGGTACGGTCGTCGGCGGTCCCGTGCTCGACGCGGCGGGGGACCAGGCCATTCGCTGGCAGATCGACTTCGACCAGGGAGCAGACGGCTGGGCGGCCGAGGCCTACCTCACCAAGGCGGTGGCGGTGGTACCGGTGAGCTCGGTGACGGTGAGCCCGGCGTCGACGACCCTACAGGTGGGCCAGACGGTCCAGCTCACGGCGACCCCGAAGGATGCGAACGGAAACCCGCTGACCGGACGGACGGTCACCTGGTCGAGCAGTAACCCGTCGGTCGCCAGCGTTGATGGCAGCGGGCTCGTCACCGGGGGGGGGACGGCAGGCTCGGCGACGATAACCGCCACCAGCGAGGGGCAGAGCGGGACCTCGAGCATCACCGTGTCCAGCGTGCCCGTGCCGGTGAGCTCCGTGACGGTGAGCCCGGCGTCGGCCTCGGTGTCGGCCGGGCAGACGGTACAACTCACGGCCACCCCGAAGGACGCCAACGGCAATCCGCTGTCGGGCCGCGTGGTCAGCTGGGCGAGCAGCAATACATCGGCCGCGACGGTCAACGGCACGGGGCTCGTGAGCGGTGTGGCCGCGGGCTCGGCGACGATTACGGCCACGAGCGAAGGGCAGAGCGGCACCGCGAGCATTACGGTGACCGTCCCGGTCGCCTCGGTGACGGTGAGTCCCGCGTCGGCCTCCGTGCCCGCGGGTCAAACCGCGCAGCTCACGGCGACGCCGAAGGATGTGAACGGCAATCCGTTGTCCGGCCGGGTGGTGACATGGGCGAGCTCCAACACATCGGTCGCGACGGTGAGCTCGAGCGGGCTGGTCACCGGTAAAGTCGCCGGCTCGGCGACGATCACCGCGACGAGCGAGGGGCAGAGCGGCACCGCGAGCGTCACCGTGACGGCCGTCCCTGTGGCCTCGGTCACCGTGACGCCGGCGTCCGCCTCGGTGAACGAGGGCAACACGGTGCAGCTCACGGCGACTCCCAAAGACGTGAACGGCAATCCGTTGTCCGGCCGGGTGGTGACATGGGCGAGCTCCAACACATCGGTCGCGACGGTGAGCTCGAGCGGGCTGGTCACGGGCAAAGTCGCCTGTGGCGTCGGTGACGGTGAGCCCGAGCTCGGCGAGCGTGCCGGCCGGGAGCGCGCTCCAGCTCACGGCGACCCCGAAAGACGCGGCCGGTAACCCGCTGTCGGGACGAACGATCGCGTGGTCGAGCAGCAACACCGCGGTCGCGACGGTGAGCTCGAGCGGGCTCGTGAGCGGCGTGGTGGCGGGTTCCGCGACGATCACGGCCATGAGCGAGGGGCAGAGCGGGACCGCAGCCATCACGGTCACGCCGCCGTCCGCGGGCGCGACGTTCGGGCACGTGTTCATCGTGACGGAGGAGAACACCGACTACTCGAGCGTCATCGGCAGCTCGTCGATGCCGTATCTGAACGGCCTGGCACAGCAGTACGGACTGGCGACGCAGTACTACGCCAATACTCACCCGTCGATCGGCAACTACTTCGAGCTGTCGACGGGGCAGATCATCTCGAACAACGACGGCTTCTCGACCGTCCAGAACGTCCCGAACGTCGTACGCAGCTTGCTCGCGGCCGGGAAGACGTGGAAGTCGTATGCGGAGAGCATTCCGAACGCGTGCTACCTCGGCGGCGATACCGGGAACTACGCCCGGAAGCACAACATCTTCCCGCTGCTCTCGGACGTGGCGAACGACCCGGTGCAGGCGTGTAACAACGTACCGTTCACGCAGTTCGCGACGGATCTGGCGAACGGTACGCTCCCCCATTTCTCGAACATCGTGCCGAATCTGTGCAACGACGCGCACGATTGCTCGCTGAGCACGGCCGATACGTGGCTCAAGAACAACATCGACCCGCTGATCAAGAGCGCGATGTTCCAGCAGGACGGGCTGCTCATCATCGTGTTCGACGAGTCGGGCGGCGACAATACCAACGGCGGCGGTCGGGTCGTGTGGGTGGCCGTCAGTCCGAAGTCGAAGCGCGGCTATCAGTCCACCACGCTGTACCAGCACCAGAGCACGCTGCGGCTGATCCTGAAGGGGCTGGGCGTGAACGTCTTCCCCGGCGCGGCGGCCAGCGCCCCCGACATGAGCGAATTCTTCACGCCGTGAGGCGAACCCGAATAAAGGGACAGGATTTATGACCTTCATGCACAAGTTGTCGTGCCGTCTGGCGCTCCTGAAAGACCGCATGGTCGCGGTCTCGCCGGCGCTGCTCGCGGCAGCAGTCGTGTTCGCTTGCGAGAGACCGGTCCAGCTCACCGATACAGGAAGCGGCACGGTTGCGCAGCTATTGGTCTACCCAAAAAGCATGACGGTTCGCACAGGCCAGACGGCCGATTTCATGGCCGTGGCCCTCACGAGCGCCGGTGACACAGCCGCCGCGGCGGTGACCTGGAGCGCGACGAGCGGCAGCATCACGGATACGAGCACGAAGGGCGGCCGCCACTACGGGAAGTACAAGGCGGGCCCGGACACAGGCAGGGTGAAGGTCATTGCCCGGGGTCAGGGGAGCAACCTGTCGGATACGGCGACGGTCGCGGTGACCCTCCCGCCGGTGGCTTCGGTGAGCGTCAGTCCGGCGTCCGCCAGTGTGCTGCTGACGCAAACCGTGCAGCTCACGGCGACGACCCTGGACTCGACCGGTGCCGTGCTGACCGGGAGGACCGTGACCTGGTCCAGCAACAACGGTGCGGTGGCGACGGTGAGCGGGAGCGGCGTGGTGACGGGCTCGGCGGTGGGCACGGCCACGATCACCGCGACCAGCGAAGGCAAGAGCGGCAGCGCGACGATCACGGTTTCGACCGTCCCAGTAGCCACGGTGACGGTCGCCCCCCCATCGGCCGGCCTGAACACGGGCCAAACGGTCCAGCTGAGCGCGACGACCAGGGACTCCGCGGGGAACGTGCTCGCTGGCCGTGTGGTGACGTGGGGGAGCAGCGCTCCATCGGTCGCCACGGTGACGAGCGGCGGTCTGGTGACGGGCGTGGCGGCGGGCACGGCGACCATGACGGCGACGAGCGAGGGCAAGAGTGGTACGTCCGCGATCACGGTGACCTTCGTGCCCGTGGCGACGGTGACGGTCACCCCCGCATCGGCGAACCTGGCGGTCGGCCAAACGGTGCAGCTCACGGCCACGCCCAAAGACGCCAACGGCAACACGCTCACCGGGCGGACGATCACGTGGGCGACTTCCAACGCATCGGTGGCGACCGTGACCACCAGCGGTTCCGTGAAGGGTGTGACGGCCGGCTCGGCGACGATCACGGCGACGAGCGAGGGGCAGAGTGGCTCGTCGGCGATCTCCGTGCGGATCGTGCCGGTCGCTACGGTTGCGGTCAGCCCGGCGTCGGCTAGCGTGCAGGTCGGCGGGACGGTGCAGCTGACGGCGGTTACCAAAGACAGCGCCGGGAATACGTTGACCGGTCGAACGATCACCTGGGCGAGCTCCAATAGCACGGTCGCCACGGTGAGCACGACCGGGCTCGTGTCGGGACTACTGATCGGCTCGGCGACGATCACGGCGACGAGCGAAGCGAAGAGCGGGTCGTCCGCGATCACCGTGACCGCGCCGGCCGTCCATGCGGGGTACTACGCGGCGACGAACGGCTCCAGCTCGGGCGACGGCAGCAGTGGTCGTCCGTGGAACCTGGCCACGGCGCTGAGCGGCGGTAACGGGAAGGTCCAGCCTGGCGACACGGTCTGGCTGCGCGGCGGCACCTACGCCGGCCAGTTCCGCAGCACCCTCACCGGGACGGCCGCGGCGCCGATTGTGGTGCGGCAGTATCCGGGCGAGCGGGCGATCATCGACGGCGGTGGATCGACCAGCGACACGTTCGTCGCCGACGGTTCGTATTCTGTCTTCTGGGGCTTCGAGATGACCAACAGCGACCCGGTCCGGTGCTGCAGCACGAGCTCGTTCTTCCGCGCGGACATGATGGTGAGTCACGCCACGCATGTGAAGTTCATCAATATGATCGTCCACGACGGCGGCCCCGGCTACTACACTTGGAGCCCGTACGGGGATGTCGAAATCTACGGCGCGATCATCTATAACATCGGCTACGATGGCTCCGACCGGGGCCACGGCCACGGGATGTACCTGAAGAACGACGTCGGCCCGCTGGTCGTGCGCGACAACATCCTGTTCAACTCTTACGGCTACGGCATCCACGCCTATACGAACACGGGCGACGGGCTCCTGAACGGCATCCACCTCGAAGGGAACGTGTCGTTCAACAGCGGGACGCTGTCGGCGCAAGGGACCTCGGGGAACATCGGGAACCTGGGCCAGCCGCCGGCGAATAACATGGCGATGATCGACAACATGACCTACTTCTCGCCGGGCATCGGCGGATCGAACTGGTTGCTGGGGTCGGGGGACGGCCTCACGGCCACCGGTAACTACGTGGTCGGGGGCACTGGCATGAGCCAGGGGACCTGGACCAACGCGATCATCACCGGCAACACGGTGATTACGTCCGGCGCCAAGCCGACACAACCCCTGGTGTTCGTGCGGCCGAACGCCTACGAGCCGGGCCGGGCCAACGTGATCATCTACAACTGGAGTCGTCAGGCCGCGGTGTCGGTGGATCTGTCGAGCGTCCTGAGCGTGGGACGCCGGTACGAGGTGCGGAACGTGCAGGATCTGTTCGGCGCGCCGGTGGCGAGCGGTACGTTCGGGGGTGGCACGCTCAGCTTCCCGATGGCCGGAATTACGCCGCCCACGCCGATCGGGCTGACCAGCTCCCCGTCGCCGGTGACGGGGCCGGACTTCAACGTGTTCCTCGTGACGACGTTGCCGTAGGCGACCCTGTCTTGAGAGGCCGCCCCGGGCGCGCGGTGTCGCGTCCGGGGCGGCGTGTTTCCTGGCGGCACCGTAGGTTCAAGGGTGTGACCGCTCACGGAATCGCCGCAGCGCTGTGTGCCCTGACTGCTCTGTCGACGGGTCGACTGGTGGGGCAGGCGTCGATCGCGCCGAAGCAGGGCGTTGGATTCTATGCTGCCCCGCATGGCTCGGCCGCGGGCGACGGCAGCCGCACCCGGCCGTGGGATCTCACGACGGCGCTGACGGGCGGGCACGGGAGGGTCCAACCGGGGGACACCGTGTGGCTGCGCGGCGGTAGCTATCGCGGCCCGTTCCACAGCACGCTGACCGGCACGGCGGCGGCGCCCATCGTGGTGCGGCAGTATCCCGGGGAGCGCGCCGTGGTCGATGGAGCGGGCTCGCTCAACGACACGTTCGTGGTCCAAGGGCCCTATTCCGTATTCTGGGGGTTCGAGGTCGTCAATACCGACCCTACCCGGTGCTGCAGCACGAGCTCGAACTTCCGCGCCGACATGGTGACGAACTACGCGCCGCACACCAAGTTCGTCAATCTCATCGTGCACGACGGGGGACCGGGATTCTTCGTCTCCACCACGTACCCGGACGTGGAGATCTACGGCTCGATCGTGTACAACATCGGCTATCAGGGGTCCGACCGGGGGCACGGGCACGCGATGTACATCAAGAGCGACGTGGGCCCCGTGCTGGTGCGCGACAACATCATGTTCAATCAGTTCGGGTTCGGCGTGCATGAATACACCGACGCCGGCAGCGGCCAGCTTCGCAACATCCTCGTCCAGGGCAACGTCGTCTTCAACAGCGGTCTGCTGTCGAACAACTCCCAGTCGGCCAACATCCTGGCGGGCGGTGGTCAGGCGCCCGCCGACGGCATCACGGTTGCCGACAACGTGACCTATTACCCGCCCCGCTACGGGGCGAAGAATATCCAGGTCGGTCCGGTGAGCGGCCTCCTCAACGGGTCCATGACGGTGCGGAACAATTATGCCGTCGGCGGATCCACCAGCCTGTACGTCGGCCATTGGCGCCATGCGGTGGTGGACGGCAACACCCTCGTGGCCGGAGGCGGGGTCGATACCCGGACCGACCTCGGCGCCACTGCCCCGGTAGCGCCCACCCCGACCACTGGGACCACGGTCTTCGTTCGCGCCAATGCGTATGAGCCCGGTCGGGCGACCATCGTCGTCTACAACTGGGGTGGGCTCGGGACGGCGGCGGTGGACGTGTCCAAGGTGCTGCACGTCGGGGAGCGCTACGCGGTACGGAACGTGCAGGACCTGTTCGGCGCGCCGGCAGCGGGCGGCACGTACGACGGCGCCCCGATCAGCCTTCCGATGACGGCCGTCCCGCCGCCGCCGCCGATCGGGATGGCGCGATCGCCGGCACCGGTGACAGGCCCGCTGTTCAACGTCTTCCTGTTGGAGCGAACACCCCGATAGCGAGGCAGGCCATGTTGCTCGGCAAAGGACTCCGCGGGCGGCGGTGGTGGACTCGCGGGGCTTGCGTCGGTGTGTTGGCGGCCGTCGGCTGTCGGTCGGGCGGACCGGCGGGATTGCCGCCGGGCAGCCGCGTCGGCTACTACGCTGCGCCCGGCGGAAGCGGCGCGGGCGACGGCAGTACGAGCCGTCCATGGGACCTCGCCACGGCGCTGGCGGGCGGGAACGGGATGGTGCAGCCGGGAGACACGATTTGGGTGCGCGGCGGCACCTACCCGGGGACCTTCACGAGCGCGTTGACCGGGACTTCGGCGGCGCCGATCGTGGTGCGCCGCTATCCAGGCGAGCGGGCCATCCTGGCCGGTGATGGTACGAGCAACACACTGAAGATCGATGGCGCGTGGGCGTACTTCTGGGGGTTGGAAGTGCAGGTCTCGACGCCCGATCGTACCAATCCCCGGATGGACGCCGTGTACGTGCGCTACACCGCAAACGTGAAGCTGATCAACCTCGTGGTACACGACGGCGGTACCGGGATCTATACCGAGCCCGGGGCGCCGGGGGTCGAGATCTACGGATGCGTCGTCTACAACAATGGTTGGCAGGCGGGCGCGGGCGACCGTGGCCACGGGCACGCGATCTACGTGAAGAACGACGCGGGCACGAAGCTGGTGCGCGAGAACGTGCTCTTCAACCAGTACGGGTTCGGCGTCCACGAATACAGTGATCTGGGTAGCGGCGGCCTCAACAATATCCGCGTGGAACGGAATATCTCGTTCGACAACGGTTCCCTCGCGCTTCCCGGCACGTCCGGGGCGGGGAACATGCAGATCGGGGGGGAAGAGCCGGTGAACAACAGCACCGTGCTCTCCAACATGACGTACTCTGCGCCGAGCATGTCCGAGCTGAATGTGCGGTTCGGCTATGGCGGCGTGCGAAGCGGGAGTCTGGCGGTGAGCGGGAACTATGTCGTCGGCGGGAATCCGGTCCTGACGGTCGAGGACTGGACTTCGTCGGTCGTGACCGGCGACACGCTGATCGGCGTGGACCAGGTTGTGATACTGACCGACTCAAATCTGGCCGGGCAGACATGGACCAGTAATCACTACTACCAGGACCCGCTTGCGGCGGCGTGGCGGTACCTGACCACGGACTACACGTTCAGCGGCTGGCAGGGAGCCACCGGACTTTCCGGAACGGACGTGGCGGTTGCCGGGACGCCGCTCGCCGCACGCGTAGCGGTGCAGCCAAACGTGTACGAGGCCGGCCGGGGCACCGTCGTTGTGTACAACTGGAGCCTGCAGCCTTCCGTGCCGGTGGATTTGTCGGGCGTGCTCCGGACGGGTGACCACTACGAGGTCCGCAGCGTCCAAGCGCTGTTCGGCGCGCCCGTAGCGAGCGGGACCTACGGCGGAGGCAGCATCGGCATTCCGATGACCCCGATCCTACCGCCGACGCCCGTCGGCCTTGCGAGCTCGCCGGCGCCGGTCACCGGGCCGGCGTTCGACGCATTCATCGTGACCCGCCTCGGATCCTAGCGGAGACGCTCGGCGATTCGCTCGGCGAGATGCTCGGCAAGCGGTAGCGCGCAAGTGAATGCGGGCGAGACGGCGTTGAGGACGTGGAAGGAGCGCTCGTCGCCTTCGTAGCGGAAGTCCATCTCCAACCGGCGCGCGCGAATGTCGAACAACTGGGCCCGGATTCCCGCACGTCCCCAGCGCCGAAATCCCGCCGCCTGCACTCCGTCGGCGAGCAGTGCGGCACGGCGCACCAGCGCGCGTCGCCCGTACTCGCGCAGCTCCGCTAGGGCGAGCCGGCGGAACCCGAAGTCGTTGCGGAGCAGTAGCCCCGTCTCCTGGGCCGCGATGCTCAGACATTCTCCGAGCTTGAAGTTCCCCCAGCCCTCGTAATGCTCTCGCCACAAGGCCGGTGTCGCCGTGGGTCCGATTTTCACGCCGCCGTCCACGCCGCGTGTGATGTGCACGCCGAGGAACGGATTCTCGAGGTTGGGGACGGGATAGATGTGGGTGCGCATGTGTGGGGCGCCGGGCTCGGCGAGGAGGTAGCGTCCGCGGAACGGCAGAATACGGTACCGCTCCGAAAACCCATACTCGAGGGCGATCCGGTCTGCGTACAGCCCGGCGGTATTCACGAGGTATCCTGCCCCGATGGTCCCTGCGGACGTGACTGCGCCCCCGCGTCCGCGCGCCCGGTAGGCCGTTCCGGTCAGGACCGCGATCCCAGCCGCGCGCGCATCGCCCACCAGGGACGCGACGACTTCCGCCGGATCGACGGTCGCGGTGCAAGGGGAGAACAAGGCGCGCTCGGCGGTCTTGGCCCGGGGTTCGATGCGCCGAGCTTCCTCCGGCGAGAGGACTTCCAGCGGCACACCAGTCGTGCGTCCGCGGCGCAACAGCTCCTCCAGGCCGGGGAGGTCGGCCGGTCCCGTAGTGACAACCAGCTTGCCGCAGCGACTGAGCCGCAGGCCGCGCTCGCGGCAGTAGGCGGTGAGGCGCCGGTTGCCCTGGAGGGTGAGCCGTGCCTTGAGCGTGTCGGCCGTGTAGTAGAAGCCGGCATGCAGCACGCCGCTGTTGCGGCTGCTCGCGTGGAGACCGCAGGCGGGCTCCTTCTCGAGCAGCGTGACGGAACAGTCCCCGTAGCGGCGTTTGAGCTCGAGGGCCAGGGTGAGGCCCACGATTCCGCCGCCCACGACCAGGAAGTCCGTGGTGGATGCTGCGGTCACGGGAAAGGGGCGGGGGGCGGGGGGGGGGCCGCGCGACCTAGGCTCGCGCCAGCTCGCGTGGCGGTGCCCAGTCTCCGCTGCGGCGCCGGGGTGTCGTGAAGGTCTGCTTCAGCGCTTCGACGTTGTGGTAGGCAGGGTTCTGATAATCGCGCAGCGCGGGTTGGCCCCGGACGGCCGCGGCGACTTCTCGAATCCCGGCGGGGACGGTGAACTCGGGCTCGAATCCCAGCACGCGACGGATCTTCTCGAAGCTCACTCGGTAGTCGCGGGGGTCCGGAGCGTCCTTCTCGTGCACCACCTCGGTTCCTCGCACGATCTCCGCGACCATGTCCCCCAGCTCGGCGATCCGATGATTGAGGGCGTCGCCGCCCACATTGAAGATCTCGCCGGCGACGCGCTCGGCCGGCGCTTCGAGGGCAGCGATGAACGCGCGGGCCGCGTCGCGGCAGTGCACGTTCGGCCGCCACTGGTTGCCGCCGAAGATGGCGATCTTGCGATCCACCACCGCGCGGCCGGTGAGCGTGTTCACGACCAGGTCGAACCGCATGCGGGGCGAGAGACCGAACACCGTCGAGAGCCGGAGCACGACCGGCTGCACCTCGCCCGCACGATCGAACAGGATGTTCTCGCTCAGCACCCGCGTCCGCGCGTACAGGGAGACCGGTTTGAGAGAAGACTCTTCGGTCAGGACTCCCTGGCTGCTCGCCCCGTAAACGCTGCAGCTCGAGGCAAACACGAGGCGCCGCACCCGGTAGAAGTTGCACGCCTCGGCCAGCACCTTGGTCGCCGTGTAATTGAGGTTGATCGTCTCTTCGGGATCGAGGTTGCAGGCCGGATCGCCCACGATCGCCGCGAGGGCGAGCACGCCGTGCACGTCGCGCAACGCGCGGCTCACGTCCCGGCTGCTGCAGATATCGCCGGGCATGACCTCGAGCCGGGGGTGGCTGAACCCCTCGATGCCGGCACGCCCGTAGTCGAACCGGTCCAGGATGCGGACGTGGTACCCGCGCTCCAGCAGCATTCGTGTGAGGTGCGATCCGATGAACCCCGCGCCCCCGGTCACGAGTACGCGGCGGTGCTGGGTCAAGCCACGTTGGTACTTGGGGGGCGCGAGCGTCGTGTCGAGCAGCTCGTGCAACATGACGCTTCCCGGTCGATGGACGTCACCACCCAGTACGAAGCGATCGATCCCACCGACGGTCCGGACGTGAATGCCGACGTCCTCGAGCTGGCGGACGAGGACCCGTACCACGTCGCGGTCCGCCGAGGGCATCGCCACGATCACCTCGCGCACCTGGTGGCGCTCGGCGAGGGCGAGCGCGTCGTTCAGCCCCCCGAGGACCGGCACGTCGTTCAGGACCGCGCCAAGCTTGGCGGAGTCGTCGTCGAGGAAGCCGACGAGCTCCACGCCGGGCGCCGCCCCCCGGGCGAGCTCGCGGCCGATGGAGAGACCATGCTCGCCGGCACCGGCGATCAGGACCCGGCGCAGTGCGGGGCGCGTCGCGCCCGACCGGCGTTCCCGCTGTTTCGCCTCGGCCACCGACCAGCGGCGCAGCATCCGGGCGCCGACGCACAGGAACAGCATCAGGAGCGCCGTCAGCAACAGAGTTGCTGACGAGAGATGCACGATTCCGAGCGAGCGCAGCCCGAACAACACGCCCAGCACGAGCGTCCCTGAGAGGCAGGTCACGATCGCTTCGGTCAGGCTCGTGTAGCGCCAGATCGTGCGGTAGCTGCCGCTCCACGCCTCGACCAGCACAAGGAGGAGCCCCACGAGCACGGCGAGCGTGGCAGTCGGATCTGTGCCGAAGACGCGAATTCCTTCGCCCAGCGCCACCGCGGCCACGACCGCGCCGGCGCCGCAGCAGAAATCCACCCCCGCTTTCACCAGGCGCCGGATCGTCGAGTCGCGCAGCACGGAGTCGAGCAGGCGGGCCGTCGACGCAAGGGCCCGCACCGGCCAGGCGAACCGATGGGCAAGTTGGTCCAGCTCGAGTTGGGTCGAGGTCATTCCAAACGCTGGTCTAGGGTTGTGTGCGCCGGCGCGGCGCGATGCCACTGTGTATATCAGGTCTCGTGCCGGGCCGCCCCTGCGCCGGCAGCGGGGTCAAGAGACGTAACTGAAAGCTCTACAGCTTGTTACCAGGGCTGGTCGGGAGGGACCGCGCACCGGCTACGCCGCTTTGCCACACACCGGCCACACTTTAGTCACTATCGTGTGTCAGCCACGGTCGAGCGGTCGGGCTCATGGCAGGCAGCGCACGATATGCGGTCCGAGTGCGCTCGCGAGACGTGCCGGCATGCGCTTCCAGAGGCGTGGGCCCCAGGCCAGCGCGGGATCCTGCGGCGATGGAGTGGTGGTGCCGTTCCGAGAGGCGAGGTCGTACCACCAGAGCGGTTCATCACGCGCTCCCCAGCGATGCTTGAACTCGTGGGGACCGGAGCCCGGAGTCGAGCGCCCGAAGTTGAACGTTCGCACCCCCTCGAGGGCCGCGCGCTCGATGAAGGACCAATACAGCAGCGCATTGGGTCGGAGCTCCGGAGCGCTGGCGACTGCCGAGGCCCAGGTGACCTCGACCTCCTCCCCCCACCGCAGCGCGCAGCCGGCTGCGACCGGACGGCCGCCGTGATACGCGCAGCCGAACCACACGTCTTCCGGAAAGACTTCCGCGATCGTCTCGAAGAGGCGCCGGCCGTGGGTCGGCGTGCCGAGCTCGTGCATGTGCTGCTTGAACACCTCGAAGAACGGCCGGAGCTGATCCGGTCCGAAGCGCACCGTCACCCCGGCCCGGGCGGTGCGCCGCACGTAGTTCTTGAGCCGGGAGTTGAGGCCTTGCCACACGCGGTCCGGGGATCCCGCGGTGAGATCGAGCAGGACCGTGACCTTGCGGTGTGACGCCGGCAGCGCGATGGGGAGCGGGACGCGGCTCCTGAGCTCGAGCAGCTTGACCCGGTCCCGCTGCGCCAGACCCGTGGCGTGGGCCACGAGCGCCTGGACGCCCGCCTCGCTGCCCAAGGGGCCGCCGTAGTTGAGGAATGGCATGGACACGAGGTAATGGCCAAACAGCAGGCTGTTCACCCGCACCAGGGGCAGCACGCCCGCGAGCCGGCCGTCCGGGTCGCGGGCCCCGAGTAAGAAGCACTGGTGCCCGAGGGCGCGCGTCATGACGGTCTTCCAACCGAACAGATGACAATGGGTCCAGTGCGGCTGCGCCCGCACGAACCGATCCCACTCGGCGGAAGGACCCGCGAACTCCTGAACGTGCAAAGTCATCGTGCGGCCCACTCCCGGGTGGTTTGTCGGACGTAGAAGCGGTACAGCGTCGGCATCGTCTGCCGCGCGATGTCTTTCAGCTGTCGTGCCAGCAAGGCGCGGCCCCAGCCACGGAAGCGGGCGAGTTCCGCCGTCCTTGCCGGGGGCGTCGTGGTTTTCGGCCCGAAGCGGCCCAGGATCCAGCACCCGTCCACCAGCCGTGGCCGCGTCCACGGCTCCGAGGTGAACAGGGAGCGCAGGCCGGCGTCGGCCGCCGAGTGCAATACCGCGGGCGAGATATCGCCTCCAGGGACGGAAGCGACGGAGCAGGGCTCGCCCAGCAGATCGCCCAGGATGTCGCAGCTCGTGCGCCACTCCTCGGTCATGTGTTGAGGTGTCTGGTCCCGAAAGATGTCCGGGTGCGTGTGGGAATGGCTGCCGATGAGGTGCCCGGCGCTCCGGATGTACCGGATCTCGCTCTGGTCGAGGAAGCCGCGCGAGCCGATGAGATTCGTCACGATGAAGAAGTGGCCCTTCCACCCGCGCCGCGACAGCTCGTCGCTCACGTAGAGCGCGCTCTTCCCGCCGTCATCGAACGTGAGGAGCACGTGCCGACCTGGGCGCTCCAAATCCATCTCGAGCACCAGCTCGGGGATCAGCTGCGCCGCGCCGATCGACGCGAGGTGCTGTGCGAAGGCAAGGCGCGTGTGCTTGTACGGCAGGGCCGCGGGGCGCTGGAACCCGGATGCCCTGGGGTCGTCGGTCACTTCGTGGAATGCGAACGTCGCGAGCTCGGGTCTCGGTTTCACGTGTGCGTCTCCGTCTAACGGGACAGCGAGAAGCCGGCTGCGCGCGGCCGGCGCCAGCCGAAGACGTGATCGCCGACCCCCCGCAGGAAGCCGAGACCGTAGCTGCCATGCAGCACGACGAAGACGGCCGCGAGTCCAAGGCCGCACCGTGCCCCATGCTGTAGTGCCGCCCGGATCGAGCACGCGAGGACGGCCACGGTATAGCCACCGGCGATAGCCGCGAACGCGACGCGCGCGACCGGCCATGCGAGCCCCAGCAACCCGGTGGCAACGAGGGCCGTCAGGAGGAACGCGGGGGCGAGCTGGCGCGCGGTCATGATCTTGCCGAGCTTCTTCGCGACGAGGGGCTTGAAGTACCCGTACTGGTAGAACATGCGCCCGAGCTGCCGCAGCGTGCGGCGGGCGTAGTACGAGCACACGACCTCGGGGACGAGCAGGATACGCCCGCCGTGCTTGAAGAGGCGCAGGTCGAATTCGTCGTCCTGGTTGCGCACCAGATCTTCGTCGAACAGCCCGATCCGGTCGAAGACTTCGCGGCGATAGCATCCGAAGGAGACCGCGTCGGCCCACCGGCGCTGCCGCGAGCCGATGCGGAAATAGGCGTTCCCCACGCCGAACGGGTGCGAGAGCCCGAGCGCGATGGCGCGCGCGATCGGGGTCTCGTCGGCCGGGAGCGTCTCGATCACGCCACCCACGCAGTCGGCGCCGCTCTCGTCGAGGGCCTCCACCAGACGCGTGACGTAGTCGCGTGGGTACTCGACGTGCGCGTCCATGCGCATGACGACGTCACCTTGGGCGGCCCGGACGCCCAGGTTCAACGCAACCGGCGTGATCTGCTTCGGGTTATCGATCAAGCGCACCGCGGGGTAGCGTGCGGCGTATGCCGCGACGATCTCGCGCGTGCGGTCGTCGCTCCGGCCGTCCACGACCAGCACCTCCATCCGGTCCGGCGGGTAATCGCCGTCCAGGACCGACTGGAGGCAGCGGCCGACGTGCTGCGCTTCATTGCGGCACGGCACGATGATCGAGACGAATGCCTTGGTGGGGGCTGGCATCTCAGGTGATCCGGGCCACGAGTTCGCGGAGCCCTTCCACCCATTCGCCCACGGCCGGCCAGGGGTCGTGCCGGTCCCAGGTCTCGCTGCGGGTACCGGCTGGCTGCGGGCCGAACAGCTCCCACACCGCCTGCGCGCGGCCCGGGTACGGCGCCCGGTAACCGCGGGGCCGACCCCGGAGGATATGGAAGAAACGCTTCACGTCGCCCCAGAGCCACCGCACCACCACGCCGTCCCGATAGTCCGGCGGCGCGGTCACGGTCTCTCCTCCGAGCATCCGGATCCAGAGCAGCGGGAAGTCGACGCCGGCGGCGATCGCGAGCGCCAGCGACCCCCAAAACCGGCCGTTCACCTCGATGAGCCATGGAGGGTGCACGCCGTCGTCGCGGAATTCCACCATCGCCGGGCCGTGCCACTCGAGCGCGGCGAGCAGGCGCTCGGCGGGCGCTCGCAGCCGGGCCTCGGTCGGAGCCGAGCGGCGCAGGCTGCTGCCCGAGCCCGAGGGCTGAACGTCGCGCAGCCGCTCGTGCGCGAACCAGGCCACGACGCGACCGTGGTCGCACAGGGCGAACACTCCCTTGCCCTGTCCGGCGACCCAACCTTGGATGAGGGGCCATTGCTCCCCCTGTCGGCGCGCCCGAACCACGTCCTCGAGCTCGGCGTGCGACGCCGCGTAGCCCGGGCCGGGGTCTCTGGCGAATCCCGTCTTGGTCGGCACGTTGCTGCAACGCGCCTTGACCACGCACGGGAATCCCACGACCTCGGCGGCCGCGTGGCAGGCAGCGAGCGAATCCGGGAACTGGGTGGAGGGGACCGACACCCCACATGCCTCCGCCCGAGCGATCACGCGCCCCTTGTCGAACGCTTGCAGAAGAGTCTCAGCGGGAGCGCAGCCGACGGTGATGCCCACTTCCGTCCACGCGGTCCGGTCTGCATCGCACAGGATGCAAGAGCGTTCGGTGAGCGGCAGAACAACGCTCACGCCCTGGCGGGCAGCCCAGGCGCGGAGCTCGGCGAATGCCGCTACCGTCTCTCCCGTAACCCGGAATTGGCCCGTGCAGTGGCGCGACCAGGCGCCGAGCGGCCAACGGCGGTCGCTGGCCACGAGCACGTCGTATCCGGCGCGCCCCAGCGAGCGCACGCATGCCAGGGCCTGGTTGGTCTGGCCGTCCAGCACGAGCACCCGCGCGCGGCGAGAGACGGCGCTGCCGGCGACCCGAGCCCTGCCGCGCTCAGGCGCGCGTCGGGAGGTCAGTGTGGGCATAGACCAGGGGGTCGATCGTGGCGCGCTCTTCGGGCGGCAGGTTGCACACCACCGCGCGGAACTTGCCGGTGGCCGTCCGGGGGACTTCCGCTACCGGCTCCAGTACCACGGCGACGTTCCCCATGCGCGCCTGCAGGCGCTCCACGAGGGTCCGCGCGGCTTCGGGCGTGAAGTTCGCGGTCGGCACGTAGCGGATGCGGACGCGGCGCAGCGTGTCCTGCACGATCTGGGCTTCGCGAACGGGCAGGTCCGCCTTGAACACGGGGTCGAGTCGGCCGATGCGGCGTCCGTCCGACGTGAACAGGACGTCGTCCACGCGCCCTTCGACGGCGGCGAGCGACGGCAGCGTGCGGCCGCATTGGCACGGCGTCGGGGACGCGGCCAACGCGCCGCGGTCTCCGATGCGGTAGCGGATGAGGGGCATGTCGGCGTTGAGCAGCCCCGTGCAGACCAGTTCGCCCGACGCGCCGGCGGGGACGTTCTCGCCGCCCGCGACGACTTCGACGTACCCCACCTCGGGCCAGAGGTGGAGGCGGCCCGCCGGGCACTCGCTGGCGGCGGCAACGCTCTCGGCCATGCCGTAGGTCTCGCGGACGGGGCACCCGAACGCGGCGGCAATCACCTGTCGTTGGTAGTCCTCGACGGGCTCGGCGTTGGGGATCGCGACCACCACCCGGAGATCACGCCGGCCGAGGTGCAAGGCCTCCTGGGCGAGGGCATAGAGAGACGAGGTGTATCCTTCCAGATACGCCACGCGGTAGCGCGCCAGGGCGTCGAGGTAATAGGGCAGGAACGCCGGGGCGAGATGGTAGGACGACATGTACAACTGGCTCAGCGCGGCGTTCCAGACCCAAAACGGCGGACGCCGCTGGGCCGTCGGTGTGACCAGCTGTCCCCCGATCAGCGCACAGCGGTCGCCGCGCGACAGACCGTACCAGTGGCGTCGCCGGGCCGCCGCGAGCGCGTATAGCCCGCGCTCGGTCTCCCGGCTTCGCCAGATCGTGACCGCCGCGCCGGTCGTCCCGCTCGTGTGCACCCGCCACATGCGGCGCGGGCGGCAGCCGTCGGCGAGGAATGCCTCCGGTTGGGCGCGGACGGCTTCCTTTTCGAGCAGGGGCCAGTTCGCCAGGTCTTCCCAGGAGGAGCGATCACCCCGCCGCCGGCGAGCCTGCCACAGCGCGCGGTAGTACGGCACCCGGGTGGCCGCCCGCTGCAAGACGTAGACGAGTCGTTCCTCCCGCGCCCGGTCCCACTGGGTGGTGGTCCAGTGGTCTCGATCGAGGGCCTCGGCAATGAGCCGGTCGGTCTCGGGGCCATAGCGCCACCGGCGCAGGTAGTAGCCGCGCAGGGAAGCGGCTGCGGACCGCGCGGGCGCGGGCAGCCGGTGGTACAGCCACAGCGCGGCGTCGCTCATCGCGCCCTCGCGTGCGACAGGCGGCCGAGTGTCGTCGCCACGCCGACGAGCGGCACGAGCGACAGGCGCGCGGCGCCCGCCCAGTCGCGGCGGGCGAGCTTGGCCTCGAGGGCTCCGACCGATAGCCGAACGTTGACGCGCAGGGCTGGGAATCGATAGCGCCCGTCTCGAAACTCGATCGTGCCCCAGCCGCGGAGCGGCAGGTGGTGGCGCACGCCGTTCGGCACCAGGGCACCCGAGAACAACCGGCCGTGAATCTGTTCGACGTAGCTCAGAAAGCAGCCCAAGCCGTGTGTCGCCCCGATGCGCTGCGCCGTGCTCACCACGTAGTCCCAGTCGAGACGCCCGCGCCCCCCCAGCACGCCGACGGCCCAGGTGATGTCGGCCAGCCGGAGCGACAAGCGCCCGAAGATGCGCTGCACGCCTTGGAGGAGCAGCTGGTCCTCGACGGCGGGGACGACCACCGTGGCGTCTTCGATCACCTTCTGGGCGCGGTTTGCGACCAGTTGGGCCGCATAGCCCGCGTGCTCCCCGACCAACCCCAGCGTCCCGTACTGGACGTCGAGCGGCCCGGGACAACCCGGCAACACATACCGGACGGTCGCGGCGATCCAGTCGGAGAAGCCTCCGGGGTGGATCTCGGCGCGCAGGGCGCCCAGCACGGGGGTGAACTCGCCGGGACGTGCCAGGACGAGCAGGTCCAGGTCTCGCCCCATGTCCGGGTAGTGCTGGAACGCTTTGGGGAACAAATGCGCGATCCGATACTCCGAGCAGACGCGGCTCACGCCCTGCACCGCAGCGACCAACGCCTGCGCCCGCTGGCGCTCGGCGGCGACGCCCGCGGCAAACCGTGCCGGACCGTCGATTCCCAAGCGCTCGAGGGAAGCGGCGGTGCGGAGCAGGACGGCGTTCCCGCAGGCCACATGCAGTAGGGAGTCCCAGAAGTGGGGGGACACACTGAGCGGTGCGGCCGCGCCCTCGAGCAACAGCCGCAGCAGCAGGTCGCCGATCGTCTCGGGCGCGCTGAGGGGATCAGCTCGTCGCGGCATGTGAATTCCCTCTCCCGCGAGTCCGGAGGCTCGCGAGCGCCCAGTGTGCCAGCATGCGGAGGTGGTGTCGCCGCACCTTGGTGAACATCCGCCACACACTGCCCCATTCACCGTGCACGATGTAGAAGCGCAGCATCCGCAGCACGTGTTTGGTGTTGCGCTCGGACCGTTGGCGCCAGAACGCCGCGGCGTAGTCCCCGCCCAAGTGGCGGCTGATCCGCAGCAGCCGATCGAGGATCGCGTCGCCGCGGTCGCCGCCGGCCCACCGCACGCAGCAGCCCTCGTCGCTCCGTGTCGGGACGGCCGCGGCTCGGACAACCCCTGACCGGTCGAGGTCGAACACGAACACCGCGCCCTCGTTCTGCTCCTGGACCACTACCTGATTGGTGATCAACCCCTCCTTCCAGTCGAACAGGAAGTTGCCGAGGCTGTAGCAGAGGATCTTGCCGTCCGGTGTCGTCTCGATCCCCTGCAAGACATGGGGGTGATGCATCAGCACGAGGTCGGCCCCCGCCGCCGCGCAGCGTTGCGCCATCGCCCGATGGTCGGGATGGGGGTAGTCGAGGTACATGTAACCGATGTGTACGGACGCGATCAGGACGTCGACCGACGGACGCGCCTTGCGAATCGCCCCCAGCAGCTCCTGCTCGTCGAACTCCCAGAAGCGGGCCCCGGCGCCTTGAGGAAGGAGCGTACGGCCGCAGCCCAGCCAGCCGACCCGCACCCCGCGGCCGTCCGTGCGCACGAGCCGCCGACTCGCCCCCGCATCACTGCCGGCACCGAGTGCGGCGAGATTCGCGCCTGCCACGGCTGCGAGCGTCGAAGCAAGGCCGGTCGGACCGAAATCGTACACGTGGTTATTGGCCAGGTGTACGACGGTCACGCCCGACTGTCTCAGCGCAGCCGCGGCTTCGGGAGGCGCCGCGAACAACGCGGCTCCGCCGGGCTGCTCGATCAGCGTCCCCTCGAGGTTCGCGAAGGTGGCATCCGCGGATTGCAGTAGCGGCGCGATATCGCGCAGCAGCGCGCCGTACCCGAGCTCGGAGGCGGTGCGTCCGACCTGTCCGGAGAGTCCGGTGTCGCCCACCGCGCACACGCGCATCGTGCGGCCGACCGGCGACCGCTCATGGAACACGATCGCAGACAAATCGGCCGGGAGCTCGGGCAGGAGCGCTCGAGCCGGTACGATCCGGTACCCGGTGCTGGCATCGACGAGAGGAAGCGTGGTCGTCACGAGTTCAGCCGTTCCAGGGCCAGCCGCTCGAGTGTCCTGGCGGTCGCTTCGAAATCGACGTTATGCAGCGCCACCACCCCCGGCACTCGCCGGAAGACCTGGCGGTACGCCGTGGCACGTCGCTGCAAGTAGGGGACGGAATACTCGCCCTTGCGGGCAAACGATTCCTCCGGGGTGATGTCCAGGAACACCGCCAGGTCGGGTGTGGGTGTGATCCGCTGCAACAGGTGCAGCCACCCCCAGGAGCGGTCGTAGGCCACGTCCACGAGTGTGTCGTAGAAGTACCGGTCCATGACGAGCACCTGCTTGCGCAGCTTTTCGACGTAGACGCGGTAGACGAGAAAGACGAGCAGATCCACCGGGTAGATGAGCCGGCGGAGCGGCTTGTTCCAAAGCACGGCGTTGCGCACGCGCCGGTAGGCCGCGCGGAGCCCACTCGAGGGCGTCGGCGACGATCCGTTCGAGGGCGCCGGGCTCTCGCCCCCCCGGATCCGATCTCGCAGGGCGCGCAGGTAGGCGTACACGCCGACGTGATCGTTGATATGAAACACGGCCACCCGGCGCTGCTGGTGTTCGAGCGTGGTCTTGAGCCGCTCGATCAGCGTGGACTTGCCGGCGCCGTCGAGGCCCGAAAAGGTGATCAGCATCGCAGGGCCGCCTCCGCTCCCCGCATCCGCCGCATGGCCCGCAGATGGTCCGCGAGCCGTGAGCCGTTGCGCCACGCGTCGAACAGCTCCTCGGTGCGCCGGCGACCGCGCGCGGCGAATTGGCGCCGGCGGTCGTCATCGGCGAGCACGCCGGCAATGGCGTCGGCGAGCGCTGCGACGTCGGCGGGAGGAACGAGGACTCCACAGCGGCCATCGTCGAGTGCTTCCGGAATGCCGGCCACCCGCGACGCGACGACCGGCGTGCCGACGGCCATGGCCTCACGCAGCACGTTGGGGAGTCCGTCCCCCAATCCCGGCGACGGATGGACCAAAATCGTCGCCCGACTCATTGCCTGGCGGACCTCGGCGAACGGTAGCCAGCCCCGGAACCGCACGCGCTCCGCGAGACCGAGGTCCCGAGCCAGGGCGGTGAGTGCCGCCCGTTCGGGCCCGTCGCCCACCAGCTCGACGTCGATCGGGGCCCCGCGCGCGCTCAACGCGCCGGCGGCGCGGAGCAGATGGTCGAAGCCCTTGGCGCGCGCAAACCGCCCGACGGCCAGCACCGTCCGGGCGGGCCGACCGTCCGGTCGATAGGGGAAGGCGGCGAGGTCGAGCCCGTGGTAGCTGACGTACACCTTCGCGGCGATGCCACTCGCGTCCGCATAGCGCTCTTCGAGGAACCGGCGGTTGAATTCGCAACAGGTGATGACGCCGTCCGCGTAGCTCAGTTTCTCGCGCAGATAGACCGGGGAGCGGTACAGGTCGGTGCCGGCGTGGACCCAGATAGAGAACGGGACCGGCCGCTCCATCAGGCGATGAAACAGGTAGGCGCAAGTCCCGGCGTAGTTGCCCCAGTACGCGAGAACGTGATCGTATTGATCGGCATGCTGCCTCGCCCAGGCCCACGCCTTGGGGAAGACGTAGGCACTCTTGGCAAGCGGTCCCGGCCCGAATCGTGCCGCCGCCACACTCACGGCCGCCGCGTCGCGCACGAAGGTCGCGACCTTCCGGAGCGGCCACGGTCGCGCGTACCCCAGGCTCTCCAGGAAGCGGAGGTGATGCACCCGGTGCCTCGGCAGGATGTCCTCGCCGAGGATGTCGAGGCGGTAGCGCCACAGGCGCTGATCGAGGGGCGCGACCGCGAACACGTCGATCGCCACACCGGCGTCGAGCAGCGCCCGCATGTCCCGCTCGAAAAAGGTGGCGACCCGTGCCGGGTACGTGCTGGTGAACACCGCGAGCCGCAGCGGCGACGGCGCGCTCACCATGAGAGGTGATGCTCCCGCATCCACAGCTCGAGCGCGAGGACGATGAACACCCGCTGGTACAGGCCGCCCCGACTGATGGTGCCGACGTAATGCCCGTCCCGCGCGCGACGGAACGCGTGCAGCCACTGCCGGACCACCTCCGGGGCGAGGAAGCCGCCGGTGCGCGCGTCGCGCGAGAGGAGGAGGTCGGCGAGGACCTCATAAAAGGCGTCGGGCACCATCACGTCCACGGGAATCGCGAACCCGTGCTTGGGATGCGCGGCGACGACGGGCGGGAGCCACCGCTGGGCGAGGGCGCGCAGGACCTGCTTGCCGGTGGCGCCGTCGGTCTTGAGGCGATGCGGCAGCGTGAGCCCGAGCGCGACGACATTCTCGTCCAGCATCGGGACCCGGACCTCGATGCTCGCGCGCATGCTCATCATGTCCACCTTGCGCAGCATGTCGGACGGCAGACTGACCTTGAACAGCGTCTCGGTCATTCGCTGCGACAGCTCCTCGAGGTCGGTCACGCCGGGCGGGTCGTACGCGTCGTAGTGACGCCAGGCCGGCAGGAACCCGTTCCGCGCGATCGGTCGCACCAGATCCCGCTTGTCGTCCTCGCTCAGGTAGTTCGAGAGCCCGGAGATGAGGAACGCCCCATCGCTCGCTCCGGCCTGAGCCAGCTGCACCGCCTTCGCCACCTGGCGACCCCAGTCTCGGGTCCACCCGGCGAGCGCCCTGCCTCCCAGGCGCACCGCGTTGCCCAGCCAGGGGGGGAGCTGCATGAGCTGGACCAGCCGGTTGGCCCGCCAGAACCGCGCATACCCGCCGAACGCCTCGTCGCCGCCGTCGCCCGACAGCGCACAGATGATGCCTTGATCGCGGATCGCCCGAGAGATCCAGTACATCGGCAGCAGGCTCAAGTCGGCGAACGGCTGATCGAAGTGGCGCAGCAGATCGAGCACGGCGTCGGAGCTCATATTCCAGTCCCCGAGGTCGATCGTGCGGTGGGCGGTGCCGCAGTGCCGGGCGACCGCGACCGCGATCGCGGTCTCGTCGTGGCTCTTGGCGGGGAACCGCACGTTGAACGTCGCGGTCGACCCACCGGTAGCCCGGCGGTGCGCCGCGACCACGAGGGAGCTGTCGATGCCGCCGCTGAGCAGGGCGGCGACCGGCACATCGGCGATGGCCTGTCGTCCGACGGCCTCGAGCAAGGCGTTTTCCACTTCCCCGGCCGCCTGGTCGAGCCGGCGTGCGTGGTCGGGCCGGGCCGCCACCTCGTGGAAGCGCACCCAGCGCGGTCCCGCGGCGTCGACCGTCAGCGCCGCTCCCTTGGGGACGGCCTCGACATTGGCGAACCCCGTCGCCGGCTCGGGCACGTAGCCCAGGCCGAGAAAGTCGTAGCACGCCTGGCGGTCGATCGCCGGGCGGAACCCCGGCAGGGCGAGGATCGCTTTGATCTCACTGGCGAACACCCACTCGCCGTTGTGGAGCGCGTAGAACAGGGGCTTCACGCCGAAACGGTCGCGCGCGAGGTACAGCGCCCGGCGGCGCGTGTCGTAAATCGCGAAAGCGAAAATACCCCGCAGCCGGCCGGCCATGTGCTCGCCGTACTCCTCGTAGAGGTGTACGAGCACCTCCGTGTCCGAGGTGCCGCGGAACCGATGACCCCGGCGCTCGAGCTCGCTCCGGAGATCTCGATGGTTGTAGATCTCGCCGTTGAAGACGACGTAGACAGTGCCGTCCTCGTTGGCCATCGGCTGGTGCCCCGTGGGCGAGAGGTCGATCAGCGCCAGCCGGCGGTGGACGAGCTCACACCGGTCGTCGATGTAGTGCCCCTCGCCATCCGGACCACGGTGAGCGAGCAACGCCGACGCCCGGGAGGCCCAGCCGGGCGCGCCGCCCAGGGCGACGGGGTGGAACCGGCCCGCGACGCCGCACATATCAGGTGGCCACCGTGGGCTGGCGACCGCTCGCCAGCGCGTACGCGAACGTCAGCCACAGGAGCGGCGTGGCAATCCAGTTGCCGCTCATGTTGACCACCAGCACGACGGTAAGCAGGGCGAAGGGCGTGGTTCCCTCTACGCCGCGGCGCGCCCGCCAGGCGGCGCGCAGACAGAGCCACGTGCCGAGGGCGAAGGGGACCATTCCCAAGAGCCCGGTCGACGTCAATACCTCGAGCGCGAGGTTGTGGGTGTCGCGGCGGGGCACGTGCTGCTCCGGGAGCCGGTTGCCGAGCTCGTACATGTTGTTGAGCGGCCCCCAGCCCGTGAGCGGGTGCTCGAGCACCATCCGCAATGCGGTGGGATAGATACGCTCGCGTCCCGCCATGAACCCGGTTTCGGCCGTCTGGAGGAACCGGTTGCGCGTGCCCACAAACTGGTACGACACCCAGATCAGGAAGCCGAGGGCCACCAGCACGGCGGTGGTGTTGCGCAGGCGAGTCGCGATGCTCGCGCCACCCAGCGTGAGCGCCAGGAGCCCCGCGCCCAGGGCGAGCACTCCCCCGCGGGAGCCGCCCTGGACGATGGCGATGGCGATGGCGCCCACGACGGGCCAGGCGAGGGCGCGGGCCCACGGCGTGGTGTGCGCGCGCCCGTAGGCGAGCCCGAGCAGCGCGATGATGCCGCCGCTGAGAATCATCACGATGTGGTTCTCGTTCTGGCCCAGGGCGGTGATGCGCACCCCCCCGGTCCACTCGACGATGCGCTCCGTGCCGATGCCGGCCAGCTGGATGACCGCACGGAGCGCGCACGCGACCGCCAGCGACACGAGCACCCCGCGGGCGACATCCTCGTAGTCCAGCAGGTTGGAGGCGACCCAGAGCAGCAGCACCGCTTCGAGGAGCAGAGTGAACAGCTTCTGGACCTGGTCGCCGTAGTGCCCCCCGTCCACCACGAACGCGCCGAGCAGGACGTACAGGTACAAGCCGAACCAGCGCACCGCCCAGGGGAGCCGGGCGAAGCTGGTACGCGGCTGGAACAGTGCGGCGAGCAGAAAGACGGCGCAGCTGAGCGTCGTGACCTCCCAGGGGATCGTTCGCTTGGGATACTCGAACGGCAGGGAGAGCACGAACAGGTAGAATGCCCAGCGGACCACGGGATGCACGGCGGGCGCCGGCGCTGGGGTCCGAGGACGCGCGGCAAGGGGCGCGCGGGTGAGCGCGGCGGCGGCCGGGGAGGTCAGCACCGGGCCGTCTCCCCGTGGAGCATTGCCAGGACCTGCTCTGCGACCTGCGCCGGCGGCGCCTGGTCGGTGCGTACGGTGACGAGACTCGTGCCGCGACGGGTGAGCGCCGCGCCCACCTGCGCGAACGCGATGCGGAACGAGGCGATGAACTCCGCGACGTCCCGGTCGGTCTTGTGCTTTACCAGGTGAGGCTTGGCGCGGGCGCGGATGCGCTCTCGCAAGACCTCGTCAGCGGCGTCGAGCACGAGGACCAGCCGGACGACGGAAGCCCACTGCGCCACCGCCCGCTCGCGCCAGCGCCCCAGCACGGGGTCGGTCTGCGTGGCGGGACAGAAGACGTGGAGCCAGCTCAGCACCAGCACGGGGCCTTCCTCCAAGAGGAGAACGCGACTGCCGTTCGTGACCCCATGAGCAAGGAACGCGCCCAACGCATGTAGGCGGATGATCTGGCGACTCTCGGCCAAGCGGAGGCCGGCGGTGCTGCGACACAGGTCCAGCAGTGTGGGAAGCGTGCGCACGGCGCTCGCGAGGCGCACGGGGGCCGGGACGTGGTCCACGCCCAGTCCCGCACGAATCCGGTGATCGCGCTCGGCGAGGATCCGCGCCAGCGTGCTCTTGCCCGCGCCGGGCGGTCCCACCAGTTCGACGACGAGAGGTCGTTGCGGCGTCATGGGAGCTAGAGCGCGGTCCAGATGACCCTCTTCAGGTCGGCGACGACGTCCGGCAACGGCCGGTTGGCGTCCACGACGCGCGCGCGCGTCTGGCTCCAATCGGTCTCCCAGACTGTCTGGGCTCGACTGCGGACATAATCGGCCGGCTCGGTCGTCTTGCGCCGAACCGCCGTTTCGGGATCGACCCGCAGCACGACGAGGAGGCTGTCGGGGCCGATCCGGTCGTAGTAGCTCCGCTCGGCTCGCGCCAGGAGCGCGGCCAGGCGCGGGTACGGCATGCTGGCCACCAGCTCTTCGATACGCGGCCCTACGAACTGGTGGTTCTCCGGCGTCGGATACCGCTCGCAGATCGCGAGCCCCTGGTTGGCCGTGAAGCGGCGAACTTTGAGGTAGAGACGATAGCGGTCCCGTGCGGTCGCGAGATGGTACAAGAGCTCGAGGTATTGCTCGAGGGTAGAGGTGCCCAACCCCTTGAACCACCCGGCGACCCGGATCGCCGCACCGACGGCGACGGTCGCAAGCGTTTTCGGGGGCCGCCCCAGGTGTGCCCGCATCGTGGCGAAGTCCTTGGAGAGCCAGGCGTGCAGTGCGGTGGCGCAGGTCGTCTTGCCCGCTCCGTCCCCGCCCGCCAACGCCACGATCTTCCCGCCGCCGGCGATGTACTTGTGCGAGGGAGGACCGGCGAGCACTCCGCCGAGTGTGCGGATGCGCCCGCGCAGGGTCGCAAGGCGCAGGCTGAGGGGTGGCCGCCGGGCCTGCGCCCGCAGGCGTCGGTGCATGGCCCGCTTGACCAGCGCGCGCCGCCAGCCAGGGAAGCCGGGACGCAGCGCCGCGAGGCACGCTTCGAAACAGGAGACGTCGATCCAGGGGAGGTGCCGGACCAAGACGTCGCGCAGGCGGTTCCGGTCGATTTGTGCCTCGAGCTGCGCGAGCTCGGGCTGGACGTCCCTGAGCCACCGGGGGAGACCGGGCATCAGCGCGTCCCGCAGCGAGAAGCGCGCCACCGTGCGGAGCACCAGCAGAACGAGCTCCAGCTCGGCCCCCGGCGTCTGGAACACACCGTTCTGTCCTGCAGAGTCGAGGAGGGGCTGCTCGATCGGGAGGACGTACGACGTCAGCCAAGGTGGGCCGACCACGAGGCGGTAATACACGTGGAGGTGAAGCAGCTTTCCCGTGTCCGAGTCGAAGCCGAAGAAGTGCAGCTGGTCGGGGATGCGCCAGCCGTGCTGGGAGTACGCCACTTTGAAGTCCAGCTCGTGCAGCACGGCGGCAAAGCGCTGTTCGTCCGCACGATCCACGAGCAGATCGATGTCGCCGTCGCCGGAGCCCCACCGCTCCCGCTTCAAATGACCCTTCCACTGGCAGTATCGGATCCCGTGTGCGTGCAACGCCTCAGCGAGCCGGCTGACGAGCGGCATGGTGCCGTTGCCCCGCGTCGGCGCCGCGCCCGCGAGCGTGACCTGCGGCTGGTGGAGAAACGCACGCAGTGCGGCGACGAACCAGCGCCCGTCAGGCCCGAAGAACAAGCCCGGAGCGCTCCGCACGACCAGCACCAAGCCGCCCACGGTGACCGTGAGCGTCACGACCACCAGCACCACGGGAGGAGCGCCCAGGGCTCGGACAGCGGCCGCCGTTCCCCAGGCGAGCAGCCCGGCGATGGCAGCGAGGCCGAGTGCCGGTGCGTGGGCGTCCCAGAAGCTGCGCCACGTCTGGCGTGTCAACCGCAGGCCGAGATCGGCCATGAGGAAGAAGTTCACGGCCAGCGCGCCGACCACGCCCGCGGCCACTCCGGCGATGCCCCACGCCCTGCCGAACCACGCGCCCGTCAGCACGCACAGCGCGTACACCAGCTGCCGCCAGGCACGGTGATACACGGCGGCGGTGGCGCGGGCGGTGACGTCGCTGATCCGGTAGCTCGTGCGGAGGAACATGCCGAGCGCCAGGATCTGGAACGGCGTCACGACGGCGGTCCAGTGAGGTCCCAGCATCGCGAGGATCAACTCCGGCGCCACGATGAACAGGACCAGGCTCGCGGGGAGCATGATGAGCGCCATCAACCCGACGCCGCGCCGGTATGCCTCCGCCAGTCTGCGCGTGTCGGTCTGGATGCTCGCCATCGCCGGGAACAGCACCCGGTCCACCGCGTCGCCCAGCAGGTGCGGCGGGCCGGCCATCAGCTCGTACGCCCGCCCGTAGAACCCCAGCGCCGTCGCGCCGAGCCAGCGGCCCACGACCAGATTATCGACTTGGAGTGCGAAGTAGTTCGCGATCTTCGAGACGGTGAACCCACCCCCGTAGTACATGAGCTCCCCGAAGGCGGCGCGATCCGGGAGCAGGCGCAGCGCCGGCGGCCGGCTGACGATCAAAATGATGGTATAGAGAGCCGTTTGCGCCATCTGCGCCGCCACCAGCGCCCACACCCCGGCGCCCAGCAGCGCCAACACGACGCCCACCACCCCGTAGCCCAAGACGAACGTCAGCACTTCCATCGTCGCCAACCAGCGGAACCGCAGCTCGCGTTGCACCTGTGACTCGGCGATGGCCGAGAGGCCGTCTAGCGGGAACATCCACGCGAGCACGCGCAGCACCGGCTCCACGCCCGCGATGTGGAAGAACCGCGCCGCGAACGGCGCCGACACCCAGAGGAGAACGCCGAGCAGCAAGCCGAACAGCACCGAGGCGGAGAACGCGGCCTCGAGGTGGCGGCGCTCGAGCACCGGTCGCTGGACGATCGCCGGGGCGAGGCCGAGCTGCGAGAAAATGGCCGAGAAGCCGACCACGACCAGCGCCGCGCCGACGATGCCGAAGTCTGCGGGAGAGAGCAGCCGCGCCAGGATCGCGAGCACCAGCAGGCGCAGACCGGCGTACACGACCTTGCCTCCGCCGATCCACACCAACCCGCCGAGCGTTTGGTGAGTGAGATCCCGATGGATGGGCGGCGACGTCGGCACGCGCCGGACAGGTCCGCTCTCAGGGCGATCGCTCAATGGCACGCTCCGCTACCGCTGTCGGTGAAGGTCAACCCGGCAATCGGGATGAACTGCCAGCTGTAGCTGTTGGCGGCGAGCGTGAGTTTCAGGACACCCGGCGTGCCGGTGTTGCGCAGCTCGCTGTTCGCCGCCGCCCCGCCCTTGAAGCTGTTGACCCCGATGCCGCCGGTACCGACGGTGAATTGCCGGATGCCCAGTTGGGGATCGGCCGTGCCGCTCGAAGTCTGCGGCGCGAACCGCTCGTAGACCTCGTAGTGCGCGTTGATGACGATCTCCGCCCCGGCGGCGTAGAGATCGTCCCACAGCGGCTTCACGTCGGCATTCACCACCGGCAGCCCGGTGCCGGACGTGGAGCTGAAGAGCGGCAGGTGCCAGATGGCGACGGCGCATTGGGCGCGGTGGTTGTCGAGGTCGGCCTTGAGCCATTTCTCCTGAGGCGAGTCGACCAACGTGGAGATGTTGCTGTTGAGCACCACGACGTGCCAGCTGCCCAGGTCATAGCTGTAGTAGAACTTGCCCGAATCGCCGGCGGCGGCCCCGAAATAATGCCAGTACGTCGCGGAGCCGGGGCTGAACCCCTCCATGTGGCCGGTGGCGGGCCGGGTGCGGTCCTTGTAGGCACCCCACGAGGGGTCATAGCAGTTGACGAAGTCCGGAGGGGTCGTGCTCCCGCCCTGAACGTTGTCGCCGACGGTAAAGACGGTGACGGTGCCGGGGATGCCCTTGACCAGGGCCGCGG
>WNGL01003269.1_pt1 | contig 32843 bp, 35 predicted proteins | sample 5400591 | NCBI WGS metagenome assembly WNGL01 (sample SAMN13153377, study PRJNA577476) | soil metagenome | isolation source: 80 cm soil or saprolite under Garry oak tree replicate 1 | place: USA:California | collected 2016-06-15
CCGCGCTGCGGCGGCTACCGCCCGGCGCGCCCGGGAGGCGGTGGCGCTGGGGACTGTGGTGGGCCTCATTCGGCTGTCTCACGCTCAGCGCGTCCGGATTCGTGGGCTGGGTGTGGAGCCGACGGCTCGAGTCGTTTTCCGTGATCACGCTGGGGGCGGTGCTGCTCGTGGCGCTGGCAGTGTCGATCTTGCCGACACTCAAACGCTCGCACGACTCGGCTTGACAGGCTCCGGCGGCCGCCCCATACTCGCGACACGAAGTCCCAAAACGTCGGTTTGTCACGGCGGCTCCCCGCCGTTGCAGTCGAGCATACACCAGCCGTACTGCCCATAGGACCGAGCCCGCTCAGGGCTCGGCGAGAGCGTGGTGTATGCACGGCACGACCCTGACGCCGAGGTGCCGGTGTACCGCGAGATCTTCGTCCCGGTCGACAACTCGCCGCATTCGGATTGGGCCGTGGACCGGGCGATCGAATTGTGCCGGCGCTCCGGCGGGCGCGTCACCGGCAACCACGTCTACGCGGCCCGCCTCCACGACGTGCGCTTCCGGCAGCTCGAGACCGGCCTCCCCGCGCGCTTCCAGACCCCCGACGAGATCAAGAAACAGCGCAAGATCCACGACAAGCTGATCGAAAAAGGCTTACAGCTGATCGCCGACAGCTTCTTGGATCAACTCGGCAAGCGCTGCGAAGCAGCGGGCGTGCCGCTCGTTCGCCAGCTCCTGGAAGGCATCAACTACGAGGAGATCGTCAACGAGGTGAACCGCGGCACCGGCCGCCTGCCGGGCCTGATCGGGTTCGACCCCAACCGCGCCGCGGGCTACGACGGCGGCGAGCGGGGGCGGAGCGACGTGAAGCTCGGCGAGAACGGCCGTCTCGTGGCCGAAGAGGAGGATCCCGCCGCGCGGCTGGTCGGCACATCGGGGCGTCGCTACGACCTCGTCGCCATCGGCGCCCACGGGCTGGGCCGCCAGCCCTCCTCGCAGCTCGGCGGCGTCGTGGCGCGCGCGCTGCGCGGCATCGAGAAGGACGTGCTGATCGTGCGCGACGAGCGGACGCTCGCGGGCGGCAGGTTCCTCGTGTGCGTGGACGGCTCGTCCTATGCATACCGCGCCATGCGGATGGCGCTCGAGCTGGCGCAGGCCTTCGGCGCGTCGCTGTACGTGTGCAGCGCCTTCGACGTGGAGTACCACCACGTGGTGTTTCACAACATCAAGGACGTCCTGTCCTACCAGGCCTCGAAGGTCTTCAAGTTCGAAGAGCAGGAGGAGCTGCACAACAACATCATCGACAAGGGGCTCCTCAAGCTCTGCCAGGCGAACCTGAAGCGCGCCACGGTGATGGCGCAGGAGTTCCCCGACGTCCCGCTCACGACGCAGATCCTCGTCGGCAAGCCGTTCCAGGTGGTACTGCAGTGGGCCGAGGAGATCCAGCCGTCGTTGCTCGCGATCGCCCGCCACGGCGCACACCGCATCGAGGGTACGCAGCTCGGGTCGCAGGCGGAGAACCTGCTGCGCCTCGCCCCGTGCAACGTGCTCCTCGTCGGCACGGTCGGCGTGCGGCCCGAGGACATCCCCTGGATCGAGGAGGACGGGGTCGCGGGCCTGCCGTGGGCGCCCGAGGCGGAGGTGCGCATCCTGCGCGTCCCGCCGTTCGCACAAGGAATCGCCCGCCGCGCGGTCGAAGAGTACGTGCTCGAGCGGACCCTAAAGGACTCCCTGGCGGTCGCCCCTGGCTCGCCTCCGACGGTCACGAACCGGTGGCTGGACGAGGCGATCCAGAAGCTGCTCCCCACCCACATGCAGCTCATCATGGGAATCGGCACCGCCGAGGAGCTCGCGCTCGCGGAGCTCAAGGCCCAGGAGCAGCTCAAGGCGACGAAGGTGCAGGGGCACGATGCCGACCCCGAGCCGGCGGAACCCCTGGTGGACGTGAAGTGCCCTGTGACGGGGGTCGTGTCGCAGCGGGCCCGCGTCGCGACGGACCCGATCGTGTGGACCGAGGAGGGATGGGCGCGGCTGCAGCTCGTCCCCCTGGTGGCGCGCCCCCTCGCCCGCAACACGGTGGAGCGGTTCGCGAGGAGCCACGGCATCTGGCGGGTCACGACGGGGGTGATGGACGACAACAAGCAGGCGATGATCGAGGCGGATGAGTTCGACGTCGAGACGATGATGGTGATGTTCACGGAGCTCAGGGCCAAGCAGATCCGGGCCGAGGCCGAAGGGAAAGAGGCGCTCTCTCCCGAAATGCGGGCATTCATCGAGGAGGCGAAGGCGCAGGGGATCACCCGCTGTCCCATCCGGGACATCGAGGAGAAGCTGGGGAAATGCCCGGTAGACTTCCGGGGCGTGACGCCCGAGGAGGCGAAGGCGGCGGTGGAGAAGCTGCTGCAGTGAACTTCGTCCCGCACGTAGTGGCTTGGAACCTGACGCGACGCTGCAATCTCGAGTGCGCCCACTGCTACATCGCGGCGGGCCCCCGGGAGAGCGCCACGTCGGAGCTCGAGACGGCGCAGTGCCTCCGCATCGTGGACGAGCTCGTCGCCGTGAACCCGGCGCCGCTCCTGATCCTCTCGGGCGGGGAGCCGCTGTTGCGCGAGGACCTGGCCGACATCGCGCGCTACGCGTCGCAGCGGGGCGCGACGGTGGTCGTCGGCACGAACGGCACGCTGCTCACGGACGGGCGGGTGGCGGCACTCGACGGGGCGGGCATACGGGGCGTCGCGGTGAGCGTGGATTCGCTGCGTCCCTCCTACCACGACAACTTCCGGCACGGCGCGGGCTCGCTCGCGGCGACGCAGGCGGCGCTCGGGCGGCTGCGGGCCGCGCGGCTCGACTTCATCATCCAGACGACGGTCACGAAGGGGAACCGCGGCGAGCTGGAGCGCCTCGTCGCCTGGGCCGCGGACGAGGGGGCCGTGGCGTTCAACTGCTACTTCCTGGTGGCCACGGGGAGGGGCGCGGCGCTGAGCGACCTCGCGCCCGCCGAGTACGAGGGCGTCCTCGCCGACCTCGCGCGCTGGGAGCGGGACTACCGCGGTCGCATGCTGGTGCGGGCGAAGTGTGCCCCCCACTTCATGCGGCACGTCCACCGGACCGACCCCGACTCGCCGGTCCTCAACTACGAGACCCGCTGCCCATGCGGCACCCAGTACTGCCGCATCACCCCGGACGGTAAGGTGACGCCCTGCCCCTACCTCCCTGAGGTGGCGGGCGACCTCGCGACCCAGAGCTTCGCCGACATCTGGCGGTCGTCGCCGCTGTTCCGCCGCTTGCGGGAGGGGCCACTCGGCGGGAAGTGCGGTGCCTGCGAGTACCGCAGGCTGTGCGGCGGATGCCGCGCGCGCGCGTTCGCGCTCGAGGGCGACGTGCTCGCGGCCGACCCGTCGTGCGCGTATGAGCCGACGGGGGCGGTTCCCCTGATCGAGCGCATGCGCGAAGTGACGTACGGCGCCGAGTTCACGCCCGCCCTCGTGTGGAGCGATGCGGCACGCGCCCGGATCGAGCGGATTCCGTCCTTCGTGCGAGGCGTGGTGATGCACCGGGTGGAGGAGTGGGCGCGGCGCCAGGGACGGCGCGAAATCACGCCCGAGCTCTTGGCGGAGGTGCGCAGCGCGATGCCGGTGGACTTCGCGAAGCGACGACCCTTCTTCGTGACTGACGTCTGATGTCCGACGTCCTGCTGTTGGTCCAGGCGGCCGCCGACACGACCCACGCCTATCGCGACTTCCCGCTCATCGGCGCGCGGGCCGCGGTGTGGATCGCGGCCGAGGTCCACCTCATGTTCGCGGCCTTCGTGCTCGGGGTGCCGATGTTCGCGGTGGTGACGGAAGCGATCGGCATTTTCGGCGGAGACGAGCGCTACGACCGCCTCAGCAAGGAGTTCACGCGGCTCCTGCTCGTGGCCTACAGCGCCACGGCGATCTGGGGTGCGATCCTCGTCTTCTTTCTCGCCACGCTGTACCCGCGGTTCTGGGCCTATCTGACCGCGGTGTTCGGCACCTCGATGTGGGTGTACGCCTCGCTGTTTTTCGTGGAGTCGTTCACCCTGTACCTCTACTACTACGGTTGGGACCGCTGGAAGAAGGGGCGGGCCAAGCTGTGGCACTGGACGTTGGGGATCCTGCTCAACGTGTGGGGCACGATCGTGATGTTCATCGCGAACTCGTGGCTCACCTACATGATGACCCCGCCGCGGGACATCACGCCCACCACCGATCCGACGACCATCAAGCTGTGGCACGCCATCGCGAACGCCACGTGGATGCCGATCAACGTGCACCGCCTGATCGCGAACGTCGTGTTCGGCGGCGCGATCGTGGGCGCCTACGCGAGCTATCGCTTCCTCGCCGCCCGCACCGCGGAGGAGCGGGCGCACTACGACTGGATGGGCTACGTCGGCAACTTCATCGCCATCTCGGCATTGATCGTGCTGCCGTTCGCGGGTTACTGGCTCGGCCGCGAGATCTATCAGTACGACCAGTCCATGGGCATCACCATGATGGGCGGCTTCATGAGCTGGCTGTGGGTGATCCAGGCGTTTCTCATCGCCGTGCTGTTCCTCACGGGGAACTACTACCTCTGGGTCGGGATGGAGCGGATCCCCGGCGCGGAACGGTTCCGCCCCTACACCAAATGGCTGCTCGTCGTGCTGGTGCTGGGCGCCATCGTGTGGGGCACGCCGCACACGATGATCGCGGACTCGAAGGAGCTCGCGGCCATGGGCGGATCGCACCACCCGTTCCTGGGCGCGCTGGGCGTCATGAGCGCCAAGAACACGGCGGTCAACCTGATGATCCTGACCACGTTCCTGTCCTTCCTCATGTACCGGCGGGCCAATCGGCGGCCGGTGGTCCCGTGGGCCGACACCGGGACGCGCATCCAGGGAGCGATGTTCCTCGTCGCCGCCGGGGTCGTGCTGTTCTACGGCATCCGCGGATACTTCGTCGAGGCGATCGTCCGCATCGGGTACAGCGTTTACCAAGTCCTGGCGGTGCTCTCCTGTATCCTGTTCGTGACCGTGATCGACATCCTCATGGCGCGCGGCGCGCAATCGCTCGGCGCCATCCAATGGGGCAAGATGCCGCCGCGCTCGCAGTACGCGCTCTTCATCCTGGCCGTGACGTTCACCTGGCTGATGGGATTGATGGGATTCGCGCGCTCGGGGATCCGCCAGTACTGGCACGTGTGGCAGGTGGTGGAGGATACCAGCAAGTACGCCGCCACTCCCGCCCTCGGTTACGCGGCGAGGATGATCAGCCTGTGCGTGCTGATCTTCCTGTCGCTCGTGGCCTTCGTGTTCTGGCTCGGAGGCCTCGCCGAGAAGTCGACGTTCGTCTCGCAGGGCGAGGCCCGGCATGTGGGCCACTAACCTGAAGATCGTGGGCGTGGTGCTGGGGACGCTCGCGCTCTATACCCTGATCGCCAACAAGATCCCGCAGGTGCAGTCCGAGGTCCCGCAGGCGCTCACGTTGGGCGCCAACGTGACCCCGGAGCAGCTCGTCGCCGCCGGCGAGAAGGTGTTCAACGGGATCGGCGGCTGCACCACCTGCCACGGCCTGGGCACGCGCGCGCCCAATCTGCTCACGGACGAGAAGGGCACGGGCCCGATCGGGGTGCGCTGCGCCAAGCGGGAGCCGGGCAAGAGCTGCAAGCAGTACCTCTACGAGTCGCTCGCGGACCCGACGGCCTACGTCGTGTCGGGCTACCAGCCGATCATGCCCGTCATGACGCGGCAGCTCTCCCCCGAGCAGGTGTGGGCGGCGATCGCCTATCTCGAGGCGCAAGGCGGTACCGTGGATGTCACGGGGGACGACATCGCGAAAGCGAAACAGGCAGCCGGCCCCGCGGCGGCGGCCGGAGGGGGAGCCACCCCTGCGGGCGGGCCCGGGCTCGCGGGCGGCAGCACGGATCCGAAGCAGATCATCCAGGCGGCGGGGTGTCTCGCCTGCCACAAGCTCGAGGGTCAGGGGCAGGTGATCGCCCCCGATCTCACTCACGTGGGCTCGCGGCGCGACGCCGACGCGATCCGGAGAAAAATCCTCGATCCCGCGTCGTCGATCACTCAGGGTTACGAAAAGCTCGCCGGCATCATGCCCAAGACGTTCGGCTCGATGATGAGCGCTTCCCAGCTGGAGGCACTGGTCGAATACTTGGCGGGTCACAAGTGAGGCCCCCTCCCGGGATCCGGCGCTACGCCGAGCATCCCTTCTGGCAGGCGGTCACGATCCTGGTGCTCGCCTACGTCCTGATCGTGTTCGTGATCCCGCTCCTCCCCGGCAGCGCGCTCGTCCCGAAGAGCGTCGTGTTGCAGTACATGGCGACCGTGCTCGTCGGCGTGCTGATCTACGTGAGCGATAACGAGGGACGGTGGCGCTGCTTCCAGGAGCCGATCCGGGCGATGCTGATCGAGCGCCGCCTGAAGCTCGTGCGCGGCGGCGTGCTCGTCGCGGTGACCCTGCTCGTCGGGTGTCTCACGCTCGGCCAGGTGCGCACGACGGTGTCGGCGCCGCCCAATCTGCGCTCGATCCACCCGGCGCCGCCGGCCGACATCACGTTCCGGGGCAAGACGGTGACCCTGACGGGGCTCGAGAACCCGCTGCGGCGCGAGCCGGACTCGCTCGCCGCCTACCTCGCCCTGGGAAAGCGCGTCTACTACCAGAACTGCCTCCCCTGCCACGGCGACCATCTCGACGGCCAGGGGCACTACGCGTCGGGGTTCAACCCGCTGCCGGCGAACTTCCAGGACAACGGCACCATCGCGCAGCTCCAAGGGCGGGCCGGGTCTGCCGCGCGAGGGCACGCCCTGGAACTCGGCCATGCCCGTGTGGGAGGATTTCCTCAGCGAGCGCGAGATCTGGTCGGTGATCCTCTTCCTTTATGATCAGACCGGATGGAAGCCGAGAACGTGGGAGAAGAGCGAGACGGGAGGGGCGAAGTGAGGGCGGTTAGCCGGTTAGGCGGTTGGGCGGTTAGTGCCGCAGCGGTGCTTCTAACCGCCTATCCGCCTAACCGGCTATCTGCCCAGGACACCACGAAGGGGAAAGCGGTCTACGTGAAGTGGTGCGCGGGTTGTCATGGAGATGGCGGCGCCGGAGACGGGCCGGCGGCATCCCACATGCTGCCCCGGCCGCGCGATTTCACCGGCGCGATCTACAAGATCCGCACGACCGCGAGCGGCCAGCTGCCCACGGACCAGGACGTCCTGCGGTCGATCGACGAAGGCCTCCCCGGTACGGCCATGCCTGCCTGGAAGGACCGACTCTCGGAGCGCGAGCGGCGCGACGTGCTCGCCTACCTCAAGACCTTCTCGGCCTTCTTCCAGGACACGAGCCAGCACATCGTGCCCCTCACGTTCTCGAAAGAGCCGGGTGGCGCGACGAGCGCCGAGGCGCTGCGGGTGGGGCGGCAGTTCTACGACTCGATCGGGTGCTGGAAGTGCCACGGCAAGGCGGGGCGGGGGGACGGCACGTCCGCGCCGACGCTCAAGACGGACCCCGGCGAGCCGATCTTCGCTGCGGACCTGCACCAGAGCTGGCGCTTCCGGGGCGGCGCGACCGCGGCGGACATCTACCGGCGGCTCCGCACCGGGCTCGACGGCACGCCCATGCCGTCGTTCTCGGACCTGATCGACCAGAAGTTCCTGACTGACGAGCAACTGTGGCGGGTGGCCCAGTACGTGCGGAGCCTGTCGCCGGAGCGGGCACCCGAGGTGCGCGACGTGATCCACGCCCCGCGCCTGCCGGGGGGGCTACCTCGCTCGCCCGACGACTCCGCCTGGGCCCGCGTCGAGCGCTACTGGTTCCCGCTGGTCGGGCAGGTGATCCGGAAGCCACGCTGGTTTGCCCCCGCGGTGGCGGGAGTGTGGGTGCAGGCGGTGCATACGCGCGACTCGCTCGCCCTGCGGCTCGAGTGGGACGACCGCTCCCAGAGCCCCGACCCGGCGTGGCTCGAGTTCCAGCGGCGCGTGCTCGACCACCTCGTGAGCGATGACTCGGTCGCTGCGCGCGCGGACCTCCAGCCCGATGCGATCGCGGTGCAGTTCCCGCGCTCCATCCCCGCCGGGATGGAGCGGCCCTACTTCCTGATGGGCACGGCCACCGACCCCGTGTACCAGTGGCGCTGGACCAGCGCGCCACGCCAGGCGGCGGCGGGGCTCGCCCGCGGGGTGGGCCGCTTCGATGCGCTCGGGGCGGGGAGCGCGCCCGGCGCAGAGGCACGGTTTGCCGACGGCCAGTGGCGGCTCGTCTTCACGCGCGCCCTTGCGACTGCGGATACGGCGAACGAACTTCAGTTTGAAGCCGGCCGCGCCATTCCGGTCGCGTTCTTCGCCTGGGACGGGTCCAATGGGGAGCACGACACGCGGATGGCGGTCAGCGCGTGGTATTTCCTCGCCCTCGATCAGCCGACACCACCGCGGGTGTATCTGTCTCCCGTGGTGGCCATGGCCGTGACCCTCGGACTCGGCATGCTGGTGGCGGTGCGTGCCCAGCGCCGGGCGGGCGCGGGGGGCGCGGGGGGCGCGGGCGGGCGCAGGCGGGCCTGAGGGGTATATCGCACGAGGACTTCCAAGGAGGCACGATGCGTAAGCTCGGTTCCATAGCGGCGGTCGCGGGAGCGGTGTTGGTCGTGGCGCTCGCCGCCTGGACGCGGCAGCCGGCGGCCGACCCCCAGGGCGCGGCTACGGTCACGGGGAAGGTCAAGTTCACCGGGGCGAAGCCCGTCAATCCGTCGATCGACATGAGCGAGGAGCCGAAGTGCAAAGCCAAGTACACGACGACGCCCACCAAGGAGATCGTGGTCGTCAACCCCAGCGGCACGCTGGCCAACGTGTTCGTGTACGTGAAGGCCGGACTGCCCGCGAGCGCCAAGTATGAGACGCCCAAGACCGGGGTCCTGATCGATCAGGACGGGTGCCACTATCGCCCCCACGTCCTCGGCATCATGGTCGGGCAGCCGCTCGAGATCAAGAACTCCGACGGGATTCTCCACAACATCAAGGCGAAGGGCGTGAAGAACCGCCCCTTCAACATCAGCCAGCCGACGACCATGACGTCGACGCGCACGTTCAGCGCGCCCGAGGTGATGGTGCCACTGGAGTGCAACGTGCACGGCTGGATGCAGGCCTACCTCGGCGTCCTGCCCCATCCCTTCTACGCCGTCACGGGCGCGGACGGCAGCTTCACGATTAAGGGCCTGCCGCCCGGGACCTACACGATCGAGGCCTGGCACGAGAAGTACGGGACCCAGACCGCGACGGTCACGGTCGCGGGGACGGAGAGCAAGACGCAGGACTTCACCTTCGCCGCCAAATAGGAGACTCCCGCCATGCATTGGTGGCTGCCGCTGAAGGGCTCCACGTTCGCGGGCGAGATCGACGGACTGTTCCTCGCGATCCTGATCATCACGGGGATCGCGTTCGTGATCGTGGAGGCGGGGCTCTTGTGGTTCGTCGTCAAGTACCGCGGCCGGCCGGGGCGGAAGGCCTACTACACCCACGGCAGCACGCGGGCCGAGGTGATCTGGACGGCGATTCCCGCGGTGACGATGGTGGCGCTGGGGCTGATCTCGAACCATTACTGGGTGAAGATCAAGGGGCGGAACAGCGTGCCGCCGAACGCCTACCCGATCGCGATCCACGCGAAGCAGTTCGAGTGGCAGGTGACCTATCCGGGGCCCGACGGCCAGCTCGGCACGGCCGACGATTTCGAGGTCCGCAATCAGCTGCACGTCCCGGTCGGTCGGCCGGTGGTCGTCCACCTCACGTCCGAGGACGTGATCCATTCCTTCTTCGTGCCGGTGTTCCGCGTAAAGCAGGACGCGGTGCCGGGCATGAACATCAACGTGTGGTTCCAGGCCACGGTGCCCGGGACCTACGAGCTCGGCTGCGCCGAGCTCTGCGGCCTGGGCCACTACCGCATGCGGGCGCAGGTCTTCGTGCACACTCAGGAGGAGTTTGACGCCTGGATGAAGCAGGCGGCCAAGGGAGGTGCGACGTCATGACTACCGTAGCCGCGACGTCCCACGTCGCACACGCGCATCACGACGACCGGAGCTTCCTCCGGAAATACATCTTCTCGACCGACCACAAGATCATCGGGATTCAGTTCCTGTTCGTGAGTCTGTTCTTCCTGCTGGTCGGCGGGCTCCTGGCGATGCAGATGCGCTGGCAGCTGGGCTTCCCGGGCAAGCCGATGCCGGGCGGCGGGATCCTCCCCGACACGATGGCGCCGGGCGGGGTGCTGTTGCCCGAGTACTACATCCAGCTCGTGACGATGCACGGCACCTTCATGGTGTTCTTCGCCATCATGCCGCTGCTCGTCGGCGTGTACGCCAACTTCCTGATTCCGCTGAAGATCGGCGCCCACGACATGGCGTTCCCGCGCATCAACATGGCGTCGTTCTGGAGCGCGCTCCTGGCGGGCCTGATCATGCTGGCCGGCTTCTTCGTGCCCGACGGGGCGCCGCGGGCGGGATGGACGTCCTACGCGCCGCTGTCGGCCCGGCCCGACCTCTCGGGCGCCTCGTACGGCCAGATGCTGTGGTGCGTCTCGCTCGTGTTCCTGGGGCTCTCGTCGATCCTCGGGTCGCTCAACTACATCACGACCATCATCAACAACCGCGCTCCGGGGATGACCTGGTTCCGGATGCCGCTCTCGGTGTGGTCGCTGTTCATCACGGCGATCCTGGGCCTGCTGGCGCTGCCGGTGCTTTCGGGGGCGGTGATCATGCTGCTGTTCGACCAGACCATCGGGACGCACTTCTTCGACCCGGTGGCGGGCGGCCAGGCCCTGTTGTGGCAACACCTGTTCTGGTTCTTCGGGCATCCGGAGGTCTACATCCTCATCCTCCCCGCGATGGGGATGGTGTCCGACATCATCTCGAACGGGAGCCGCAAGCCCATCTTCGGCTACCACTCGATGGTGTTCGCGATCGTGGCGATCGCGTTCCTCGGGTGGATCGTGTGGGGCCATCACATGTTCATGAGCGGGATGAACCCGACGCTGGGCTCCTCGTTCATGGTTTCCACGCTGATCATCGCCGTGCCCTCGGCGATCAAGACGTTCAACTGGATGGGCACCATGTGGCGCGGCAACCTGCGCTTCCACGTGCCGATGCTGAACGCGGTGGCGTTCGTCGCGATGTTCGTGATCGGCGGGCTGTCGGGGATCTACATGGCGGCGACGCCGGTGGACATGTTCATCCACGACACCTATTTCATCGTGGCGCACCTGCACTACGTGCTGTTCGGCGGCAGTCTGTTCGCGCTGTTCGGGGCGATCACGTACTGGTATCCGAAGATGTTCGGGAAGTTGATGAGCGAGCCGTGGGGCAAGGTCCACTTCTGGCTCACCTTCGTGTTCTACAACCTGGTGTTCTTCCCGATGCACACGCTCGGCATGGCCGGGCACATGCGCCGCATCTACGACCCGACGCAGTACGACTTCCTCAAGCCGTACCAGCCGATGAACGAGTTCATCTCGATCAGCGCCTTCGCCCTGTTCGCGGTCCAGGCGATCTTCGCGCTGAACTTCATTCTGAGCCTGAAGTGGGGCAAGAAGGCGCCGCAGAACCCCTGGGAGGACAACGGGCTCGAGTGGTCGCTCCCCGCGCCGGCGCCCCACGGCAACTGGGAGACGGTCCCCACCGTGTACCGCGGGCCGTACGAGTTCAGCTCGCCCCAGGTGCCGGAGGACTACCTGCCGCAGTACCGGAAGCTGCCCACCGACCGTGAGCCGGCGCGCACGCCGGTCGCGGGCCACTAACCCGGAAGGGGGTCGACCCGATGGCGCACGCGACCGCGACCGTCGACATGATGCATCCGCCGGCTCCCGCCGAGCGGGGGCTGGATGTCTACAACAACAAGCTCGGGATGTGGGTGTTCCTGGCGTCGGAAGTGATGTTCTTCACGGCGCTGATCGGCTCCTACATCATTCTGCGCTTCGGTGCACCGGGGCCGTGGGCGCCGCCGGCCAAGGTGCTGAACGTCCCGGTCACGGCGTTCAACACGTTCTTGTTGATCTGCTCCAGCGTGACGATGGTCAAGGCGTACGCCGCCGTCGCCGACGGCGAGACCCACTTCCTCCGGTTCCGGCCGTTTTCGGGCGGCCTCAAGTTCTGGATGCTGGCGACGATCATCGGTGGCGCGATGTTCGTGGGCGTCCAGGCCTACGAATACACCCACCTCGTGCACCACGGCTTCCTGCCGAGCGGCGCCCGCGAGGGGAGCGAGGTGGCGGAGCTCGTGGCCAGCGGCGTGGTCCCCGCCGCGACCATCGGCCTGTACGGCTCGACCTTCTACACGATGACGGGGTTCCACGGCTTCCACGTCACGTGCGGCGTCATCTCGATGACGTACCTGTACGTCACCAAGGCGCTGCGGGGCAAATACTCGCGGCACGACTACCGCGGGGTCGAGGTGATCGGGCTGTACTGGCACTTCGTGGACCTGGTGTGGATCATCCTGTTCACCATCGTCTACCTGATCTGAGGAGCTCATGGAGACGGCGCACCGGAAGCATCCCAACTACGTGCTCATCTGGGTGTACCTCGCCATCCTCACGGCGATCGAGATCGGGGTTGCGTTCATGTCGCATCTCCCGAAGCAGATCATCATCCCGGCGCTGGTGTTCTTCGCTGTTTGGAAGGCGCTGCTGGTGGCGCTGTATTTCATGCACCTCAAGTTCGAGCCGCGGAAGCTCCTGATCCTCGCGATCATCCCGTTGCCGCTCGCCGCGATCTTCGTCCTCGCCGCCATGTCGGAGCACGTTTGGTAGCGTTCCTCGAGCTCACGAAGCCTCGCATCACCCAGCTGGTGCTGCTCACCGCGGCCGCCGGCTTCTACCTCGGCGCGCGCGGCACCGTGGACCTGCAGCTGCTCGCGCATACCCTGTTCGGGACCGCGCTCGTCGCGGCCGGGACCAACGCCTTCAACCAGCTGCGCGAACGCGACGTGGATGCTCGCATGCGGCGGACCCAGGGGCGGCCGCTGCCCTCGGGCCGCGTCACCCCGCGCGCCGCGGGCGCCTTCGCCGGCACGATCTCGCTCGCCGGCGTGGCCTATCTCGCCTGGAAGGTGAACCTGCTCACGGCGGGACTCGCCGCCCTCACCCTCGCGAGCTACGTGCTCCTGTACACGCCTCTCAAGCGCAAGACCTCGCTCAACACGCTGGTCGGCGCGGTGCCGGGCGCGCTGCCGATCGTCGGCGGGTGGACCGCGGTGGGCGGGGACCTGGGGCCGGCCGTGCTGGCCCTGTTCTGGATCCTGTTCCTGTGGCAGCTGCCGCACTTCCTCGCCCTCGCCTGGATCTACCGCGACGATTACCGCCGCGGCGGCCTCGCGATGCTCAGCGTCGCGGATCCGGAGGGTCACGCCACCGCCCGGATGACGCTCGCCTACGCCGCCGCCCTCGTCCCGGTCAGCCTCGTGCCGACCCTGCTCGGCGTCACTGGACCGCTGTATTTCTTCGGGGCGCTGGCGCTGGGGCTCGCGTACGCCGGCGCGTCGGCGCGGATGAGCCCCGCCCCCACGACCGCGCGCGCCTGGCGGCTGTTCCTCGTCTCCATCGTCTACCTGCCGGCGCTCCTGACCCTGATGGTGCTGGACAAGGTGGCCGCCTAGGCGGCGTATGATCCCGTTTCACCGTCTCCTGATCTCCACGGCCATCGTGTTCTGCGCCGGCTTCGCCGTGTGGGCGGCCTCGAGCTACCGCAGCAGCCACAGCGGGGGGATGCTCGCGCTGTGCCTTGCCTTCGTGGTCGCGACGGCCGCGCTCATCTACTACCTGCGCCACCTCAACCGGTTTCTGGGCCGATGAGCATGGAGCTGGTTTATTTCTGGAGCGCCGTGCTGATCGCCCTCACACCGGTGCTCATCTTCGGGGGAATCGCCGCCTGGATCGGGCGGAAGTACCTGCGGGAGCGGAAGCTCCGGGAAGAGGAGCGGGGAGCGGAGCGTTAGATTGCGTCGCATGAGCGCGCAGCCTTCCGAGAAACGTCAGGCGGTCCGCTTCGCCTTCTACAAGCTCGACGGCGCGTGGCGGCGGCTGCCCGCCGACCGCCAGGCCGCCTCGAAGCTCGAGTTCGGCGAGGTGATCGAGAGCTTTCATGGGCGGCTGCTGCTGCGGCCCTATGGGCTCGTGGGCATCCGCGGCGACTGCGACTTCCTGCTGTGGCAGGTGGCCGAGGACCTGGACGCCCTGGTGGCGCTGCAGACCGCGCTCAACCGCACCGACCTCGGCGCCTACCTCGGGATTCCCTACAGCTATCTCGCGATGACGCGACGCTCCATCTACGAGTTCTCCGAGGACCCGCACGCCCCGTCGCGCCTCGTCATCCGCCCCAGCGACGCCCGCTACCTGTTCGTCTATCCGTTCGTCAAGACGCGGGCATGGTACGGCCTGCCCAAGCCCGAGCGGCAGCGCATGATGGACGAGCACGTGCGCATCGGTCGCAAGTACCCCTCGATCCGGCTCAACACGACCTACTCCTACGGGCTCGACGACCAGGAGTTCATCGTCGCGTTCGAGGGCGACGACCCGGCGGCGTTTCTCGATCTCGTGATGGAGCTGCGGGAGAGCGAGGCGTCCTCCCATACGTTGCGGGACACGCCCACCTTCACCTGCGTTCAGATGTCGCTGTGGGACATGCTCGACACGTTGGGAGGCGCGGGGTCGGTGCAGGCGGTGGCGCGGCGCCCGGCGCGGGCGGACGGCTTCACACCGGTGGCCACGCTCGCCGAGCTCCCGCCCGGCAGCGGCAAGCGCGTGTACGCCGCGGGCGAGGCGGTTGCGCTCTTCAACGTGAACGGCTCGATCTACGCCATCTCGAACCGCTGCACCCACGCCCGCGGGAGCCTCTCCGAGGGGACCGTGGACCCGGCCAAGTGCGCCGTGACCTGCCCCTGGCACGAAGGCGTGTTCGCCCTCGAGACCGGGCAGGTGCTCGCCGGCCCGCCGTCGCTGCCGGTGCCGACTTACCAGGTCAAGCTCGAAGGCGATACGGTCCTCATCGGGCCGGCCGGGGCGCGCGAGCCGACCGTTGCCCCCCGCTCCTGACGACAGTCGCTTCCTGAAGGCTTGCCGCCGCGAGCCCACCGACCGGACGCCGGTGTGGTTCATGCGGCAGGCGGGTCGTTTCCTGCCGCAGTATCGTGCGCTGCGGGCGAAGCACGACCTGCTCGAGTTGTGCCACCAGCCGGAGCTGGCGGCGCAAGTCACCCTCCTGCCCGTCGAGCGGCTGAAAGTCGACGCGGCGATCATCTTCGCCGACATCTTGCTGCCGTTCGAGCCCCTCGGGCTGGGTCTGTCCTTCACTGCGGGCGAAGGTCCCCACATCGCGCACCCGATCCGTGACGCCGCTCGGGTCGCCGCCCTGCCCCGAGCGGACCCCGAGCGCGAGCTCTCCTATGTGCTCGAGGCGGTGCGGCTCGCGGCGCGCGCCCTGCCGCCGGGCGTGCCGCTGATCGGGTTCGCGGGCGCTCCGTTCACGCTCGCGAGCTACGCCATCGAAGGCGGCGCGTCCCGCAGCTTCGCCCGCACCAAAGGCTTCATGCACGGCGAGCCTGCGGCCTGGCACGCGCTGCTCGACCGGCTGGCGGAGCTCGTGGGCCGCTACCTCGCCGCGCAGGCCGGCGCGGGCGCGAGGGCGCTGCAGCTGTTCGACAGCTGGGTGGGATGCCTCTCGCCCGCCGACTACCGCGAGTACGTGCTGCCGCACAGCCGCCGCGCGCTCGAGCTCGCCGGGGCGGCGGGCGTTCCGGTGATCCACTTCGGCACCGACACGGCGACGTTCCTCGAGGACTTCGCCGCAGCGGGCGGCGACGTCATCGGCGTGGACTGGCGCATCCCGCTCGACGAGGCGTGGCGCCGGATCGGCGCGCGGGCGATCCAGGGAAACCTCGACCCCGCGGCCCTGCTGGCGCCCAGCGCCGCGCTCGCCGAGCGGGTGCGCGACGTCCTGGCGCGCGCCGGGCGGAGGCCCGGACACATCTTCAATCTCGGGCACGGCGTGCTGCCCGAGACGCCGGTCGAGGCCGCACAGACGGTCGTCGAGCTGGTGCATGGCTGCTGAGCGCTGCGCCGTCCTGCTGATGGCTTACGGGGGGCCGGGCAACCTCGACGAGGTCGAGCCCTACCTGCTGGACGTGCGCGGCGGGCGCCCCACGAGCCCGGAGCTCGTGGAGGAGATCCGGGGCCGCTACGCGCGCATCGGCGGCGGCTCGCCGATCCGCCGGCTGACGGAGGCCCAGGCCGCGGCCTTGCGTCGCGCACTGGGGGCGGAGCTGCCCGTGTACGTCGGGATGCGGCACTGGCATCCCTACATCGCCGAGACGGTCGAGCGGATCGTGGCGGACGGCCGCCAGCGCCTCGTCGCCATCGCGCTGGCACCGCATTACTCCGCCATGAGCGTCGGGGCGTACGAGCGGAAGCTCGCGGAGGCGGCGGCCGGGCGGCTCGACGTCGCGCTGGTGCGGCGTTGGGGCGACCACCCCCTGTTCCTCGACGCGGTGGCGGCGCGCCTGCGCGACGCGCTGGCGCGGTTTCCTGATCCCGCCGGCGTGCCGGTGATCTTCACCGCCCACAGCCTGCCGCAGCGCATCCTGGCGAACGGCGATCCCTATCCGGACGAGTTTCGCGCGAGCGTCGCCGCCGTGGTCGAGCGCCTCGCGCTCGCGCGCTGGCACCTGGCCTTCCAGAGCGCCGGGGCGACGCCCGAGCCCTGGCTGAGCCCGGACGCGGGCGAGGTGCTGCGGGCGCTCGCGGCCGAGGGTGGCCGCGAGGCGCTCATCGCGCCGATCGGCTTCGTGTGCGACCACGTCGAGATCCTGTACGACGTGGACGTGGAGTACCGAGCGCTGGCCGCGCGGCTGGGCATGCGCCTCGAGCGCACGGCTTCCTTGAACGACGATCCCCTCCTCATCGCGTGCCTCGCGGACCTCGCGCGCCGTGCAGCGTCCGACCGCGGATGGCGGTGACGGCGGTGACGACCGTTGCCGTCGTCGGCGCCGGGATCGCGGGCCTCGCCGCGGCCTGGGGGCTCGAGCAGGCGGGCGTGGCCGTGACGGTGCTCGAGAGCGAGCGCCGGCCCGGGGGCGTGATCGTGACCGAGCGGCGGGACGGATTCCTTGTGGAAGGGGGCCCGGACGGGTTCCTCGCGGCGGCGCCCGATCTGCCCGCGCTCGCGCGCGAGCTCGGCATCGGCGACCGGTTGGTGGATCAGGTGGCGCGGGGCGCGACGGTGTGGACGGGAAGCCGATTCGAGGCGCTCGCCGAGGGGAGCGCGGCGGCGCTGCTCGGGATCGAGGCTCGCGGGGAGGACCTGGGTGCGGGGTTTCGCAGCTTCGACGGCGGGATGGCCGTGATCGTGGAGGCGCTGGTCGCGCGGCTGGGACGTGCGACGCGGCCTGCCGCCGGCGTCACCGGGATCGGTCCGTCTGCACGGGGCTACCGCCTGGCGTTGACGGGGGGCTCGGCGGTGGACGCGGACGGCGTGATCCTCGCACTGCCGGCGTTCGCCGCCGCCCGCCTGCTGGCCACCCTCGGCGTATCGCCCGCGCGCGCGCTGGGAGAGGTGGTGTACCAGCCGAGCGTGGCCGTATCGCTCGCGTATCGCGGCGACCAGCTGGGGAAGCCGCTCGAGGGGACCGGATTCGTGGCGGCTGCGACGGCGCCGGGCGTGGTCAGGGCCTGCACCTACGCATCGGCGAAATACTCGGGACGCGCGCCGGTGGGGCACGTGCTGCTGCGCGCGTTCCTCGCGCCGTCGGATGGCGAGCCGGGGGTCCTGGCGCACGCCGAGCTCGCGTCGCTGCTCGGGATCGCCGGCGCGCCGCTCTGGACGCGCGCGTTTCGCTGGCCGCGGGGCCTCCCCCGCTACGCGGCGCACCACGCCGCGCGGGTCGCCCGCGTGCGAGAGCGCCTCGCGCGCCTCGCCCCTATCGCGATTGCCGGGGCGGGCTGCGACGGGGCGGGCGTGTCGGCGTGCGTCAGGTCGGGGAGAGAGGCTGCGAGGGAAGTGCTTAGGCGGTTAGGCGGTTAGCCGGTTAGAGAAAGGGAACTACTAACCGCCTAACCGCCTAACCGCCTAGCAGCCTCTTCGCGGCTTCCACCACCCGCTCCACGGTGAGCCCCAGCTCCTGATAAATCCGCTGGTAGGGTGCGGATGCCCCGAAACGCTCGATCCCCAACACCACGCCCTTATCGCCCACCCAGCGGTACCACGACTGGGGTGCCGCGGCCTCGACGGCGATGCGCAGCGGCACCGACGGGGGGAGCACGGCGTCCCGGTACTCCTGCGGCTGCGCCGCGAAGTACTCGAGACACGGCATCGAGACAGCTCTTGGCTTTTGGCCGTTGGCCTTTAGCTGTTCGTACGCAGCGAGAATCAGCCCTACCTCAGAGCCCGTAGCCATGAGAACGATGTCCGGCTTTCCGTCCGGCGCGTCGGCCAGCACGTAGCCACCGAGGCACAGCCCGTTCGCCGGTGCGTATTTCGCGCGGTCGATCACGGGCACTTTCTGGCGCGTGAGCACGAGCGCGACGGGGCCTTGGCGGTGCAGGATCGCCGCGCGCCACGCCTCGACTACCTCCGTCGCGTCGGCCGGCCGAATCACGGTCAGGTTGGGCATCGCGCGCAGCGCCGCCAGGTGCTCGATCGGCTGGTGGGTGGGGCCGTCCTCGCCGAGGCCGATCGAGTCGTGCGTGAACACGTAGATCGGTTTCAGGTGGGTGAGCGCCGCGAGCCGGATCGCCGGCCGCATGTAATCGGAGAAGATCAGGAACGTGCCGCCGTAGGGGATGAACCCCTTGTGGAGTGCGATGCCGTTCAGCGCCGCCGCCATCGCGTGCTCGCGCACCCCGAAATGGAAGTTGCGCTCGTCGTAGCGGCCCGCCGCGAAGTCGCCCGAGCCCTTGAGCAGGGTGTTGTTCGAGCCCGTGAGGTCCGCCGAGCCGCCGATCAGCTCCGGCAGCCTCGGTGCGATGGCGTTCAGCACCTTGCCCGAGGCGGCGCGCGTCGCGGACGCGCCGTCCTGCGGCGTGAAGGCCGGAAGGTCGGCGTCCCAGCGGTCCGGGAGGCGACCTGAGAGCCGCCGTTCCAGCTCCGCCGCGAGATCTCGGTGGGCCCCCCGGTAGGCGTCCCACCGCTTGCGCCACTCGGCCTCGAATCCCGCGCCACGCTCTTGGGCTCGACGCCACTGCGCGAGCGACTCCGCCGGGACATGGAAGGGCTCCAGTGAGGGCCACCCCAGGTGCTGTTTCGTGCGCTTGACCTCGTCCGCGCCGAGCGGCGCACCGTGCGCCTCAGCCGTGTCCTGCTTGCCCGGGCTGCCGAAGGCGATGTGCGTGCGCACGATCACGAGCGACGGCCGCTCGGTCGTGCGGCGCGCGGCGGCAAGCGCGGCGTCGAGCGCCGACAGGTCGTTCCCGTCCGCGACTCGCTGCACGTGCCAGCCGTAGGCCTCGAAGCGCTTCGCCGTGTCGTCCGAGAAGGCGAGGCTCGTGTCGCCGTCGATCGTGATGTGGTTGTCGTCGTAGATCCCGATCAGCTTGCCGAGCTTCAGGTGCCCGGCGAGCGAGCACGCCTCGTGGGAGATGCCCTCCATCAGGTCGCCGTCGGACGCGAGGAAGTAGGTGTGGTGGTCCAGGACCGCATGGCCCGGGCGGTTGAACAGCGCGGCGAGCTGAGCTTCGGCGATGGCCATCCCGACGGCGTTGCCGACGCCCTGCCCCAAGGGTCCCGTCGTGGCCTCGACCCCTGGCGTCACGCCGTACTCGGAATGCCCCGGCGTCCGGCTCCCCCACTGCCGGAACTGCTTGAGGTCGTCGAGGGTCAGGTCGTAGCCCGTGAGGTAGAGCGCGCTGTACAGCAGCACGCACGCGTGACCGCAGGAGAGGATGAACCGGTCGCGGTCCGGCCAGTCGGGGTTCGCGGGGTTGTGGCGCAGGTGCTTTTGCCACAACACCCAGGCGAGCGGCGCGAGCGCCATGGCCGTCCCGGCATGGCCGGAGTCCGCCTGCTGCACCGCGTCCATGGCGAGGGCGCGGACGGTGTTGATGCAGAGCTGCTCGAGATCGGTGTGGCGGGCCGGGGAGGCGGGGGCCTCGCTCCTGCGCCCGGTCACAGCAGCCCCGACTTGGCCGCCTGCCACAGGTGCACCAGGCGGTCGAAGCCGTTGACGAGGATGTCCACCTGCTGCGGGCTCGCGCTCGCCTGCGCGGCCGTCTTCAGCTCCTCGCAGATCCGCGGCATCTCCTTGCGGCCCTGTTTGGCGCTCTCCACGGCGATCTGGTCGAGCAGATCGAGGATCTTCTGCCGCATCGCCTCGTCCTTGGGGACCTGCCACAGGTAGTCGGCGGCCTCCTTCCCCTCGGTGCACAGCTTGCCGAGGGTGTCCAGCAGCGGCTGGGGGCGTCGAGGCTGCTCGGTCATGGAGAAAATCTAATGCGGAGCGCGGACTTCGGAGTGCGGAGTGGGCGCAACGAATTAGATTGCGGGTCCTATGAGCAAGGTCGAGCCGCGCCGCGAGGAGCGCGTCCCCAGCCCGGCGCCGAGCGCCACTCCCGACCCGGGGTCGGCGCCGCGGCAGCGGCTGCGGGAAGAGCTGATTGGGTGGGCCAAGTCGCTCGCGGCGGCGGTGGTGATCTGGATCGTGCTCCGCTCCTATCTGATCGAGGCGTTCCGCATTCCGTCGGCGAGCATGGAGAACACGTTGCTCGTGGGGGACTTCCTGTTCGTGGACAAGGCGGCCTACGGCGGCGCGCTCGAGATCCCGCTCACCGGCCTCCGGCTGCTGCCGGTGCGGGGCTACAGCGAGCCACGCCGCGACGGCATCGTCGTGTTTCGATCGGTCGAGGACTCGACGCCCAACCTCAACATCGTGAAGCGTGTGATCGGCGCCCCGGGCGATACGCTGCGGATGGTGCGGGACACGATGTACCGGAACAGCCAGCGCCTCGACGAGCCGTACGCGCTGCACCTCGCAGGGCTGATCGTGCGCGAGGACGAGTTCCGGCTGCGGCAGATCCGCGCGTGGCAGCTGCCCAGCTACGTCGGTCGCGATGCGACGTCCTACCGTCCCACCACGCACGACTGGGGGCCGATCGTCGTCCCCGCGGCGCACTACTTCGTGATGGGCGACAACCGCGACGAATCCTACGACAGCCGCTTCTGGGGCTTTCTGCCGCGCAACCACATCGTGGGACGGCCGCTCTTCATCTACATGAGCATCGCCACGGACCCGCTACGCATTCGCTGGAACCGGTTGTTTCGACGGCCCTCGTAGACCATGGGCGGGCAATCCGCCGGCCTCACCCCGTCGTAAGCATAGCAGCGGCGTTGCCGACTCCCCGACTCCGGGTCAAGTTCGAGTTCGTGTCTCCCTCGTCTCTCTCCACTTCGACCCCGGACCGCGTGCTCGTCGAGCGGATGTCGGCGGGCGACGAACGGGCCCTAGGCGAGCTGTATGATCGCCATGCGGCGACGGCGTACGCCCTCGCCGTGGCGATGGTGGGGGAGCAGGCGGACGCCGAGGAGGTCGTTGCCGACGCGTTCGGCCAGGTGTGGCGCACCTCCGCGCAGTTCGACCCGGCGCGGGGGAGCGTCCCGGCGTGGCTCGCGACCATTACGCGCACGCGGGCGCTCGACCTGCTGCGGGCGCGGGGCCGGCGCGCACGGGCGATCGACCGCGCCACCGCGGCGGGAGAGGGGGGACTCGCCGCGCCGCTCGGCGGGCCCGGCGACGCCCCGGATCGCGGCGTCGAACGCGCCGAGGCACGCCGGCTCGTGACGCGCTCGCTCGCCGAGCTGCCGGAGCCGCAGCGCCGGGTGCTCGAGCTGGCGTACTTCGGTGGCCTCACGCAGAGCGAGATCGCCGCGGCCCTGCAGGAGCCCTTGGGGACCGTCAAGACGCGCATGCGAGCCGGATTGGAGAAGCTGCGTGGCGCGCTGGCCCCGCTCCTGTCCGAGGGAAGGCCATGACCGACCACGCGTGGCTGGATGCCGCCGCCCCGTATGCCCTGGGCGCACTGAGCGCCGAGGAACGCGCCGCGTTCGAGGCGCACCTGGCGGACTGCGCTATCTGTCGCGCGGAGGTGCAGGCGTTCCGCAAGGTGTCCGGGCTGCTGGCGCACGCTGCCCCCGCGGCGACGCCCGCGCCGGCGCTGCGCGATCGAATCCTCCGCGAAGCGCGCCAGGTGCGGCCACGCGCGGCGCGCCGCCGGTCGCGGCGCGCCTGGATCGCCGCGGCCGCCTCGCTTGTGCTTGCGGTCGCGGCAGGCCTCGGGTACCGGCGGGCCAGTCACGCCTGGGACGCTTTGACCCGCGCCCTGGCCGCGGCGCGGGACACGATCGCGGTGAGGGACTCCCTGGTGGTGACCCTGCTCGCCCCCGATGTCGGCACCGCCGCTCTCGCCGCCACCGGTAAACCGCCGTCGGCGCGCTTGTTCTGGAGCCCGTCCCGGCACCGCGTGGTCTTGGCGGTGTTCGGCCTGTCGCCGGCGCCGGCGGGTCGCATCTACCAGCTCTGGGCGATCGCTGCAGGGAAGCCCATCAGCCTCGGCCTCTTCAATACGACGCCCGACGGTCGCGTCACCGTAGCCATGGACGTGGCGCGGGACCTTGCCTCCTTCCAGCTCACCGCCGTGACTGAGGAGCCCGCCGGCGGATCCCTGCAGCCCACCCAGCAGCCCTTCCTCGTCGGCAAGCTTGAGGGCGGGGAGTAGCCTCCCGAGATTCAATCCGAGAAGCAGCGACGGGCGTAGAGACCGAGGAATCGTAGGCCTGTCCCGCTTCGCGGAGGATCGACCACCATGTTCCCTCATCTGCATCAATCCCGCGGCTGGCGCCTCGCACTGGGCGTCGCGGCCGCGGCCTTCGCGGTCGTTGGCGTCACGCGCTGGCTGACCGCGTCCGATCACAAAGACAGCGCCCTGCTCGCCGCGGATCACGCGGCGGACATCGCGGATGTGTACACGTTCAAGAGCCCCGTCAACCCAGACAACGTCGTGCTCGTGATGACCGTGTCCGGCTTCATTCCGCCGTCCGAAGCGAGCACCACCTTCTTCGATCCCAATGTCCTGTACCAGTGGAAGATCGACAATAACGGGGACGCGGTCGAAGATCTCGTGATTCAGGCATTCGTCACCGGCACGGGCGGGCACCAGGTCATGCACTTCCGCGGCCCGGCGGCGCCCGCCGCGACGGGAACGACGGACCGAGTCGTCCCCGCGCCTGAGACGGCCACGGTTCGCGTCAGCAACGGCGCGGTGCCGATCCTCGCCTCACGCGGCGGGATGACGGTGTTCGCCGGGGTGCGCGACGATCCCTTCTTCTTCGACCTCGTGCAGTTCAAGAGGATCATCGCCGGGGAGGCGACCTCCTTCCGCAATCCGGGAGTGGACACCTTCGCGGGCTTCAATGTGCTGGCAATCGTGGCCGAGTTCCCGAGCTCGCTGCTCGGCGGCCAGACGCTCGGCATCTGGGGGACAACGAGCCGCGTGCAATTCTAGCCGCGCGCTTTCCAGGGAGGACCAACTATGCGTGTCGCAACGAAGACCTTACAACTACTGCCGCTGCTCGCGCTCGTCGTCGTCGGCTGCGAGGAAGCGAGCGGCCCCATCACGAGCTCTCGTCTCGAGGCCGGCGTCTTGATGCCTCAGGAACTGAAACAGGAAGACCGCTTTGGGCTTCCGGCGATCGCGACGGTGTTCATTCCGACGAACTTGAAGGACGCCTACAACGAGGCTCCCCCGGCCCAGGACAGGGCAAACTTCAAGAGCCTCATCGTGCAGAAGCTCATCGCCTTCGGCCAGGACCCGGCGGCGGCCGACGGGTTGGCCGATGCGCTCACGCCGGACATCCAACCGATCGATTTGTCGCAGCCGAGCGGATTCCTCAACGGCCGCAAGCTCGACGACGACGTGATCACGGCCGAGCTCGGTCTGATCTTCGGCTCGAACGCCGCGCTGAACGACGACCATGTGGACGCGAACGACCAGCCGTTCCTGCCCACGTTCCCCTATCTCGCGGGACCGCACGTCCGGTGATCCGCGCCCGCCTTGTGTGGATCGGGGGTGCGGCGGCGCTCGGAGTGGCGCTCGCCATTTCGGGCGTCGCCCGCCACGACGCGCCGACGCACTCCGCGGCCGACACATCGATCGTTTCACGCAGCATCGCGTTCTTCGAGGAGCGCCTCGGGCGCGACTCCGGCAACTTCATGGTCGGCGGGCAGCTCGTGGCCCGCTATCTCATGCGGTTCCAGCTCGCCGCGAACCTTGAGGACGTGAAGCGCGCGGAAGTCGTGGCGCGCTCGGTGATGCCGCTGGTGTCGGACACGGCAGGCGCCTATGCGCGGCTCGGCGTGATCTACCTGACCCAGCACGAGTTCCGGGAGGCGTACGACGCGGCGCAGCGCGCGGTCGCCTGGAACTCGAACAACCAAGAGGCGCTGGGCCTGCTGTTCGACGCCGCCATGGCGACCGGTCGCTACGCCGTCGCCGAGTCCACCTTGAATCGGCTCACCCCCGGCCGCTTGCCCTACCAGCTGCGTCTGGCGCACTTCCTTACGGCCCAGGGTCGAACGGACGGCGCGTACTATGCGCTGGACCGCGCCTGCCGCCAGCTCGAGCGCGCCCAGATCCGGCCCCAGGCGGTGGCGTGGTGCGTCACGGAGCTCGCGAAAGTCCAGCACGCCCGGGAAGGTGAGGCGCCGGCGGCCGCGCTGTTCCGGCGGGCGCTCGCCATCCAGCCCGGCTATCGGGCGGCGCTCGAGGGTCTCGCCGACCTCGCCTATGCCCGCCGCGACTGGCGCGAGGCCGGGCCGCTCTACGCCCGCATCGCCGCCGATGCCCATCCGGACCTCTATCTCCGCCTCGCCGACGTGGAGCGCGCGCTCGGCGAGCCGGCGGCTGCGGAAGGTTGGGAACGGGAGTTCCTCCGCGTCGCGCGCGCCCATGGAGCCGAAGCTCTGTACGCGCACCAGCTCGCGCTGTACTACGCGGTGCGACCGATGACGCTCGATACCGCACTCGCCATCGCGCGGCGCGACGTCGCCCGGCGGCCCGCCGTTGAGAGTTGGGATGTGCTGAGCTGGATTCTGTTCCGGGGGGGCGACTTGGCGCTAGCGCTCGCGGCGTCGGACCGGGCGCGGAGCTGGGGTGCGCCGAGTCCGACGATGGACTACCATCGCGCACGCATCCTCGAAGCCCTGGGCCGGAAGCCCGAGGCCGCGGCCCTGCTGCGGCGCGCGCTCGCGCGACCGAGCCTGCTCGAGGCCCACGTCCTGTTGGAGCTACCCGACGCACGGGCCGCCGCCGATTGATGCGACAAGCCAAGTTCGATAGTGGAACTGTTCGCCAGCTGGCGGATAGCGCGGGTCCAATTGGCCGTGGCGCTGGACAATCTGCTGGACGCCGTTTGTAACGAAGCGCAATTCTGAGCGGAGCCCCCTCCTAGCTTGACGAGCCTCCGCCAGGCAATTAAAACCCATCGCTAGCGGCGACCCGTTCTTCGGGTTATCTCATCTGCGACACGCTGGACGCACCGCAGTTCGACCTTCAACGGAGGTGGGTATGAGGCACTGGGCTCGATGGTACGCGGCCGCAGCGACGGTCACGCTGGTCGCGGCGACGGCGTGCTCGCCTGGGGGCGGAGGCGGGGGCGGGGGGGGCGGGGGCGGGATGGCCGGCGGTGGGATGAAGATGGGACCGTCGCCGAACACCATGGTGACGGGCGACATGCTGCAGAAGGCCGCGTCGAGTGGCGACTGGCTCATGTACGGTCACAACTACTGGAATAACCGCTTCTCTCCCCTCAGCGCGATCAACGCGTCGAACGTGAAGAACCTGGTGCCCCGCATGGTGCTGCAGACGGGCACGGAGAAGCTCGGCAGCTTCGAGACGACGCCCGTGGTGGTCAACGGGATCATGTACGTAACGACGCCCGTGACGCCGACCAACGACGTGATCGCCTACGACCTGCGCCAGGGCGGCAAGGTCTTGTGGCGCTATACGCACAAGACGGGCCAGAACTCGTTCGGCGTCGCCTGCTGCGGCCCGAACAATCGCGGCGTCGCGGTGGCGAACGGGGCGGGCGACGCAGGTGGGGGATCCGGCGTTCGGCTACACCCAGACGATGGCCCCCCTCGTGATCGGCGACAAGGTGATCATCGGCACCTCGGGAGCCGAGTACGGCATCCGCGGCTTCGTGAAGGCCTACAACGCCGCGAACGGCCAGCTCGCATGGACCTGGTACACGCTGCCCGCGCCCGAGGAGGGCGGGTGGTGGGGCAAGTGGTCCAAGACGACGTGGGAGGGCGAGGACCTGCACCGCGACATCGCGAAGGAGAAGGCCGACTCCGCGAAGCACAAAGACGCCTGGAGGACGGGCGGCGGCTCGATGTGGATGACGCCGGCCTACGATGCCGACACGAAGACCCTCTACGTCGCGATCGGCAACCCGTCGCCCGACCTCGACGGCTCGATCCGCCCCGGGGACAATCTCTGGACCGAGAGCGTCGTCGCCATCGACGCCACCAACGGGAAGTTCAAGTGGGGCTACCAGGAGGTGCCGCACGACGTGTGGGACCTCGACGCCGTGAGCCCACCGGTGATCGCGATGGTGGGCGGCACGAAGGCGGTGGTCGAAGCGGGCAAGACGGGCTGGGTGTACGTCCTCGACGCGGGGACCGGGAAGCTGATCCGCAAGAGCGAGGCGTTCGTGCCGCAGGAGAACATGTTCGCCCAGCCGACGGCCAAGGGCGTGCGCATGTTGCCGGGCGCGAACGGCGGCGAAGAGTGGTCGCCCATCGCGGTTCATCCGGACCTGGCCTACGCCTACACGGTGGGCCTGCACCAGCCGATGAACTACATCACCCACTACGCCCCCTATGAGAAGGCCCGGCTATGGCTGGGGAGCGCCTTCGTAGCGATCGCGGGCGAAGGGCAGTGGGGCAACGTGACGGCGATCGATCTCGCCACCGGGAAGAAGGTGTGGCAGGTGAAGACCGAGCAGCCGATGATGGGCGGCGCGACCGCGACGGCGGGCGGTCTCGTCTTCACCGGCGAGGGCAACGGCTGGTTCAAGGCGTACGATGCCAAGACCGGCAAGGTGCTGTGGCAGTTCCAGTGCGGCGCCGGCGTCAACGCCGCCCCGTCCGTGTTCTCCGTGGACGGTGAGCAGTTCGTCGCCGTGGCGGCGGGGGGCAACTTCCAGCTCAAGTTCCCGCTGGGTGACGCGGTGTTCGTGTTCGGCATGCCGAAGGCCGGATCCTGACGGCCGCAGCAGGTCGCCCTGCAGACTTCCCCCGGGCGACATCGCCCGGGGGAAGCGTTTCGGGAGTGAGTGCAATGCGACCGTTTGTCATGAAGGAGCTAGCGGTGGCGCTGGTCCTGCTGGTCGGGGTCGGGGGGTGTTCCAAGGGCACGGGAGCGGTCGCCGCGGCGAAAGCGCCGGTGGAGGAGCCCCGGGTGATCGAGTCCGGCGAGATCGATCCGGCTTGGCTGTCCTACGATGCCGCCACCAAGACCGTGAACTTCCACCTCATCGCGGGCCTGACGGGTCTCAATGGGGCGCTCAATTTCAACGGATTCCGGGACGGCGGGCTGACCCTGACGGTCCCCAAAGACTGGACGGTGACGATCCGGGTCACGAATCACGACGGCATGTTGCCCCATTCCGCCGAGGTGATCCCGGAGACCAAACCCGTCCCAACACAGCCCGTTCCGCCTGCATTTGACGGGGCTTTCACGGTCCCGCTGGCGCAGGGGCTCTCCCCGCTCGGGGAGGACAGTCTGCGGTTCATTGCGGATAGGGTGGGGTCCTTCCTAATATTCTGCGGGGTTCCGGGCCATGGGGCGGCCGGTATGTGGGTCCGCCTCAAGGTTTCGGGCACTGCCCCCGCGCCCTTCCTAACGGCCGCTCCGGCCGGTAAATCCTAACATGGGTGGGCGACTTGCGGCTGCGGTAGGGCTCGCGGTGCTGGGGTTGGCGGCTGGCCGCTACAAGGCTGGCCAGGAGCAGGAGCGGGGCTGGGCGGCCTACGATGGCCGTGATTGGCGGGGGTTCACCCCCGCGGAGAAGCGCGCCTACGCGGCGGGGTTCCTCTCCGGAAGCGCGCTGGCGGAGGCCGGACGGGCAGGTGCGGAGAGCCCGGCGGCGCTGAGCAGGATCATCGACTCGCTCTCAAGAGGAGGTGGGCTCCGCTTTCCTTTCGGTCACACAGTGTACGTGACGCAGCTCGACGAGTATTACTGGTGGGAGAACCACAGGCCCACTCGGCTGTACCTGGCGCTGTGGGAGCTCAACCGGCGCCTCGCAACGCACGAGCGGTAGGATGTGAGCAGGTAAACTCCCAAGGAGGGAATCTCGTATGAAGCGTCTCACGCTGTTGTTGGTGGCTGTGGCGCTGCTCTGGCCCGCGGCAGCCAACGCTCAGCTCACGATGCAGATGTCCAACGGGTGGTCGTTCACGTTCGCGGGCAACGTGAACGTCTTCTGGGTGTTCACGAAGGAGAACACGACTGCGGGCGACGCCTCGAACAGCAGTGTTCGGACCGGGCTCCTTCCCGCTTTCGCCACCTTTGAGGCTCGCGGCAAGGAAGCCGGCATGAATCTCGGCGTCCACTTCGGGTTCGCGCCGCAGATCAACAACACCGGGTGCCACGACAACTTCGCCACGGTCTTCTGCGGCAGCGGCGGCACCCAGGCCGGCGCGCAGATCGACATGCGCCAGGTCTACCTGACGATCGGCTTAAAGGACGGGTCCCAGATTCTCGCCGGCCGCGAGCTCGGCCTGTTCGGCCGCCAGAACATCGTGCAAGACATGACCCTGTTCGGCGTGGGCGCGGTGGGGATTGGCGGCGGCCAAGGCGGCGGTACCACGGCGGGCCGCATCGGCTACGGCTACATCTATCCGAACTTCAACGCCCAGGTGACCTACAGCACCAAGGGCGGGACGCCAGCGCAGATTTCCATCGGCCTCTTCCAGCCGAGCATCCTCGGGAGCGGCACCTATACGTTCACGAGCATCCCGCGCGTCGAGGCTGAGGTCACCTACAACCAGAAGTCGGGAAAGACCAAGTACATGGTGTGGGCGGGTGGCCTTTGGCAGACCACGAAGAACGCCCCGACCGGCGGTCAGTCGGTCAGTTCCTTTGGCGGCACGGCCGGGATCAAGGCCGACGTCTCCGACTTGACGGTGACGGTGACCGGCTACATCGGTAAGGGTCTGGGCACGACGTTCCTGTTCTCAGGTGGCGAGGTTGCGGGAGCTGGGACAGGCACCGAGCTCCGCAGCTCCGACGGCGGCTATGCCCAAGTGATGTACCACTTCAACAAAGGTAAGACCAGCCTCGGTGGGAGCTGGGGCTTCAGCCGTCTGAAGAACAACAATACGGCTGCGCCCGCTGGCGACGGCAACAACAACGTGCGGTCGAACTTGTATGCCTACACGGCCGGCATCTACCACCAGTGGACGAAGTCGCTGAAGCTGGTGTTCGAGGGCACGCAGGAGGGTACCACCGGAGTCGCTGGAGGTCTCGCGCCGCACAGCAAGCAGGTCGACGTTTCCGGCGGGTTCATGCTGTTCTTCTAAACCTGGAACGACGTAGGGAGGACGGCGTAGAGGGGACGTTTGTAGCAGGGTGACCGTAGAGGGAAAACGTAGAGGCCGGGGAGCGATCCCGGCCTCTTTCGTTTGTGCGTCACGTTCTCTGGTTCAGCCCTTCGCGCGACTGTCGTTGCTCGACGCCGTCACGTACAGCGGTAGGCAATCCTCTTCTGCAAAAGGTACGCAGGACGAGAGATCCCCGCCTCCGGACTTCGCCACTCCCTAATCCACGATGTCGGGCGAGTGATACACTGCGGGATGAGCCTGACGCTCATGAAGCGCCAGTCGCCGACCAGCTGCGTTCACAGTCCCACCGGGTCGAGGCAGCGGCGCGGTAACCCAAAAAAATCTGTGATCGCCGTTGCGCCACAGACTGCTGCGAGTACGCAACAAATGCTCGCCCTAGGCACGCGACTTCCGGACGACCGTTCTTCATGTCGTAAGCGCACCCGGTGTCGCACGGATTCTGCACTAGTCCGCACCAGGTTGCTTCGCTCACCACCGCGCCAAGTGAGGAACGCAACATGCTAAAAGAGGTCTCCCTTCGTCTAGTTGTGCTTGGCCTCGTCACCTCCGCCGCCGGCTGTAGGGAGCCCGCGTCGATTATGCCGGATAAATCGGCGGGTGAGGCGAATCCGGCTCTGATCGGGGTTCCCGACGATTACGTCGTTACCCCGGCCGGCTGGTACCATCGCTCATGCGTTCACGAGATCGAGGATGGTGCAGTGGTCGATATCAACCGCCTTGTGCGGCGACGCGATGGAACGAGTTATCAGATACCCGATTGCTTGTACCCAGTTCTGTCCACACGACCAGGGAGGAACGGGCATTCGCCGGTCAACAACGGCTGGATTGAGTATGGATACACCAACCAGCCTGCAGGCAACTGGTATCGCGAACTAGCCGCCACCTGGGGGGTTCCGCCTGTACCTGTCGCGTCCTACTCCGGAACGCAAGTCTATTTTACCTTCCCGGGTCTCCAGTCGAGCGCGTTCATCATCCAACCCGTAATACAGTACGGACGGAGCTCGGCTGGGGGCGGAGGCTTCTGGACGATGGCGAGTTGGCATTGCAACGGCAGTTGCCTTCACAGCACGCTCACGACGATCGCCGCAGGAGATGAAATGGCCGGTAACGTGGTCGCGAGCGACTGCGCCAACGGTGATTGTACGTGGACGATTACCACGCGAGACGTGACGACGGGACAGCGAAGCGTTCTCGCCGTGGCTGACACGGAGAATTACTTTTGGGCCACAGGAGGCGCCGTGGAGGTCTATAACGTTAACTTTTGCTCCCAATACTCGACCGGCCGCCGCAACCGCGTCAGGTGGACTGACCGCGAGCTGTTTCATGTGTAATCCCTACATCACGGCGGTCACCGCCTCGGGCAACGTGATCACGGTGCGGGACAATGGTGGCCATAGCGGCACGATCACGCTCTCGGGCGCTACGACGTCTGATGGTGGACTGACCGCGAGCTGTTTCATGTGCAATCCTTACATAACGGCGGTTACCGCTCAGAGCAATGCGATCATAGTGGAAGACAACGGCGGTAATTCCGGGTACATCACGCTCAATTAATAGGGGGAACGCCGAGTGGAGTTTCGACAACACGTGTGCGTCTACGTGGACAGGGCGACGGCCCGCCGCGGCGGTGCGAGCCGCGCCGTCGACAGGCCGCTAACGAGGTAAAAGCGTCAAAGCGAGGACATCTCGCAGAGATGTCAGGCGAAGGCGGCGTGCAAAAAGCGTCAAGAGGTCGGGAGCGATCCCGGCCTCTTTCGTTTGAGACGCCGTCAGCAATCAGCCGACGGCTGATGGCCGACAGCGCCTACTTGTAGCGATAAGTAATCCGGCCCCGCGTGAGGTCGTACGGCGACAGGTCCACCGCCACCCGATCTCCTTGCAGGATGCGGATGTAGTTCTTGCGCATCTTGCCGCTCACGTAGGCCAGCACCTGGTGCCCGTTCTCGAGCTTCACCCGGAACGTCGTGTTGGGGAGGACCTCGGTGACGGTCCCCATCATCTGAATGGCGTCACCAGCCACTGGCGATCAACCCTCCTTGCGGCTGGCGAGCGGATGCGGGTCCATCGTCGAATCGCGGGGCGGCTCGACGCCGCCGCGCTCGATGTAGGAGGCGTGCCGGCCGCACGTCTGGCACGTTAGGGTCACCCGCTCCGAAACGAGCGGTGCCCCCCCGTGCGAGCGGCGCCGGGGCACGCGCTGAATCGAGCGGGTGCCGCACGAGGGGCACACCAAGTGGGTGTGCTCCCGGTCGGCTGCGATGAGCGCCAGGGCTTCCGGCGCCCGGTATTCTTTGATTCCGCGTCGCCCCACTGCTTTTCGGCACCTCCGCCGGAAATGTAGTCACCCCTGGAAGGCTTGACACCCCCCGGCAGCGGCGTATCTCTCACGAGAACAGGAGGTTGCCCATGGAGCCTTCCGAGTTCCAGCCGCTCGCCGCGGTCGAAGTCGACGCCGTGCGGCCCGAGCGCCAGGGGTTTACGCTCACCGGCCTGGGCCCCGATCGCGCCGAATACCAGCTCGATCTCCACTTCGAGATGCCACTCGATCCTCGCACCCGCGCCGTCCTGGGTGAGCTGCTTTCCCACTCGGAGCTCGTCCTCTCCCGCCGATCTCCGCCGGCCGCGCTTAGAGAAGGCCTGCGGGCGCGCGCCGGGCGCCAAAATCCTTGACGCTCCGGAGGGGGAGTTGTAGCTTGCCGCGACCTTCAGCGCCGGAGCAGCGTGTTCGATGCCAGCCGAGCTCGGCGGGTCGCAGCTCTCTTCGCTGCTTGAAGCTCTTCCCGGCATCGCCAGCGTGCTGCGGAGTCCGGTCGCGGACGCGCTGGTCAAGGCGATTCGTGCCGCGGCCGGAATCGGCGAGTTCGCCGTGGAGGATGCCGAGGAGCTGGTGCGCTATGCCGTGCGCCGCGGCCTCGTCGGCCAGGAGGAGGGCGATCGCGTCCTCGCCGAGGTGAGCGTGGCGCTCCAAGGCAAGCGTAAGCCGGCGCGCGGCGCGAAACCGAAGGTGACGAAGCGGTCGACGAAAAGAAAAGCCCGGTAACCGGCAGGGGCATCTTAGTCCCCCTCACTTCTTTCGTGCGGGACCCCAAAGTTGGACGGTCGTCGTTCCAATCGCGTCAGGCGGTGGGTGCTGCTGCTCTTGGCTGTGGCCGGGGGCTGTGCTCGCGCCCCCCGCCCGACCGCCGTCAGCCCCGCCGACATCCCCGCGCTGAT
>WNGL01004005.1_pt1 | contig 32834 bp, 29 predicted proteins | sample 5400591 | NCBI WGS metagenome assembly WNGL01 (sample SAMN13153377, study PRJNA577476) | soil metagenome | isolation source: 80 cm soil or saprolite under Garry oak tree replicate 1 | place: USA:California | collected 2016-06-15
GCGCAAGACCTGCGCCAACTCGGATGACCCGAGTTTGCAGGCTCAGCCCGCGCCGTGCGAGTAGCGCGTCAGCCGGATGGCGGTCATGGGTTCGGCAGACATGGGTCCACCGAAGATACTCTATCGCAGTCTCCAGGCGAGAATAGCCCCGGCGACCACGTACCGCGCGACATCGGCGCAGGCTGCCGCGACCCGGGCCCGCCGCGGCAGCTGCTCGAAGCGCGGGGGCAACCACGTCGGGATCGTCGCCAGCCCTCCCACGAGCAGGAATAGCAGCCACCAGCCACCGCTCCCGATGGAGTCGAACCAGAGCGAGGCGAACAGGGTGAGCAACCCAGCCTCGACGAGCCGCCACTGCAACAGCGCTTTCACGCCCGGGAGCGGCGTCGCCACGAACACTGCGGACTGGCCCGCGGGTTTCGAAAGCGCTGCGCCGAGCCTGGGGATCGCGAACGTCGCGAGCATGAACCACACGACGACGAGAACCCACGCCAGCACCAGTCGCCCGAGCGTCACTTCCTGCCACGCCGCTCTAGCGGCACGTAGCCCGGCCCGCGCAGCCCGCGACCGGGGCGCGCCGCCGTGACCTTTCCGTGGTCCAGGACTTTCTGTCCGTTCACGAATACGTATGCAAACCCGACCGACGGCTGGTGCGGCTGCTCGAACGTCGCCTTGTCGGCTACGGTCGCGGGATCGAACACCGTGATGTCGGCCGCCATCCCGGACTTGAGCAGCCCGCGGTCGGACAGGCCTATTCGTTGTGCCGCGAGCGCCGTCATCTTGTGCACCGCGAACTCGAGCGGGAAGAGCTTCAGGTCGCGCGCGTAGTGGCCCAGAATGCGGGCGAACGTACCATAGGCGCGCGGGTGAGCCGACTGGGTGCCGAACGGGCCATCCGGGGCTACGCCGCCGAAGTCCGTGTTCACCGCGACCCACCACGTCTTCATCGCCGCCTGGACGTCGGGCTCGTCCATCACGGCATACACCGCGTCGGTACGGTGGCCGCTCTCCGCGAGCACGATGTCGAACAGGGTTTCTACGGGATCGCGGTGACGCGCGGTGGCGATCTCGCCGACGGTTTTCCCTTGCAGGTAGCGCAGCGAGTCCTGGAACGTACCTGTGATCAGCACGCCGTCTCCACCGCCCGCTTCGTAGTAGAAGCTCTCCAGTCCTTTGGGATTGACCATCTCCTCGCGCAGCCGGGCACGGGTCGCCGGAGCTCGCAGCCGCGCGAGCAGGGAGTCCCACCCTCCGCTCTCCGCCCAGGTCGGAATCGAGGCGTCGAGCGCGGTCGCCGCGCGTGTGTACGGGTACTGGTCGGCCGTGATATCCAGTCCGGCAGCCCGCGCCGAATCGATCCTGGCGAGCACGCGGGGCATCCGACCCCAGCTCTGGCGCCCCGACACCTTGAGGTGGGAGATCTCCGCCGGAATGCTGGCTTCGCGCGCGATCCGAAACACTTCGTCCAACGCGTCGTCGATCCGAGTCCCCTCGTTCCGCATATGTGACGCGTAGATGCCACCGTGGCGCCGGGCCGCCTTGGCGAGGGCGATGATCTCTTCGGTCTTGGAATAGCTCGCCGGGGCGTATTCGAGCGCGGTCCAGACGCCGAGTGCGCCCTGCTCCATCAGGGTATCCACGATGGCCGACATGTGCGCCAGTTCGGCTGCCGTCGGGGGCCGGTTTTCCTTTCCCACCACCGCGAGGCGCACCTGAGTCGCGCCCACGAACGTCGCGATGTTCAGCGCCGAGCCCTGCTTCGCGAGCTGTGTGAAGTACCCGTCCAGGTCGCGCCAGTCCTCACGATAGTGCCACTTCTTCATGGCATCCGAGTCGTCGACCACGAGCTTGTCGGTGAGCGGGGCGACGGAGCCGCCCTCGCCCGTCACCTCGGTCGTGATCCCTTGTGTGATTTTGGAGAACACTCGGTTGTCGATCAGCACATTGATCTCGGACTGGCCCATCATGTCGATGAAGCCGGGAGCCACGACCAGCCCGCCCACGTCCAGCGTCTCACGAGCCGCCGCCCCGTTCAGGAATCCGACGGCCGCGATGCGGTCGCCCCGGATCGCTACGTCTCCCCGGTACCGGGGATTACCGCTGCCGTCCACGACCCACCCGTTCTTGAGGACGAGATCATAGGCACCTTTCCCCTTTCCCGTTTCCCCTCTCCCACAGGCACCGATGATCGCCGCGGCCACGAGCACGACTCTTACTTTGTCCATGTTCTCCTCAGCGAATCGGGGTAAAGGATGCGTCCCCGGAGCATGACCCAGGCAATGCGGCGCGTGGCCGCGATATTCGCCGCGGGGTTGGCGTCGAGCACGACGAGGTCGGCCACTTTGCCCGCGGCCACGCGGCCGAGGGAGTCGGCGCGCAGCAGCTCCGCACCCTTGCGAGTGGCGGCGGCGATCGCCTCGACCGGCGTCAAGCCGGCGGCGACGAGCAGGCCGAGCTCCTCGTGCAGCGAGAGGCCCGGGACGATCAGCTGGTTCGCGGCGTCGGAGCCGGCCGCGATCAGCCCGCCCGCGCGCTTGAACTCGCGGACGAACTGGTTCTGACGAGCGCGCGATCGCCGGAACGCCTGGAGCTCGGCGCCGCGCCACCCGGTGCGGCGCAGCAGCCCTGCGACGTCGCGCACGCTCGCGGCGGCGGCCGGGACGTCCTCCATCCCCGGGCGGAACAGGAGTGTCGGGTTGTCGAGCCGCGAGAGCATCTCGTGCAACACAAGGGTGGGCACGATCGCGACGCGCGTCGCGGCCAGCGCACGCGCCGTACGCGCGAGGGAAGCGGAATCGAGCGCGGCCCAGCCGATCTCCTCGACCGTCCAGCCGCGCAGGAACTGGTCGTGCGCTCGGAAGTACGGGGCGGGGTCGCGACTCGCCGCGGCGACGACGCCGGCCATGTGCTCGAGCGACGCCACGCCCGCCCTCGCGGCGGTGAGGGCGTCGATCTTGCCGAGGTGCGCGGCCACGGGGAGGCGGAGCGTGGTCGCCTCGTCCAGGAGCGGCCGCAGCAGGTCGGCGGTGAACTTGGTGTAGATCTTGACGTGGTCCGCCCCCGCCACCGCCCGCAGATCCACGGCCCGGCGCGCCTCCGCCGCCGTTCTCACCGCGGTCGCCGTCGGGTAGGTGGCGGGGGCCCCGTCGATCATGGCTCCCGATGTGAGCATGCGCGGGCCGAGTACCGACCCCAGGTCGAAGTCGTTCTTGAGCGCGATGGCGGAATCGGTGCTCAACGCACCGAGGTCGCGGACGGTGGTGACGCCCCAGACGAGGTAGCGCTCGGCCGCCCACCGCTCGACATGGGCGTGGGCGTCGATCAGTCCAGGGATGATGGTCTTTCCGATGAGGTTCACGACCCGCGACCCGCGCGGCACCGGAATCTCGTTCACCCGGGCGACGGCCTCGATGTGCCCCTGTTTCACGAGGACGAGCGCGTCGCGCACGGGTTGGCCCCCCGATCCGTCGATGAGCGTCGCTCCCTCGAGGGCGATGACGCCGGCGCCCGACGACGTGCAACCCGCCAGCCCGAGCAGCAGCATCAGGGCGGCGACCGCCTGACCGCCCTTCATTTCGCGTCGGCGGACGTGTGATCGTGGAGGATGAGCCAGCGGTCCCCTCGTTTTTGCAGCACGAGCGTGAACGGTCCGCTCGCGGTCACGGAGTCGCCGCGCGAGAGCCGGAAGCGCGCCGTGCAGAGGGCGAGATCGAGCGTGAGGGGGCGCACGCGCACTTCGGCGAACGCGAGCGAGTCGCGGCGCTTCCCGGGCGCGAAGTACATGGTCCGATAGTGCTCGTACAGCGGCTGCCAACCGTACTGCACGTGCCCGAGCGATACGTAGCTCGTGAGGGAATCCTGCACGTAGTCGCTCATGAAGCCGGCGAGGTCGCCGCGGTTCCAATCCCGGGCGCTCCGCTCGAGCGTCGCCGCGATCTCCGCCTGCGGATTGCCCGGGGCGACCTTCGGCGCCGAACAGGCGAGCACGAGCAGCACGCTCCACGTCCAAGGACCTCGCACCCTCGCCACCCGCATTGCCTGGCCGCTCCGTCTAAAGGGATGCAAACGTGCCGCGGGAGCGCCTCGAAGAGATGGCTCGAGCCATCCAAAGAGGCGCTCCCGCGCTGTCACGTCGAGCTGTTTTAGCGGCGGCGCTTGCGCGCCGCTTTCCGCCGCTTCGTCTTGCCGCCTCGCTTCGCCCGGGCCTTGGGCCGCTTCTTACCGGCCTTCTTTTTGGCCTTGGATCTCGCCGGCTTTTTACGCTTTTTCGCCGGCTTCGGCCGCGGCGCCGTCATCGGCTCGTCCCTCATCGGCGCGGGAGCGGGCGGCGTCATCGGTGCCGGCGGATACATCGGCTCCATCATGCCGGAACCGGTCCAGCTGCTCTCCGAAAAATCCGTTGGCGCGAGCATCGGATGATCTCTCCTCTGCTGGTTGTCCGTGGACGTGGCCTATAGCTTACCCCGGGAATGCTCTCACGCAAGTGGATACGAGTCAGACCGCTGGCGTTCGGACCAGCTCGCGCGTTTCATGACAAGTTAGCTTGACAACGGCACTTACGCGCGCTTACCTTCGCGCCGCTATGACCGCTCGGCGCATCCTCCTCCTCGCCTTTCTCGCCTATCCGGGCGCGGCAACAGCACAGAATATCGCCGAAGTCCAAGTGGCCCCCCCATCGGTCACAATCAAGGTCGGGGAGCGGAGCGGGCTGCTCGCCACCGCGTTCGACCGAGTCGGGAATGTGATCCCCACCGTGCGTGTCATCTGGTCGTCCAACAACGTCGCGGTGGCGAGGGTGGACAACAACGGGACCGTGACGGGAGTGGGCGGCGGCGTGGCGATCATCGAGGCCCGGGCGGGGGCGCGGAAGGGCCAGGCCGCAGTACAGGTCTTAGGCCCCGCCGCCTCCACCCCGGTGGCGTCTGCCGGGGGAGCCACCCAGCCGACGGGAGGGCAGCCTCAGCCGCCCGCTCCCTCCGGGGCGGACCCGTTCGCCGGTCAGGTCATCGGCACGGGACCGGGCGCGGTGCTCCGGATCGAGCCGCCGACGGTGTATCTCCTGCCGTCCGAAAATACGCGTGTGTCTCCGCGTGCACTCAGAGAGGACGGCTCCCCCGCTGCGCCCGTCACCGTGACCTGGAAATCTCTCCGCCCGGACATTGCCAGCGTGGACCAGAACGGCGTGATCGTGGCTCTCGCCCCCGGTCAGGGAACCGTGCAGGTCACGAGCTCGAGCGGCCTCACCGCGACGGCGCCGGTGGTCGTACAGCCGAGCGAGATTGCGATCCAGGAGGCGGTTCCGCTCGTCATGTCGCCGGGGGATGTCGACACGCTCCGCGTGGTGGTACCCGGGCAGGGCGGCCGGTTGGTCAGCCCGCTGGCCCTGCAGTGGTCCGCCGCGGACCCCGGCGTCGCGCGGGTGAGTCTGACTGGCGTCGTCACCGCGGTGGCGCCCGGCCGGACGACCCTCAGCGTCGCGGGGCTCTTGCAAACAAAAACCGTCGACATCGTGGTGCACCGGACGGTGGAGCAATTGGCAGTGAGCCCCACCTATAAGCTGGACGTGCCGCTCCCGATCCAGGGCACCGCGAAATTTCAGGCCCAGGCGCTTGCCGCCGATCGGACCCCCGTGCCTGATGCGCCGTTCCGCTGGACGGTCGCGGACACGGCGCTCGCGAGTTTCGATCCGGGGTCTGGCACGCTCACGGGAAAGCGCGCCGGCAGGACGACACTGGTGGTGAAGGGCCCGGGCCCGGGACTGGTCGTCACGTGGCAGATCCGAGTCATCGCGGCGGGATTGAAGCTCTCCGCTGCCCGGTTCGGCCTGCCCCTCAACCGGCGGTACCCGCTGCGAGCGAGCTTCGCGGACGAGGCGTCGGTCGTGATCGGTCCGGCCACCGGCGTGACCTGGGCGTCTGACAACCCGCCGGTGGCGGCCGTCGCCGAGGACGGCACCGTCTCGACGGCGTCGTACGGCCACGCGCGCATCACGGCGACGGCGCCGGGGGGGAGACGGGCCGTGGCCGAGGTGTTTGTGCAGGGTGAGATCGTGCTCGCGAGCTCCCGCACCGGTCGCTTCCAGCTCTATTCGGCGGAGCGCGCCAACCTGGCGCAGCTCCGCAAGGTCATGGACGATACGGCGGTCGCGACCGAGCCCGCCTTCTCGCCGGACGGGTCGCGGATCGCGTTCACCTCGACGCGTGATGGACAGGCCGAGATCTACGTCATGGACGCGGACGGCACGAGCCCCGCGCGGCTCACCAACTCGCCGGGGGCGGACGGCGACGCGTCGTTCACCGCCGACGGTCAGTCGGTGGTGTTCCACTCTCAGCGCACCGGGCACCGCCAGATCTTCCTGCAGCCGATTACCAGTTCGGACGCGGTGCAGCTCACCCAGGAGCCCGCCGACAACTCACAACCCACGGTATCGCCCGACGGCGAGACCATCGCTTTCGTGTCGAACCGCGAAGGGAACAATCACATCTGGCTCATGTCGAAGGACGGCTCGAGCCAGCGTCCCGTCACTCGGGGGCCGCAGAGCAAGGACACCGCGCCGCGCTTCTTACGGGACGGATCGCTCGCCTATCTGGTGGAGCAAAAGGAGGGCGGCCGCACCGTCACGCAGGTCGTCAAAACCGACCTCGCCACCGGGAAGCTGACACCACTCTCTGGGACGGACCTCGTGGTCACGGACTTTACGGTTTCGCCGGCCGGCGATCTCCTTGGGCTCGTGGTGGCGGTGCAGAAGAACGTATTCAGGGTGTACGTCCAGCCGGTCGGGTCGGCCGGGAGCGGCGCCCCCGTGCCGATCCCCACGACCGGCGCCGAGCAGATGGTGTCCCCCGCCTTCATGCCGTAGGGTTGAGGCACCCACGCCATGCGCGCCTGGGTGATCCGCAGTACCGGCGGCCTCGACCGACTCGAAATCGCCGACGTCCCCGATCCCGCAGGCCCCATCGAGGCCCGACAGGTTCGAATCGCGCTGCGCGCGGCGGCGCTCAACCGCCTCGATCTCTTCGTGGTGCGAGGGTTGCCCCACGAATACCACTATCCCCACATCCTCGGTGCCGACGGGGCCGGCGTCGTGGAGGCCGTGGGCGCTCGAGTTCAGTCGGTCCGGCCCGGCGACCGGGTGATGATCAACCCGGGGATCCCCGACTACAGCTGCTCGTACTGCCGCGCCGGTGAGCACTCGCTGTGTGTCAATTACGGCATTCTGGGTGAGCACCGGCCCGGGACCCTCGCCCAGTACGTCATCGTCCCTGAGCAGAATACCGCCTTGATCCCGACCCTCCCGCAGCCGCTCACGTGGACCGAGGCGGCGGCGTTTTCGCTCGTGACGCTCACCGCCTGGCGCATGGTCGTGACGCGGGCGCAGGTGCGGCCGGGGGAGACCGTGCTGGTCTGGGGCATCGGCGGTGGCGTGTCCCTCGCGGCCCTGCGTCTCGCGAAGCTCAAGGGGGCGAGAGTGATCGTTACGAGCTCCAGCGACGCCAAGCTGCACGCGGCGCAGCAGCTCGGAGCCGACGTGACACTCAATCACAAGACCCGGAAGATTTCTCAGGAGGTGCGTGCCCTCACCGACAAGCGTGGCGCCGACGTCGTGATCGAGAACGTGGGCGAGGCGACGTGGGATGAATCGCTGCGCGCCCTCGCGCGCGGCGGGCGGCTCGTCAGTTGCGGTGCGACGACGGGGCCCAAGGTCGGGTTCGACATGCGCCGGCTGTTCTGGCACCAGTGGAGCATCCTGGGCTCGACGATGGGAAACGACGCCGAGTATCGCGAGATCGTGCGCCTGCTCGGCGCGGGCGAGCTGCGTCCGATCGTCGATCGGGTGTTCCCGTTCGCCGAGGCGCGGGCCGCGTTCGAGCGATTGGAGCGGGGAGAGCAGTTGGGGAAGATCGCGATCGAGATCGGGTCCCGAGACTGAAGCCTGCGCTCGGCCGTTGCACTATCCTGAAGGACACTCCCGCTCGACAGCGCCGCTTCGCTCCGTGTGCTCCAACACAGCGTCGGCCGAGCCCAGGCTTCAGCCTGAGAACAACCTGGGCAGCGACCATCACCGAACCGTCAACTGGACTCGCGTAAGTGCCGCCCCCACGCCTGGTTAGCAGGCGTCTTCGCGTTGCCTTTCACAACCTAAGTGATTATTTTTTAGCAACTTAGGCAGTCTCGCCGAGCCGTGTTAACGCCCGACATCTAACTCCTGACACCTGGTTTCATGACCGCACCGAACGCCCGCGAACGGATCGTCCCGCGCCTCATCGAAGACGAGCTGAAGGAGTCGTTCCTCGACTATTCGATGAGCGTCATCGTGCAGCGCGCGCTGCCGGACGTGCGCGACGGGCTCAAGCCCGTACACCGCCGCATCCTGTACGCCATGAACGAGCTGGGGCTCGTCCCCGGTCGCCCCTACAAGAAGAGTGCGACCGTCGTGGGCGACGTGCTCGGCAAGTATCACCCGCACGGCGACGTCGCGTTGTACGACTCGCTGGTGCGCATGGTGCAGTCCTTCTCGCTGCGCTATCCGCTGGTGGACGGGCAGGGAAACTTCGGCTCGGTGGACGGCGATCCCCCGGCCGCCTACCGCTACACCGAAGCGCGCCTGACCCGCATCGCGATGACGATGCTCGACGATATCGACAAGAACACCGTCGACTTCGTCCCCAACTTCGACGACCGGCTGCAGGAGCCCACGGTCCTCCCGGCGCGGCTGCCCAACCTCATCGTCAACGGCACCTCGGGAATCGCTGTCGGCATGGCGACCAACATCCCGCCTCACAACTTGGGCGAGGCGGTCGAGGCCATCAATCACCTGGTCGACCACCCGGACGCGTCGATCAAGGATCTCCGGAAGTTCATCAAGGGGCCGGATTTCCCGACCGGCGCGATCATCTACGGTCGCGAGGGCATCAAGGAGTGCTACGAGAAGGGGCGCGGCCGCATCGCAATCCGCGCGCGCGCCACCGTCGAGGAGCGGGAGTCGACCGGGAAGCAGCAGATCGTCGTCACCGAGTTCCCCTACCAGGTCTCCCCCGACCGCGTCATCGAGCAGATCCGCGACCTGGTGCTGGCGAAGAAGCTCGAGGGGGTCAGCGACCTCCGGAACGAATCCGACAAGGAAGGCATCCGGGTCGTGATCGAGCTGAAGCGGGACGCGGTGCCGATGGTGGTGCTGAACGGGCTGTACGCGCATACGCAGATGCAGACCACCTTCGGCGCGATCATGCTCGCCTTGGTCGACGGCGCGCCGAAGGAGATGAACCTGAAGGAGTTGCTCGAGCACTTCATCGAGCATCGCCATACCGTCATCACCCGCCGCACCGAGTTCGAGCTGAAGCGCGCGCAGGACCGCGAGCACATCCTCGAGGGCCTGAAGATCGCGGTCGACAACATCGACGAAGTGGTGAAAATCATCCGCAAGTCGAAGGACACGCCCAGCGCGGACGCCAGCCTGCGCAAGCGGTTCAAGCTGTCCGAAAAGCAGTCGGCGGAAATCCTCAACATGCGGCTCGCCCGGCTCACCGCTCTCGAGATCACCAAGCTCGAGGACGAGCTCAAGGAAGTCCGCAAGTTCATCAAGGAGTGCAAGGAGATCCTCGGGTCGAAGCCGCGCCGCCTGAAGATCCTGAAGGAAGAGCTCTCGGAGCTGGGGCACGGCTTCGGCGACGAGCGGCGCACCGAGATCGTCGCGGATCAGGGCGAGTTCTCGATCGAAGACCTGATCGCGGAAGAGGACATGGTGATCACCGTGTCCCACGCGGGCTACATCAAACGCCTGCCGGTGTCGGCGTACCGGCGCCAGCGGCGGGGCGGCCGGGGCGTGATCTCCGCCCACACGAAGGAAGACGATTGGGTCGAGCACCTGTTCATTGCCTCGACCCACGACTACGTGATGTTTTTCACGCAACAGGGGCAGTGCTACTGGCTCAAGGTGCACGAGATCCCGCAGGCGGCGAGGGCGGCGCGCGGCAAGCCGATCATCTCCTGCATCGCCATGAAGCCCGACGAGCGCCTCGCCTCCCTCGTGCCGGTGCGTGAGTTCTCCGAAGACCAATACCTCCTGTTCGCCACCAAGCAGGGCGTCGTGAAGAAGACGCGGTTGTCGGAGTTCGGCAACCCGCGCTCGGTCGGCATCCGCGCGATCAACATCGAGAAGGGCGACGAGCTGATCGACGTCCAGGTGACCGACGGCCGCAACGACATCGTCCTCGCCACGCACCACGGCATGAGCATCCGATTCCACGAGAAGGACGTGCGCGACATGGGACGCACGGCCACCGGCGTGAAGGGGATCGAGCTCGACAAGAAGGACCAGGTGATCGATATGGTGGTCGTGCGCCGCAAGTCCACCCTCCTCACCGTCACCGAGAAGGGCATGGGCAAGCGTTCGGAGCTCGACGAATACCGCGTACAGCATCGGGGCGGCCGCGGCATCATCACGCTGAAGCGCGCCGACAAGACCGGCAACATCGTTGCCCTCAAGGAAGTGCTCCCCGACGACGAGCTGATGATGATCACCAAGAAGGGGATCATGATCCGCGTGCCGGTGGAAGGCATCCGCATCTCGGGTCGCAACACCCAAGGTGTGAAGGTCATGAATCTGGCCCCGGGCGATCTGGTGGTGGACGTGGCCCGGGTGGTGAAGGAGGACGAGGCGGATGACGGCGAGGGTGACGCGGCTGACGACGGCGCCCCGCGGGGTTCCGCCAAGGCCAAGAAGGCCCCGTCAAAGGCGAAGGCGAAGGCGAAGCCGACGAAGAAGAAAAAGTAGCGTGGTCACCGCCGAGGACGTCCGGGAGGCGGCCGCGGGGCTCGCCGGCGTGGCGGTCCGCACGCCCCTGCGCTTCGTCGAGCCGCTCAACGCCTACGTCAAGCTCGAGAGCCTGCAGCCTACGGCCGCGTTCAAGCTGCGGGGGGCCTATACCGCCATACGTCGTATGTCGTATGACGCACGACGTGGTGGGGTCATCACGTACTCCAGCGGGAACCATGGCCAAGCAGTGGCCTACGCAGCGCAGCTGGTCGGGGTGCGGGCCGTGGTCGTGATGCCCGAGACGGCGCCGGCCGTGAAGGTGGCGGGTGTGAAGAAGTGGGGCGGAGAGGTGGTGCTCGCGGGTCGCACCTCGGATGACCGCCAGCGTCGGGCCGAGGAGATCGCCGCGCGCGAGGGGCTCGCCATCGTGCCCCCTTTCGATCACCCGGACATCGTGGCGGGGCAGGCGACCGTGGGGCTCGAGATCGCGGAACAGCTGGCGGACGTCCGGACGGTGGTGGTGCCCGTGGGCGGGGGCGGCCTCATCGCGGGCGTGGTGACTGGGCTGGCGGCGGCGGGGAGTCGCGCCACCGTGTGGGGAGTCGAGCCCGTCGGCGCCCCAAAGCTCAAGCGCTCGCTCGAGGCGGGTCACCCGGTGCGGCTCGAGCGCACCGCCAGCATCGCGGATGGCCTCATCACGCTCGGCGTGGGGGAGATCCCGTTCGCGCAGCTCGCGGCGCAGCGCGACCGCGTGGCGGGTGTGGCGCTCGTCGAAGACGACACGCTGCGCGAGGCGGTACATTTTCTGTGGCAACACTGCCACCTGGCGGTCGAGCCGTCGGGCGCCGCGACCACGGCCGCAGTGCGCTCCGGTGCCATCCACCCCGTCTCCCCCACGGTGCTCGTGGTGAGCGGCGGCAACGTCGATCCCTCGCTGCTCCAGGACTGAAGATCCGATGCCCGAGCGCGCCGCCAAGATCCTCGTCGCCGACGACGATCAGTCGCTGGTGAGGACCTTGACCTGGATCCTCAAGGAGAACGGGTACGACGTCGTCACCGCACCCGGCGGCGAGGGACTCATCGGCAAGCTCGAGGAGGAGCGCCCCAGCCTCTTGCTCCTCGACATCATGATGCCGAAGGTCGACGGGCTGCAGCTGCTCGCGAAAATGAAGGCCGACGATCGGTTCCGGGACGTGCCCGTGCTGATGATTTCCTCGATGCCTCCCGAAGAGGCGACCGTCAAGTCGTTGGGCCTGGGCGCGGCGGACTTCATCTCCAAGCCGTTCCGGGTGCGGGAGCTCTTGGCGCGCGTCAAGGCGCACATCCACTCGGCGCAGGAGCTGGCGCGGGCGCGCGACGAGGCGCAGAGCCGCGCCGCGATCGTCGACATCCTGCACGAAGTCACGGACTCTCTGAAACCCGACGAGATCTACCACATCCTGGTGCGGCGCGTGGCGCGCGTGCTGCAGATCTCGAAGTGCTCGATGGTGCTCGCCAAGCCCGGCGACCAGCTGGGCGTGGTCGTGGCGGCGTACGAAAACCCCATGCTCCGTAACCTGCAGATCGAGCTCGTCCGCTACCCCGAGATTCAGCGGGCGCTTACCACCAGCCGGTCGGTGCTGGTCGAAGACGTGACGGCGGATCCGCTGTACCAGGAAGAGCGCGTGCGGTGGCAGCGCGAGCAGATCACGGTGCCCACTCGCTCCGCGGTGGCCCTGCCCTTCTCCATGAAGGACCAACAGCTCGGCGTGTTCTTCCTGCGGACCACCGGCGAGGATCCGCCGCTTACGCGCGCCGATGCCCAGTTCGCGGAGACAGTGATCCGTACGGCCGTCGCGGCCATCGAGAAGGCGTACGACTTCGAGACCGCGGTGTCGGACAAGAAGCGACTCGAGAAGCTCGCGGCGACCGACGCCCTGACCGGCTGCCTGAACCGCCGCGCCCTGTCGGAAGAGCTCGAGGCGGAGCTCGATCGCGCGCGGCGCTACAATCTCGCCCTCACCATCCTGCTCGCCGACATCGACCGGTTCAAGCTGGTGAACGACACCCGCGGCCACATTGCGGGGGATTCGGTCCTGCGCCAAGTCGGCGAGATCCTGCGACGCGAAGCGCGGTCGGTGGACCTGGTCGCCCGCTACGGCGGGGAGGAGTTCGTCGTCGTGATGCCCGAGACGGCGCTCCACGGCTCTGCCCTTTTCGCCGAGCGGCTGCGGCGGCGCGTGATGCACCACGATTTCGCCGACCCGGGCGAGGACCCGCTCAACCTGACGATCTCGATCGGGGTGGCGTCTTTCCCCGACGACCGCGTCACCAGCGCCGACAGCTTCGTGGCCCTCGCCGACCAAGCCCTCTATCGCGCGAAGAACGAAGGGCGCAACTTGGTGCGGCAATGAGCGAACGCCGCTGTCCCAAGTGCGGGACCGTGTACGCCGATAGCGCCCGGTTCTGCCCCCGCGACGGCAATATGCTCGTGGAGGTGCAGCCGAAGCCGGTGACGCCGCGGCCCCCCTCCGGCTCCCCCTCGACAGGCGGCACCGCCGTGCGCACGCCGCCGCACGCGAAGCCCGGGCTCGACCGCGCCTCCTCGCTTTTGGGCGAGGTACTCGACTCCCGCTACCAGGTGCGGAACAAGCTGGGTGAGGGGGGCATGTCGTTCGTCTACCTCGCCCGCGAAGTCTCGACCGGGCAGGACGTGGCGATCAAGGTGCTCTCCCCCAAGCTCGCCACCGACCGGAGCTCGGTGGAGCGGCTGCGGCGCGAGGCCGGACTCGCCATGCGCCTCGACCATCCGAATGTCTGCCGCATCCTGCGCCTCGGCGAATCCGAGGATGGGCTGATTTACCTCGTGATGCCGTTCCTCAAGGGCGAGCTGCTCTCGGACCGCGAGGTGCGGGGCGGGCCGATGGGGCTCGCCGCCGGGATCGACGTGCTGCGGCAGGTGTGCGCCGGCCTGCACCATGCGCACGAGCTCCAGATCGTGCACCGCGACCTGAAGCCGGAAAACATCATGCTGGTGGCCGAGGACAGCGGCCGCGACCGGGCGGTGGTGATGGACTTCGGCCTCGCGAAGGAGCGCCGCGCCGATCCGGCCATCGCCAAGCTCACCGCGACCGGCATCATCCTCGGCACGCCCGAGTTCATGAGCCCCGAGCAGATCCGCGGCAAGCCCCTCGACGCCCGCTCCGACATCTACGCCCTCGGCATCGTGGCCTTCGAGATGTTCACGGGCAAGCTGCCGTTCCAGGGGCGGAACGCTCAGGAGATGATGATCGCCCGGCTCCGCGGGCAGCCGCAGAAGCTGCGCCAGCTCCGCGCCGATCTGTCCGAGGGCCTCGAGAGCGCGCTCGCCCGCGCCATGGAGGCGAACCCCGACGGCCGCTACAACACGGCGCTCGAGTTCGCCGACGCGCTCACGGCATCCCATGCCGGTGGCTTTCTGTCGAAGATCAAGGAGAAGCTGAAATAAGGCGCTTCCCTGCCTTCGATCCGCCCGAGTACGTCGAGTGGCAACCCGACCCCGTCCTCGCGCGTGGCTTCCGGGAGACGATCGAGCGGGATCCCGAGCGCGCCGCGGTCGTCGCAGGTCTCCCGGTCGAGAACAAGCTCGGGCTGTATGCCGGACTGCTGCGCGCGCGCCTACACGACATTCAGCTCAAGCGCTGGGTGCGCACCGGCGTGATCTCCAAGGCGTGGCTCGGGACCGGAGAGGAGGCCGTGACGGTCGGCCCGGTGCACGCGCTCGAGCGCGGTCGCGACGTGGTCGCGCCGATGATCCGGAACGCGGCGGCCTGCTGCGAGCTCGGGCTGCCCGTCAGCGATATGCTGCGCGCCTACCTCGGCAGCGACGATTCGCCCACGCGCGGCCGCGACCTCCACGTCGGCGCCTGGGCGCTCGGCGTGCTGCAGCCCATCTCTCACGTCGGCGACATGGTTCCCGTGACCGCCGGGATCGCGCTCACATTCAAGATGAGGCAGGAGCGGCGAGTCGCCCTGACCTGGGTGGGCGACGGCTCCACTAACACCGCGGCGGCGCACGAGGGCACGAATTTCGCCGCGGTCCAGAAGCTTCCCGCCGTCTTCATCATCCAGAACAACCAGGTCGCCCTCGGGACCCGACTCGACCAGCATCACCTGCCCGGCAACTTCGACGACTGGGCGGCGAGCTACGGGATCCCCGGCGCCGCGTTCGACGGCAACAACGTGCTCGACGCGTATGCGACGACCAAGCTCGCGGTAGAGCGTTGCCGCCGGAGCGAGGGACCGGCGCTGCTCGTCGCCGACACGTTCCGGATGGGAGGGCACGCGACCCACGACGAGCGCGAGGCGCGCGACACGTTCCCCGCCGCCCTGTTCCAGCACTGGGGCAAACGGGATCCGATCGGGATGTACGAGGAATATCTGAAAGCGGACGGGCTCCCCGTGAAGCGGCTCGAGGAGATCGAAGCGGAAGTGACGGCCGAAATTGAGCACGCCGCGGAGGCGGCGGTGCAGAGCCGCGAGCGGATGCCACCCGGAGCATCGGCACTCGACGGCGTGTACGCGGGCGAGCGGTAAGTTACGTTCCTGGGGAGGACCAGCGAGTGTCGACGCGGGCGATCTGACCTGGAGGGTGAGGTATGAGCACTAGGGCGGTGGACGGCGGTGCAAGGCGGTGGAAGGCGGTGCAGGTAGGTGGCGGTGTTGCTGTACTAGCGGGAGTGCTGTTCGCTTTGCCCAACCTCGACCGCCTTCCACCGCCCTCGACCGCCCTCGACCGCGCTGACATTCACGCCGAGTACGTCAAGTTTCCCAGCGGCCGCGACACCGTTACTGCCTACCTCGCCTATCCCGAGCGCAAGGATCCCGCGCCCGCCGTCGTGGTGATCCACGAGATCTTCGGCCTGTCGGACTTCATCCGCCAGACGACGGAGCAGCTCGCCAAGGACGGCTTCGTGGCGATCGCTCCCGATCTGCTGTCGCGCCGCGGCGGGACGCCGGCGTCGCCGGACGATGCCCGTAAGCTCATCGCGGGGCTCGATCCCGACACCATCACGAAAGATCTCGATGCGACCGTGGCATACGTGAAGCGCGTCAAGGCGGCCCGGCCCGACCGGCTGGGCGTCATCGGTTTCTGCTGGGGCGGCGGGCAGAGCTTCCGCTATGCTACCAACAACCCATCGCTCGGAGCGTTCGTCGTCTGCTACGGGCCCGGCCCCGACGCCACGTCCATCGCGCGCATCCGTGCCAAGGGGCTCGGCGTCTACGCGGAGAATGACGCGCGCGTCAACGCCGGCCTGGCCGACGTGGACGCGGCGATCCGCACGTACCACAAGAGCTACCGCCACACCGTGTATCCCGGCGTCGGCCACGGCTTCCTGCGGGCCCGTGAAAAGCCGGCAGTCGCGGACAGTGCGTGGCGGGACGTGATTCGGTTCTTCAGGGAGAGTCTGGAAAACTAGGGCTTGCCGCCCTTCAGGTATTCCCGCGCCCTGTCCAGGGCCGGCTCGTTTCCCGCGAGCAGGTCGTCGACCGTCCGTATCACGAGGAGGTCGGGCCTCACGCCGGCGCCCGCGAAGCCCGTGCCGTCGGGCGCTTCATGGCGGGCCACGGAGAATTGCACGCTCCAGCTCTTCGGCAACGCGAACGTGGCGACGTCTCCCGGACTCCCCGCGGACGGCTCCCCGATGATCACCCCGCGACCCGCGGCGCGGAACGCGGCCAGCAGGTCTTCAGCCGCGCCGGCCGTGGCGCTCGACGCCAGTACCGCGATCGGCCCCCCGTAGGACGGATGGTCCTCGCGCGGCGCAACAGTTCCCGGCTCCGGCCCGTACCAGGTGGTAGCGGAGTCGCCCAGGTTCCATGCACGGAACACCGCTCGATACTGAGGCGTTCTCCAGCGCACGGCGGGAAACGGGCGGTCGGTGAGACGGGCGAGGATCTGGTAGGCGTACTCGGTCTTGCCCTCCGTGGCGTGGCGCAGGTCCAGCACCAGCCCCTGCACGCGGGCGAAGTCGGGAAACGCGCGGTCGACCTCGCGCACGACCTCTTCGTCTACCAGGGACGCGATTCGCACGACCGCGACGCCGTCCGGCAGCCACTCCGTGGCAAACGCCGGTGGATCGAGCGGCCAGCGGTCGTTGAGCGAGAGGCTGCGGGTCACGCTGAGACCGCGCGGTTCGGAGCCCGGCACGCGGACGAGGAGATGGACGGTGGTGCCCTTATCACCCTGGAGCATCCACGCGGCGGCGCGCTGCCAGCGGTCGGGCAGGGTGGCGGCCGGGACCTCCGGCAGCACCGAGTCGCGGATCCACGTCTCCGCCGGAATGCCTTGCACGGCGAGGATCTCGCCGAGTCGTGGGGGACGCGCCACGCGCATCTCGTCGTTCTCGGCGTAATCCAGGATGAATAGCCGGCGCTCGACGTTGGACACGAGCAACGGCGGCCGCGCGATGCGGGAGCGCAGGGAGGGGGGTGCGATCACCGCGGCCCGGCCGTCGCCCAGCAAGGCGACGAGCCGGCGCAACCGACGATAGAACAGCAGATCCGATTGCGGCTCGGCGGCGAGCTTCAGATTCGCGACCAGCCCCGAGTCCCAATCGGACCGCACGCGGTCCCAGTAGGCGAAGTTGTAGCGCGCCTCCGCCCACACCGAAGCGACCGCCGCCGCGCGCTCGGCGGCAGTGAGCTGTTGCGCGGCGACCGCCCTTCCGCGGGGAGAAGCCAGCGCCGTCACGACGAGACACGCGAGGAGCCTCGAAGACGTGTTCACGCGCCTAATCTATCTCCTTCTCTTCATGGCACCGCAGGTGCTGATCTATCTGTACCTGCGCGAGCGCCTGCCTGACCCCACCCGGCCCCGCCGGGGGCACGTGGTGCGGGTCGTGCTGGCTGCGGTTTTCATCGTGTTCAACCTCCCATGGCTCGTGGTGGGCCAGCGCGTCCTGTTCGGCGGCACCATGTGGGGCGTGGGCCGGATTCCCCTCACGGGCCCGTGGATCGCGTGGCAGGACCCTCCGCTGAGCGCGGCAGCCCCGATTTGCAGCGGCAGGAACCGCTCCCTGCTCCCCGCTCCCAGATGTCCCGCCGCCGTTTCCTGGCTCGCGCCACCTACGCCTACGCCGGCGCCGGCGCCGCGCTGTCGACGTACGGCATCTGGAGCGCCTACCGGCTTCCTCAGGTCACCCGCCGCACGCTCGTGTTTCCCGATCTCCCGCCCGGGCTCGATGGGCTCACGCTGCTTCACCTCTCGGACCTGCACGCCGGTATGCACCTCGGCGAGGACATGATGCAGGAGATCGTCGCGCAGGCGAACGCCCTTCGGCCCGATCTGATCGTGCAGACGGGAGACATGATCGACATCTCCCGCTCCTACATCCCGGCGTACGTGCGGGCTTTCCGGGAGCTCTCGGCGCCCTTCGGCGTGGTGACCGTGCTCGGTAACCACGACCGTTACACCGGCGAGCGCGAGGTCATCCAGGGCTGTCGCGAGGCGGGTCAGGTGTTCGTGCAGAACGGCTGCCACGTGGTCGAGCGGCACGGGGCGGTGTTCGCCCTCCTGGGCATCGACGACCCGCACAACTGGACCGCGGACGATCCGCAGCAGGCCGATGTGGACGCGGCCCGGCGTGCGGCGCCGCCGGACGCGTTTCACGTGCTGCTGGCCCATCGTCCCGGAGCGTGGGACACGGCCGCCCCGCGCGGCATCCCGCTGACCCTGGCGGGACACATCCACGGTGGCCAGTTCTACCTGCCGCTGATCGGTTGGTCGCCCGGGAGCCTGATCACCAAGTACGTGACGGGGCACTTCCAGCGAGGCAACAGCCAGCTGTACGTGAGCCGCGGGATCGGCGTCGTGGGCGTACCGATCCGGGTGTTCGCGCCGCCCGAGATCGAGCTGTTCGAGCTGCGGCGGGGGTGAGATCGTCGGGGTCCCACTTCGCGACAAAACGACGCAGTCGCTGCGTGGGACCCCGACGACCTCACCGTGCGCGCCGATGAGCCTGCCGGGGCCCGCGAAGCGACTGCGTATTTTTGTCGCGGAGCGGGCTCCGGCGGGCGAATGAGGCGCGTCCGGGGCGATCACCCCCGCGTCGCGGCGATCGCGTCCCAGGCTCCATCCAACGCGAGCTTCACCCCAGCGTGCGTCTCCGGCCACTCCTTCGCCGACACTCGATCGACCACGACCGTCACCACGCCGAGCCACACGCCGGCCCATACCTCCGCGGCGCCGGCCTTCACGGAGCCGTCGGCCTTGCCCTGTGCGATCAGGCTCTCGAGGCCAAGCCGGAAGTCACGCGCGGTCTTGCGGCTTTCCTCGTCCAGGAGGTCCTCGTGCCGCTGAATGAAGAACAGCCTGGCCACGGCCGCTTCGTGCGTCGCTCCCGTCACCAGCCCGCGGGCGAGCTCGGCGAGTTTCTCGCGGGGTCCGACCTTGAGGGCGTCGGCGTCCTTGACGAGCTGTCCCGCCCACCGTGCCGCCGTGCGGTACAGCTCGTTGAAGCAATGCTGCTTGCTCGTGAAATGGCGGTAGATCGTACCCTCCGCCACGCCGGCCCTCTTCGCGATCTGTGGCGTGGTGGTCTCGTGGTAGCCCTGTGCGGTGAACAGCTCGAGCGCCGCTCGCACGAGCCGCTCACGGGTGAGGTCGGCCTGAGTCATCGGAGGCGAATCTAACCCGACCTACCGTCGCCTGCCGTGACCATCTAGCTTTCCGCCGCTTCTTTTCCCCCGTTCATGCGGAGGCCGTTGCGCGATGCGCATGCTGGTACTGGGCGCTGGACTTCAGGGATCCGCGTGCGCCTATGATCTGCTGCGGCAGCCCGCCGTTGAGCGGGTCACCATTGCCGACCTGAAGCCCGAGCGCATTCCCGGCTTCCTAGAAGCCCACGTCGGAAAACGGCTCACCCTCCTGAAACTCGACGTGCAAGATGGCGCCGCGCTGCGCGCCGCGATGGTCGGTCAGGCAGCGGTCCAGAACGCGGCGCCGTACTACTTCAATCTTGAGGTCGCTCGTGCTGCGGTGGACGCCGGCATCCACTGCGCCGACCTGGGTGGCAACACGGAGATCGTCTTTCAGCAGAAAAAGCTCGACGCCGAGGCGAAGCAACGGAGCGTGTCGGTGATCCCCGATTGCGGCCTCGCGCCCGGCATGGTCAACGTGCTGGCGGCCGAAGGGATCCGACGGGTCGGCACCGCCGAATCCGTGAAGATCTACGTCGGCGGCCTGCCGCAGCACCCCGAGCCCCCGCTCAATTACCAAATCGTGTATTCGCTCGAGGGCGCGCTCGACTACTACACGACGCCGTCCTGGGTGCTGCGCGACGGCAAACCGGCGCGCGTGGACGCCCTCTCCGAGCTCGAGCATGTGACATTTCCGCCGCCCGTGGGCCAGCTCGAGGCGTTTCACACCGGCGGCGGCATCTCCACGCTGCCCTGGGCGTACGAGGGCAGGGTCCGCACCATGGAGTACAAGACGCTGCGCTACCCGGGGCACATCGGCATCATGCGACCGATCCGCGAGCTCGGCCTCCTCGACCTCACGCCGGTCAAGGTGAAAGGAAAGGAAGTCGTGCCGCGCGAGGCGTTCATTGCCACCGTGTCCCCCAAGCTCACGAAGCCCGAGGGGCGCGACCTGGTCGCGCTGCGGGTCGAAGTGCGGGGAAAAAACGGGAAGCCGGTCGCCTGGCAGCTGCTCGACTACGCGGATGAGGCGCACGGGATCAGTGCGATGATGCGGACCACGGGGTACTCGCTCGCCATCACCGGCCTCATGCAGGCGGACGGCCGCATCGCTGCGATGGGGGTGCACACCCCCGATGAAGCGGTGCCGTTCGGTGACTACGTCGCCGAGCTGGCGCAGCGGGGCGTCGAAATCCGGGAGATCTAGACAGGCCACCGGGGGTTCCCTCCGCGACAAAACGACGCAGTCGCTTCGGGAACCCCCGGCGGCCTGTCCCTACAACGCCCGGAACCGCTCGCGCCGCCCCGCCGTTCTTGCATGACCATGACTGATCTCGACTTCCGCTCGCTGTGGGACCAGGCGCTGACCTATGACGAGTTCCTGAAACAGTCGACCGAGCACTGCGCGCTGTGGACCGGCGTGTACCGGTTGGCCCATATCCCGGCCTGGGCGCTCGAGCGCGCCTGCGAGTGGGGACGGACGTTGCGCCTGCTGGTGCTTGCCGAAGACTGGTGCGGCGACGCCTCCAATACGATCCCCTACGTCGCGAAGCTCGGCGCGCAGGCGCAGTGCCTGGAGATGCGGATCCTGCGACGTGACGAGCACCCGGAGGTGATGGACCGCTACCTGACCGGAACCTCCCGCGCCATCCCCATCGTGGTCGTGCTCGACGACCGGTGGCAGGAGATCGGCCACTGGGGGTCGCGACCGGCAGAGCTGCAGGCGTGGGTGATGGAGGCGCGCAAGACGACGCCGAAGGAGCAGCTCTATCCGCAGATTCGCCGCTGGTACGCGAAAGACAAAGGCGAGTCGACGCTGCGGGAGATTTTGTCGCTCTTGCCGACGGGGTCACCCGTCGTGCGTCAATAACTCCAACTGGTCCCGAAGAGGAACCGTCCCCCATCGCTCCCGTGGCCGTAGCCCATGCACAGGAGTGAATTGCGGAGCAGGCGCACCGCCAGCTCGGCGCCGCCGCTCTCGTGCAGGCCGGTGGTGGTGAGCCGGACCGCCTCCGGGCGTTCAAACACGCGACCGGCGTCGTAGAACGCCACCAGCTTGACCTCGAGCAGGCTCGGTACCGAGACGAGCGCGTAGCGCACCTCCACGCCGCCGATCAGCTTGCCCGGCCCCGTGAACCGACCGTTATAGTACGCGCGGAGCGAGTAGTAGCCACCTACCGCCACGAAGGGCCGCGCCGACGACTCCATCAGCTCCAGCGCCGTGAGCGGCGGGTTCCCACCGGTGCCCTCGGCCGCCAGCCGCCCCGCCAAAACCAGCCGTTGGAAGGGATGGACATATACCCGGGCGCTTCCAGTCGTGCGCGTATAACCCGTGCCGCTCGCGAACAGCGCTTCCGCGGCGACGCCACGATGCGGGTCGATTTCGTTGTCCCGCGTGTCGAGGACGACGCCGGCGCGGATCACCTTGTCGGTGAAGGGGATCGTGCCCGGATCGATAACCCCGGCCGCGAGGTCGCTGCCGAACACGCTCCGCCCCGGGAGGGCCCGGAAGTCGGAATGGTCGATTGTAGCGCCGGCCAGGATCCGCAACGGTCCCACCACCCGGCGCTGCACGCTGACGCGCGCAAACAGAGTGGTGCGGCTGACCTTGTAGAAGTACGACCCGGCGGTCGTGACGCTGTCCCTCGAGTATTGTGTGTCGTTCCCCAGGCCGTAATAGCCCAGTCGATTCACGCGTACGGCGCCGAAGGTGAGTCCGGCCCGCCAGCCGGCCCACCACGCCGGTGCCTGTGCGTCCGCGACGAACGCGAAGCTGCCCTGGGTACTGGCCCCGACATCGAGGTTGATCGACGCGAGGTTCGGCTCCGGGCGCTCGGCGGACCCCACGGGGCTGTACCGGCCATAGTGGAGCCCGACCCACAACCCGTCGCCCGGGCTGTGGGACAGATTGGGATAGAAGTTGCTGCGCCAGTAGCGCTGCGCCGACAGCGCCGGCGCGGCCACCGCGAGCAGCGCGAGCGCGGCGCTAGCGGCTCGCAGCGGGCCGCTCGTAGAGGTGGGCCATGTCGCGGAGTTTGGCCTCGGTGCCGTCGTGCGCGGCGTACCGCCCCGGGTAGAGCGAGGCGGCGCCGAAGTCCCCGCGCTTGTTCACTGCATAGAACTTGAGATCGAACGTCGGCTTGCCGTCGGAGCCCAGTAGTCGCGGCTCCGTGAGCTGGACCACGCGCTTTAGCGTCTCGAGACACGCATCGGTGGGCTTCATCCCCCGGCGCATGAATTCGACCGTCAGGAAGCCACCGCACACCTTGATGTTCGATTCGCCGCGCCCGGTGGACCCCGCGGCGCCGATGTCGTTGTCGGTGTACTGGCCGGCCCCGATGATCGGGCTGTCGCCCACCCGGCCCGGGATCTTGAACGCCAGGCCGCTGGTGGTCGTGACGGACGAAATGTCGCCCTGTGGGGTGACGGCGTCACAATTGATGGTTCCGGTGGGCCGGACGGACATGTCCTGGGTCTCCGGCACGTCCAGATAGTCGTCGGTCGGGTTCAGGTTTGCCCGCCAGTGCAGCCACACTTCGCGAGCATGTTGGGTGAGCAGGTCCTCCTCCTTGAAGCCGTACTGGAGCGCGAACCGCTTCGCACCCTCCCCCACCAGGAAGATGTGGTTCGTGTACTTGAGCACCAGCTTCGCGACCTCGGAGGGGGTCTTGATTCCCTCGAGCGCGCCTACCGCGCCGGCGCGCTTAGTGGGTCCGTGCATGCACGACGCGTCGAGCTGCACCACGCCATCGGCGTTGGGCAACCCGCCATAGCCCACCGAGTCGTCGTTCGGGTCGAGCTCCTGGATCTTCACGCCCTCGATCACGGCATCGAGCGTGTCCGCTCCCTGCAGCAGCATGTCGAACGCTTTTTGCACGGCGCGCAGCCCGTTGGCGCTCGAGACCGCGACGGGCTTCGCCACCCATTGGCTCCGAGGCGGGAGTGGCCGCGGCGGCCGCATCGGAAACGGGATATCGCGCGCCTGCGTGGCCGCCACGCCGGCGGCGGCAGAGGCGAGGAATTCACGGCGCGACAGCAGGTCGGACACGGAGCACTCCCGGTGAAATGCGCGTGCGTAGGTTGCGCCGCCGGGCGGGCCCTGTCAACTTGCTCCCCGTGGACTTTGCAGATCCGCCGAGCCTGCGCGGGGTGATGCGCGCGATCCTGGGCGCGGCCATGGCGCTCGCGGCGCTCGCGTTCGTCGTGGTATCGGTCGGTGCGGGGCACGTCGAATGGAGGCTCGTCGCGCTGGTGCTCACGCTGTGGGGCGCCTGGGGGTTCTTCGACTCGCTGATCGGAACGGTGCTCGAGCCACTCGGCCGGTTCGTGGGCAACGCGCTGACGGGTGGAGCGATGCCGGGTGGCCGGGCGATCACCATTCAGGACGAAACCGCAATGCTGGAGCGTTTGGTCGACGCCGATCCGCCGCCGCCGCCCCACCGGGTTGTGCTCGCCGGTATTCGCCTCGCCGAGATCTACCGCACCCACGAGCACGATGCCGCCAAAGCGGAGGCCGTCATCGCCCGGCTGATCAGCCGGTACCCCGACGCGCCCGAGCTCAAGTATGTCCGCCCCGCTTGAGCTCTCGCTGGTCATCCCGGTGTACAATGAGCGCGAGAATCTGCCGGTCCTGGTCGGGGAGATCGACCAGGCGCTGGCCGGCCGGGCGGAGCGCTACGAGATCGTGGCCGTGGATGACGGCTCGACGGACGGCTCGCTCGACGTCCTCAAGGCCCTGAAGCGCGAGCACCCCGAGATCCACATCGTGGCGTTCGCCGCCAACGCCGGGCAAACCGCCGCCTTCGCCGCGGGCTTCGGCGCGGCCCGCGGGCGCGTCATCGTCACGCTCGACGCGGACTTGCAGAACGACCCGGCCGACATTCCCACCCTGCTCGCCGAGCTGGAGCGGAGCGGGGCGGCGGCGGTCGCCGGGTACCGCGTGGACCGGCGGGACTCGGGCTGGAAGCGGCTGCAGAGCCGCATCGCCAACGGCGTGCGCAACCGGCTCAACCGCGAGACCGTCCGCGACACCGGCTGCTCCCTCAAGGCGTTTTGCGCCGACGCGCTGCGCACGCTGCCGCTGTTCAACGGGATGCACCGCTTCCTGCCGACGCTCATCCGGATGCAAGGGGGTCGCGTGACGGAGGTGCCCGTGCACCACCGGCCCCGGCGCTTCGGGAAGACGAAGTACGGGATGTGGAACCGTGTATTTCGTGCGTTGGTGGACGCGCTCGCCGTGCGCTGGATGCAGCGCCGGGCGCTGCGCTACCGCGTGCGGGAGGAGTTGCCGTGAACCACGACGAATGGGTGCAGCAGATCGACCTCGAGCTCGATGGCGAGCTCAGTCTTCCCGAGCGTGCCGCGCTGGCGCGCCATCTCGCCGGATGCCGGCACTGCGCAGAGGCGCGCGTGAGCCATCTCGAGCTACGGGTCGCCTTCGCCCGCTCGGCCGGAGAGCCGCACGCGCGCACGGTGCCGCGTCCGCGGATCCGCGGGCGCACCCTGGCGTTGTGGATGACGGCGAGCCTCGTCGCCGGCGCGACGGCAGGCTGGCTGGGGCACAGCCGCTGGGGCGGGCCGGGGTCAGACTCGGTCGAGGCCACCCGTGCCGCCTTCCTGGCGCGTTAGCCTGCTCGTCGCGGCACTGAGCGCGGGGGTTGGGGTCACCGGCCCAACCCAGGCCCCCAACTACCGCGTGACGTACCACCTGCGGCTCGTCGAGCGCGCGTCGGGGGAGACCCGCCTGCTCGCCAGCGCCGCCGTGAGCGGCCCCCCGGAGACGGACCTGCGGCTCGGAGTGCGGGCTCGCAGCAGCGAGCTCGAAGGGTTGCTCGGCACTCTCCCCGAGCCGGATACCGTGAACCTGGCGGGGCTGTTCTTCAGCCGGCGCCAGGTTGGTCGGTCGCGTCGCGGTCTGCTGTTGTGGGAGGAAGACAGCTACCGTCGCTGGTCTCGGATCCCGTGGGGCGGGACGGCGCTCCTGTATCCGTTCGGGCCGCCGGGCGCTGGCCAGCCCCACGTCGTCTGGGTGGAGATCACGGTCGGCCGCGCGTTCGCCGCGGGGGAGACCCGGGCGAGCGAAGAAGTGACCATCATCGACAGTGCCATCGCCTTCAGCGCGCAGGCGGTGATTCCTCCGCGCCGCGTGACCGTTCGCCTGTGGCTGGTGCGTGGCGACACCGCGTCGAGCCGGCAGGTGATCGATCTCGTGCCGGAGACGCCCGGTCGGCGGGTCAGCTTCAGGCTGGGCCGCGAGAAGCTGGACTTCGATGTGGCGCTGGAGCGGCCCGAGCCGCCTCGGAGCGGCCGCGACAGCGCGCTCGCCGCGGCGGTGGACGTCGTGTGCCTGCGGGTAGTCGCGCCGGAATCGTCCGAGACGGCGCGCGTCCGCTGCGGCCGGCTCGACGACATCGCCCGCCGCGTGGCCCTGGTCGGCGGCGACACGCTGATGGCCACCTTCGGCTGGCCTCCCGCGCGCTGAGCACGGTATTATCCAGCGATGACCCGGAAGCCGCGGCTCGATCCGGAGATCTTCCATCTCCCAGTCGACAAGATGCGGGAGGGCTACTACTCCGATAAGTACTTCGTCCGCACGCGCGAGCTGCTGCTCAAGGACGACCAGCGTCCCTGCGTGACGATGCAGGTATTCGGCAAGGCCCACGGGTTCCTCGGGGGCATCGACGAGGCGATCGCGATTCTCAAGCTGTGCAGCGTGGAGTGGTCGGAGCTCGAGGTCTCGGCGCTGTACGACGGCGACGAAATCGCGCCGTGGGAGACGGTGCTGCTTATCGAAGGCCCGTACGACGCCTTCGCCCACCTCGAGACCCTGTACCTGGGAGTGCTCGCCCGGCGGACGAAGGTCGGAACCAACACCCGCCGTGTGGTCGACGCGGCCAAACCGAAGCAGGTGATGTTCTTTCCGGCCCGGCACGACCACTGGCTCGTGCAGACCGGGGACGGGTACGCGGCGCACATCGCGGGTGCGATCGGCGTGTCCACCGACGCGCAGGCTTCGTGGTGGGGCTCCGAAGGCGTCGGCACGGTGCCGCACGCGCTCATCGCCGCCTACGGCGGCGATACCGTGCTCGCCTCGAAAAAGTTCTCCGACCTCATGGACGGGAACGTGCGCCTCATCACCCTCGTCGATTTCGAGAACGACTGCGTCGGCACGGCGCTCAAGGTGGCGCGGGCGCTGGGCGAGCGACTCTACGGCGTACGGATCGACACGTCGGAGACGCTCGTCGACAAGTCGGTGATTCCCCAGATGGGTACGTTCAAGCCGACGGGCGTCAATCCGCAGCTCGTCTGGAACGTGCGCCAGGCGCTCGACGCGGAAGGGTTCCGGCACGTGAAGATCGTCGTCTCGGGAGGCTTCACCGTCGAGAAGATCCGGCAATTCGAAGAGCAGGAGGTGCCGGTGGACATGTATGGAGTGGGGTCGAGCCTGTTCCAGGGCCGCTTCGACTTCACCGCGGACGTGGTGCGGGTCGAGGGGAAACCGCTCGCGAAGGTGGGCCGGAGTTACCGGCCCAACCCGCGCCTGCAGCCTGTCGAATAGGTCAGGGCTTCAGGTGCTTGTCGTACCACGCCAGATAGCGCTCCAGTCGGTCGCGCCGGTAGCTCGGCTTGTTGATGCCGTGGTGCTGACCCGGATAAATGACCAGCTGCGTTTCCACGCCGAGACTTCTCAGCGCCTGGTACATCTGCTCCGAATTGAGGAGCGGGACGTTGAAGTCCTTGTCGCCGCACAGGAACAGCGTCGGCGTGGTGATCCGATCGGCGTGCAGGAAGGGGAATGAGAGCTTGATCCACGTGTCGGCGGCCTTCCACGGTACACCCAGCTCGACCTCGTATTCCCGCACATACTGATCGGTGCCGTAACCGGCGAGGACGTTGGAGATGCTCGCGCCGCTCACCGCCGCCTTGAAGCGGCGGTCCTGCGCGATCACATAGTTCGTGAGAATCCCTCCATAGCTCCACCCGCCGACGCCCAGCCGCGCGGGATCGGCCAGCCCCTGCGCCACCGCGTAGTCGATTGCGGCGAGTACGTCCTGGGCGTCCTTGTTCCCCCAGTCTGCGAAGATCGCGGTGGCAAACCGCTCGCCTCGGCCGGAGCTGCCGCGCGGGTTCGCAACGACCACGAGATATCCGTGACCGGCGAGGGTTTGGAGCTGGAAGTCGAACTCGTACTGGTACTGCGACACCGGCCCGCCGTGAATGCGCAGGATCGTCGGGTAGCGCTTCCCCGGCACGAAGTCGGGTGGCTTCAGCGTGAAGCCGTTGATCGCCGTGCCATCGCGGCTTTTGAAGGTGATCGGCTCGACCTCAGCGAGCCTGCTCCGCGCGAGCCACTCGTCGTTCTGATGCGACAGCGGCCGCAGCGTCGTGCCGTCAAGGGCGAACACTTCGTCGGGCACGAGCGGCGTAGACGCGAGGACGGCGACCTTGCCGCCCGCGCCGGCCGTGAAAGCGCTCACCACTCGGGAGCCCGACACGAGCCGCTCGATCGCGCCGCCCGCCGCCGGTATCCGTGCGAGCCCGACCGCCCGGTCGTCTTCGAGCAGGAACGTGATGGACGAGCCATCGCTCGACCACACGGGGCTCGCGACGTTGCGGTCGAGCGCCGCCGTGAGGATGCGGGGCGCGCCGCCCGCGGACGACACGACGGCCAGCTTCTGCACCCCGTAGTAGATGAGGTTCGGCGGGCCGCCCTGCAGGTAGGCGATCGCGCGGCCGTCGGGGCTCCACGCCGGGCGGCTCTCGTAGTCAGGGTTGTTGTCGGGGCCCTCGAATGTCGTGAGCTGCCGCGGTGGCGCGCCGGCTGTCGCCTCCATCACGTACAGGTCCCAATCGTCGTCGCGATCGGCGTCCGGGCGTCGCTTGCTCACGAACACCAGCGACTTACCGTCGGGAGACCAGGCGGGCAGGAGCTCATCGTAGTCGCCCGTCGTAAGGCGGGTGGTCTTCCCCGACTCGACGTCCAGCAGGTAGAGGTGCCGGTGCTGCTTGCCGAGGTAGCCGGCCTCGTCCTGCTTGAACTGGAACCGGTCGATCACGATGGGTGCGGGGGTCTTGGGCTTGGCGGTATCCGGATCCTCCGCCACCAGCGCCACGCGCTTGCCGTCGGGCGCCCACACGTAGTCGTCCACGTCGCTCGGCAGCGTGGTGGCCTTGCGGCCCTCGCCACCCTGGCGATCGAGCAGCCAGAGCTGAGTGTGCTCGTCGTCGCGGCTCGAGAGGAACGCGAGCCACCCTCCGTCGGGGCTCCAACGCGGCGTGTTCTCGCCCGGCTTCGACGTGGTGAGACGAACGTTGCGCCTGCCGTCCCAGCTCGCCATCCACACGGCGCTCTTGCTCCGATCCTCAGCCGTGTCGGAGGTCGAGACGGTGTAGGCCACCCAGCCGCCGTCCGGCGAGATCTGCGGCTCGCGTACGTCGCGGATGCGAACCACGTCGTCCGGCGAGAAGGGCCGGAGCCGCGCCGCGGGCGAGGGGGCTGCAGGAGCCTGTGCGCCGAGTGCCGGCACCAGGGCCAGCCCGGCGAGGGTCGCGACCAGCTTCTCGATCATGCGGGAGGCTAACCCGGGTCTTGCACTTCGTGCCAGAGTGAATATTTTTACGTGACGATGAATATTAATGCATCCGTGCCGGTGGGGGTGTTCGGGGCGTCCGGCTACGTGGGGCAGGAGCTGCTGCGGTTGCTCGCCGGCCATCCGGGGGCGTCGGTCGCGTTCGCGACGGCCGAGTCGGCCGCGGGCGAGCGGCGCGGGAGTGTCGAGCTGGTCCGGATCGAGGACGCGCCCCTCGGGCGCGTCGAAATCGTGCTCTCCGCCCTGCCGCACGGCGTCTCGGCGCGCTACGTGCAACAGGCTCGGGCCCTCGGCAAGCGCGCGGTGGACCTGTCCGCCGACTTCCGCCTGTCCGCCGACGCCGTATACGGCCTGACCGAGGTCACCCGCCCCCACGTCGCGGCGGCGGACCTCGTGGCGAACCCCGGCTGCTACCCGACCGCAGCGCTGCTCGCCCTGCTCCCGCTCGCTCGCGCGGGCCTGATCGACCAGTCCCGCGAGGTGGTGATCGACGCCGCCTCCGGGGTCACGGGTGCGGGCCGGACGCTCAAGCGGGAGCTGCTGTTCGGTGAGGTGGCCGAGGACTTCCGCGCCTATGCGGCCGGGAACGAGCACCGCCACCTGCCGGAGCTCAAGGCGACCCTCGCGCGCGAAGGTGAATTCACGGGCGACTTGGTCTTCACGCCGCATTTGCTGCCCGTCAAGCGGGGCATCCTCGAGACGATTCACGTCCCGCTCACGAAGGAGCTCGATCGGGCGACCGCGGAGGGCATGTACGAGACCGTGTATGCCAAGGAGCCGTGCGTCGCGGTGCTGCACGGCACCCTCCCCTCGCTCAAGGACGTCGTGTATCGCAACCGCGTCGCGATCGGTGTCGCGACGGTGGCGAACGTCCGGCGGCCGCGCCTGACGGTGATCGCGGCGATCGACAACCTCGTGAAGGGCGCGGCAGGGCAGGCGATTCAGAACATGAATGTCATGCTCGGTCTGCCCGAGACGGCGGGGCTCACGTGCTGAGCACGCGGGTCGTCAAGCTGGGCGGCAACGAGCTCGATCGCCCCGGCTGGCTCGCGGCGTGCGCGCGTGCGCTCGTGCGCCTCGACCCCGTGGTCGTGGTGCACGGTGGCGGGCGGAGCGTCAGCGCGCTGTCGCGCCGACTGGGGCTGCCGGTCGAGAAGCGGGACGGCCGACGGGTCACGCCCCGGGAAGTAGCGGAAGTGGTCGAGCTGGTGATGGCCGGTCCCGTAAACCGTCACGTGGTGACGGCGCTGCGCGCCGCCGGCCTCGATGCGGTCGGGCTCTCGGGTGTGGACGGTGGCTTGCTCACCGCTCAGTCCGCGCCTGGTGGTCTGGGGCACGTCGGGGAGATCGCTCAGGTGCGCGTCGCCTTGCTCGAGAGCTTCCTGCTCGCCGGCCTCACCCCGGTGATCGCCCCCATGGCTCCGGACGCCTCGGGTGCGGCAGGCCCCCCCCTCAACGTGAACGCGGACGACGCGGCGGCGGCGATCGCCGCCGCGCTCGGAGCGGCCGAGCTGCTGCTCATATCGGACGTCCCGGGGGTGGAGGTGGATGGCGCGGTGCGGCCCGCGCTCGAGGCGGGCGACGTCGAGATGCTCATCGAGCTCGGCGTAGCGGCCGGCGGCATGGCGGCGAAACTCCGCGCCGCGACCGCCGCGCTCCGTGGCGGAGCCCGCGCTGTCCGCATCGGCGATCTGCACCTCCTGGAAGACGCTCGAGCGGGCACGCGAATCCTCGCCCCTGCCGTCCAGCCGGCGTGACCGCTCTTCCCTCGGGCGCGTCGGCCACGCCGACCCCGCCGCCAACCCGGGCCGTGCAGGCCCTGCTCGACGTCTACGCCCGTGTCGGCCCCCTGTTCGTGAGGGGGGAAGGCGCGGAGCTCATCGCCGATGACGGGACGCGGTATCTCGACTTCGTAGCCGGGATCGGCGTGAACGCGCTCGGCTACGATCACCCCGTCATCCGCGCGGCCGTCGAGCGTGCCCTCGACTCGGGGCTGATCCACGTCTCGAACCTCTACCGCTCCGAGGCCGGCGAGCGGCTCGCGGAGGAGCTGGTCGGACGCTCATTCGCCGACCGCGCCTTCTTTTGTAACTCGGGCGCCGAGGCGAACGAGGCCGCGTTCAAGTTCGCCCGCAAGTGGTCGGGCAAGAGCGAGATCGTCGCATTTTCAGGTTCGTTTCACGGCCGACTGTTCGCGACGCTTGCCGCTACTGACCGTCCCGACTATCGCAAGCCGTTCGAGCCCCTGGTGCCGGGTATCCGCATCGTCGCTCGGGAGGACTGGGCGGCCGTGGACCACGCCGTGTCGGCGTCCCGCACCGCGGCGGTGATCGTCGAGCCGGTGCAGGGGGAGGGCGGCGTCCGGCCCGTGGACGCCGAATGGCTGGGATTCGTGCGCGAGTTGTGCGACTCCCGAGGCGTGGCGGTCATTTTCGACGAGGTGCAGTGCGGCCTGGGCCGCACGGGGACGCTGTTCGCCTACGAGCAGGCGGGGGTGGTGCCGGACATCCTGACGCTGGCGAAGCCGCTGGCCGGCGGTCTGCCGATGGGGGCGGTGCTCGTCACGAGCGCCGTCGCCGCCGCGCTCAAGCCGGGCGACCATGCCACGACCTTCGGCGGCGGGCCGCTCGTCGCGGGGGTGGCGCTCGACGTAGTGCGCGCCATCGCCCATCCCGCGTTCCTGGCCGATGTGCGGCGCAAGGCCGAATGGCTGGGTGCGCGGCTCGGCCGGCTGGCCGCCGGCGCGCCGCGGGTGCGCGAGGTTCGGGGACGGGGCCTCATGTGGGGGCTCGAGTTAGCGGAGCCGGCCGCCCCGCTCGTCGCGGCGGCGCGGGAGCGCCGCCTGCTGGTGCTCACGGCGGGGCCACAGGTGATTCGCCTGCTCCCGCCGCTCGTCATCGCGGTGGAGGAGTTGGAGCGCGGAGTCGCGATTCTCGAGGAGCTCCTCGCGTGAGCGCACTGCCGATTTATGGGGCCCTCCGTGGCGAGCCGCGCCTTCGGCCCGCACCGGAGGGAACCGCTCCCCGCTCCCCGCTCCCCGAGGTTGCGCTGCGGGGAGCGGTCCTGGCAGACGTCCCCGCGCTTGAGCACCTGATGGCGCCCTACGTTGCTACGGGCGACCTGCTGCCGCGTTCGAACTACGATCTCTGCCGCCACATCAAGGAGTACGTCGTCGCGGAGGGGCCGACGGGCGAGGTCATCGGTTGCGGATCGCTCAAGGTGTACTCATGCGATCTGGCGGAGCTCGCCGGGCTCGCCGTATACCAGGATTGGCAGCGGGCCGGGGTGGGCGGCGCGCTGCTCGCGGCCTTGATCGCCGAGGCGCGCGCGCAAGGCCTGTCCGAGCTCCTCGCACTGACTCGCAAGCCGGCGTTCTTTCTGAAGGCCGGCTTCGCGCCCGCCGAACGCGAACACTTTCCGCTCAAGGTGTGGGCCGACTGCGCACGCTGTCCCAGGCATAACTGTTGCGACGAAGTAGCAGTAGTGCTTCGGCTGTAAGAACAGACACTGCTAGACGCATAGACGCACCGGGGAAAACAGAAGTGAGGCTACGGGAATGCCTGTTCTCTCACGCTGTTCACGCCTGCGCGTCTATGCGTCTGTGCGTCTGTGCGTCTAGCCTGTTGACACCTTCCTACATCCTCGGAGAGATTCCCCGCCATGGCCCGCGTCATCTTCTGGGATGTCGATACTCAATACGACTTCATGCACGCCGACGGCAAGTTGTATGTACCGGAGGCGGAGCGCATCATCCCCAACCTGCAGCGCCTGACCGATTACGGGCACCGCCACGGCATCCGCATCGTGGCGAGCGCGGACGACCATGTGAT
>WNGL01001109.1_pt1 | contig 32808 bp, 31 predicted proteins | sample 5400591 | NCBI WGS metagenome assembly WNGL01 (sample SAMN13153377, study PRJNA577476) | soil metagenome | isolation source: 80 cm soil or saprolite under Garry oak tree replicate 1 | place: USA:California | collected 2016-06-15
CTGAAGAGCGGATGACGATGCGGACTCATGTAATTCGGAGTGCGCAGCTCGTCGATACTGCGACGAGGCTTCGTGGATCGGTACAGGCAATGATTCGGCACCACCACGAAAACTTCGACGGATCGGGGTACCCGGACGGCTTGGCTGGCGACGATATCCCGATGGGTGCACGAATCATCATGATCGCAGATACCATTGATGCGATGACAACTGATCGCCCATACCGCCGTGCGATGACGTTGGCTCGCGCGATAGAGGAGCTCGAAGCCTTCGCAGGACGTCAGTTCGACCCGCAGCTCGTGAAGCTGGTCTCGAAATCGGCCAGTATACGCAGGTTACTGGGCACCGATCGCACCGCTCCAGAGGGTAGCCCCGAGACTCATCGAGCGCCAAGGCCAGCTTGGGCGCACCGAATCGCTCAGTGACACGAGCAGTGCGCTTGCGACCTTAGCCTACCCGGCGAGCAGTCCCTGGGCGACATGCATCGCTCGTAGGCCGGCGAACCCGAGGTCGTCGACGACCTTCACGTCGGCTTTCGTCTCCTCCGAATAGGCCCCAAACGCCATCATGTCGAGCCATGCGTTGCAAGCCACAACATCAGCAAAGTTGAGAGGGTGCCGGTCCCGATACTTCGCGAGGCACTGGTGGGCTAGGCGGCGCGCAGCATCAAGGCCATCCGCGTGGTGAGCTCGGTGGATGCTCAGCAAGTCGAACAGGCCGGCGTGCGGTACCGCTCTCTCCTTCCCCCATGCGACTCGCTGTGCTGCCTCTGTTAGTCCCAACGCAAGAGTGACGTCGCGGGTCTGAAGAGCGAAGCTCGCGCTACCCATTAGGAACTCCATCGTGGCGAACCAGCTGCGCTCGCGATTGCTTGCTTCCTGAGCTGCAGTGAATGATTTCAGCGCGGTTTGGTGCTGGCCGTTCATAAAGAGGGAGGCTGCTAGGTTCAAATGGATACTCACCAATCGAGGGCTCAATACGCGCTCGGCTGTCGAGACAGCAAGCTGGCCGAACCTAACGGCCGAGTCGAAATCTCCCTGGTGGAGCTTTGCAACACAAAGGTTAGATGCAATGACCGCGGACCTTAGGTCGTCTCCGATCTTAGTGCTGAGCGCCAAAGCTTTGTGGTAAGCCTCGCAAGCTAACTCCAATTCCCCGAGCCCCTGCTTGCACGTTCCATATGCACTGTATCCGAGCGATAGGCCTACTGGGTCTTGGCGGGCATTCCAAGTGCTGAGGGCTGACTCCAGGCCGCTCGCCGCCGCGGCGAGTTCGTAGAAAAAGAAATCGCAATACGCCTTCGTATAAGAGAGCATGGGCGGAACGTCGTGCGCGAGGTCCGGTATGGCGACTTCGGTTTGTTCTCGCGCAGCAGCTACCCTCCTCTCGTCCCCTGCATTGGCACCCGATCTGGCGCATTCAAACAGGGCATTACCGATCAGTTCGAGATCACCAGTCGCCCGTGCCGCCATGAGCGCGGTGTCCGCAGCGTTGCAGTAGCCGAGTCCCGGCTCCTGATTGAGGAGATACGCGACCGTGGCCCGCATTCGGGTAACAAGCGCTCTGTCACGAACTGACAGTCCGGCTCCCTGTTCCAGAAGAGTTAGTACTGTTGTTGCATCATCGGCCCTCGACTGACCAACGAGGGCTCTTGCGAGAAGCAAGCGGAGCCGTTGCGCATCACCCTCCCGACAGGGTTCGCGAAGAAGGACAGTAAGGATCCGCTCGGCCTCCAGGAATCCACCGCTACTGATCGCAGCCTCAGCACCGTCGATTGCACTCGATACTGCGCGAGCACGATCACCTCCGCGCAGGAGATGCCATGCTACAGCGAGCTTCGCCGCTCGGCTGTTGGCATCGGAGTGTTGGTCCAGCACCTCCCCCACGCTCCGATGCAGGTGCTGCCGCGCCGGCCCCGCCACCGCGTAGTACGCCTGCGCCCGGATCAGCTCATTCCGGAACTCGAGCCCGCCGTGCACCTCGCGGAGGATGCCCTCCTCCTTGAGCCGCGACAAGGCCTCTCCCGCCGCCGCCGGGGAAAGCTCCACCACTTCGTACAACGGCAGATCCGCCAGACGACGCCCGAGCACGGCAGCGAGATCGAGCGCCGCCCGTGTCGCCGCGTCGAGCCGCCGGATCTGCCGGTCGAACACGGCGCCGATCGCACGCGGAATCCCGATGTTCGCCACCGGTTGCGTGTTGAGCGCCTCCAAATCGCTCAAGAGCGAGCTCGAGCCGTGCGCCAGCCACTCCTTGGTGAGCAGCTCGAGCGCCAGCGGGTTGCCGTTGCCCGCCAGGAGGATCCGCGGCACCGGCACGTCCGCCACGCGACCCCCCGCTTTCGTCACCAGCGCCGCTACGAGCTGCTCCGCCGCGGTCGCCGAGAACGGCTCCAGCTCGAGCGTCCGCATCGCCTCGATGCTCGAATCGGAAGCGAGCGCACTCGGCGCCGCGACCGTGCGCAGCTCGTTCGATCGCGCCGTCAGGATCAACAGCAGGCGCGTATGGGGAAGCTTGCGCGCGATGATGTGCAGGATGGCGGCGCTGGCGTTGTCGGCGGCGTGAATGTCGTCCACCACCAGTACCAGCGGGCTCTCCTCCGTCCCCGCTTCCACCGCCTTGAGGAAGCCGTCGGCCAGCCGCAGCGGGATGACTTCCGCCGCCCACTCGACGGGCTTCGGCACACCGGGAAACGCACTGAAGATCTCGGGCGAGACCCGCGTCAGCTCGCTCAGCGCCTCCGGATCGGTGCCGCCGATGGCCCGCTGCAGCGTCAGCTGCTTGATGAGCTCGGCCAGGACCGCGAACGGCAGCTCGCGCTCCGCGTCGTACGCTTGGGCACGCGCGATGGCGGCGCCTTCCATTTGACACGTCGATACGAACGCGTTGGTGAGCGTCGTCTTCCCGACGCCGGGGTCGCCCACCAGCACCACGATGCGCGGCGCCCCGCGCCGTACATCGAGCCACGCGTCGTACAGCTGCGAGAACTCCCGCTCGCGGCCGATCAGCGTCTCCGCCTCGAAGCGCCGCTCGCACCGCTCCGACACCTGCCCGGCCGGTTGCGGGGCCCGGCGCCGCCCCTCCCGCAGCAGGTCCGCGATCCGCACCAGGTCGGCGCTCGGCTTGGCCCCGAGCTCTTCGGCCAGCCGCGCCTCGAACCGTCCGAACGCCTTGAGCGCGTTGGTGCGATCCCCCACCCACGCCCGTGCCTCGATCAACCCGCGCACCGCGTCCTCCGACAGGGGATCGAGGTCGAGCAGCACCTGCGCGTGGCGCTCCACGGTCGCGAAGTCGCCCGTGCGACGACCCGCGTCCATCTGCTTCACCAGACAGTCGCGGATCCGGGGCATCAGCCTGGCGCGCCATTCGTCCTTCCACTGCTCGAACTGCACGGCGCCGGGCACCTCGAAGCCGTCGAGGAACGGACCACGGATCTCGGCTTCGCAGCTGTCGAGGCGGCGCACGTCCGCGTCCACCACACCCGGCACGAGGGCGATCGACGTTCGCTGCACCACGAGATGCTCGCGTCCCACCTTCTCCTTCACCACCGTGAGGGCTTGCGCCAGCGAGTGGCGGGCGCGGGCGGCCGGCACGTCCGGCCAGAAGAGATCCATCAGGTAGTCGCGCGTGAACTTGCGCCCCCCTTCCACCGCGAGGCGGATCAGCAGGGCGAAGTGTTTGCGCGTGCGGAAGCGGATCTGCTCACCCGCATCGGTGAGCAGCAACGGCCCGCCCAGACTCAGGAGATGCAGGTGCGGCGCCAACGGACGGCTCGCGGCGTTTCGGAATGGTACTATTAGGCAGCGGTATCAACGCGATGTCAACACGTTGATTCGCAGAACCTTAAACCACAGCCGGGAGCCCGGTCTGGGCCCTCGTCAACAGGCCGGCGCCCGTGGTCAACCGGCTGTCCCTGTGTTACAATCGCCTTCGACCCGCCTGCCAGGAGCAACCATGAGAGCACGACTCCTTACCCCGATCCTCGCTGCCGCTGCGCTGGCCTTGCAGGGCTGCGACCGAGTCCCCACCACACCACAGCCGGGCCGCCCTTCCTTCATTACTAACGGCACCGTGGACGGCGCGGCCCATCCCGGCGTCGTGCTGCTCGTGATGGACGTGAACGGCACGCCGGCGTTCCGCTGCTCCGCCACGCTGCTCGCGCCGAAGGTGGTGCTCACCGCCGGCCACTGCGCCGGCGAGCCGGGCGAGTTCAGCGGCATGCGCATTTTCACCGAGTCCGACGTCCAGGACGGGAACAACAACTACCCGTTCGCCGGCCCCAACGCCATCGAAGCCGCCGAGTGGCACGCCCATCCGCTGTTCACCGAGAGCGCGTTCTTCCTGCACGACGTAGGGGTGGTGCTCTTGACCAAGGCGTTCAAGCTGCCCGCGGACCAGTACGGCAAGCTGCCCACGACGGATCAGCTCGACGCGCTGAAGCCGAGCAGGTCGACCACGTTCACCGCCGTGGGCTACGGACTGCAGCAGATCAACCCGGTAAAGATCGAAGCCGAGAAGATCCGCATGTTCGCCGAGCCGCATCTGGTGCAGATCGACGGCGGCATCGTGGGGGATTTCTCGCTGCTGCTCTCGAACAACGCATCCACCGGTGGCACGTGCTTCGGTGATTCGGGCGGGCCCAACTTCGTTGGGACGAGCAACGTGATCGGCGGCGTGACCTCGTTCGGGCTGAACGGCACGTGCGGCGGCACCGGGGGCGTGTTCCGCCTCGACCGGAAAAACGTGCTGGACTTTGTGGGACAGTACCTGAGATAACAGGCAGATGCTGCTGCACGCCTCGTTCGTCATCCTGATCACCACCGGCGCGGCGGCTACACCCGCTGCCAGCGACTCTTGCTATCACTATCGGCCCGCTTCGGTCTCGCTCACCGGACGCCTGCTGCAGCGCAGGATGCCGGGTCCACCCCACTACGACAGCTTTGCTCGGGGCGATCGCCCGGAGATAGTGGATTTCCTCATCCTCGACGCCCCGATCTGCACGATCGCTGACTACAAGGGGGACAGCCCCAACAACGACGCCTTTCAGCGGCAAGACACGGTTCAGGTGCGCCGAACCGCATCGACCTCGCAGGAGGTGCGCCGCCTGACGGGCCGCCGCGTTGTCGTAACCGGGACGCTGGCGGAGTGGGCGCTCGGTCCCGACCGGACTCCGGTCGTCATTGATCCAACGCAGGTGCGTCTACTGCCTTAGTGCGCGGCCGCGGTCCGGCCCGGCTTGCGGCAGATCGGGCACGGGCCCATGCGGGGCTCTTTCCCGAACTGGAGCTGCACCGGGCCGAGCGTCACGGCGGTGTCCGTGAGCGCGACAGTGAGAGTCATCACGTTCCCGTCCGTCCGGCCGAAGAACCGCGCCGGATGGTCGGGACCGCGGGCCACGGGATAGAGCGTGATGTTGTAGAGCCCGGGGACGTCGAACCGCCCCTGCTCATCAGCGACGATCCCCTGCTTGGTGTCGCCGGCGCTGCAGCCGATGTGCACGTGGGCGGTGGTGTCGAACGCGATCAGTCCCGCATTGTCGCCGCCCCAAGTTCCGTGGATCGGCCCGGAGGCGTGCGGGCCCCCGACATCGCAGGTGCGGAGCACCGTGAGGGCGAGGCTGGCCAGGATGAGCTTGCTCATGGGAGTCCCTCCGTACCGTCTACCCCTGCAGCCACGTCTTCGTCACAAGCAGCTCTTCGACCAGGTCCGGCGCGCTCCGCCCCGCCGCCTCGGCCGCGAAATTGATCACCAGCCGGTGCGTGAGCACCGTCGCTGCCACGGCGCGGAGATCGTCTTCGTCCGGCATGGGCCGGCCGTCCAGTGCCGCGCGTGCCTTGGCGCCGAGGATCAAGTACTGCGACGCGCGCGGGCCCGCCCCCCACGACACGTACTGCTTGATGAAAGGCGGCGCCTCGGCGTCGGGCGGCCGTGTCATCCGCACCAGCGTCACCGCCGCGCGCACCAGCGGCTGCGGCACGGGGATGCGCCGCACCAGATGCTGCAACGCCAGGACGTCTTCGGCCGTGAGCACCGGCGTGATCGACGCCCCCACGTCGCCCGTGGTCGATTCCACGATGCGCTCTTCTTCGTCCTTCGACGGATAGCCCACCCGCAGCTCGAACATGAAGCGGTCGAGCTGCGCCTCGGGCAGCGGATAGGTCCCCTCCTGCTCGATGGGATTCTGCGTGGCGAGCACGAAGAATGGCGACGGCAGCGCGTGCGTCTGGCCGGCGGCGGTCACCTGGTGCTCCTGCATCGCCTGCAGCAGCGCGGCCTGGGTCTTGGGCGGGGTGCGGTTCACCTCGTCCGCCAGCACGATGTTCGCGAACACGGGGCCGCGCACGAAGCGGAAGCTGCGCTTGCCGGTGCTCTGGTCTTCCTCGATTATCTCGGTGCCGGTGATGTCCGAGGGCATGAGATCGGGGGTGAACTGGATGCGCGAGAACTTGAGGTCGAGCGTCTGCGCCACCGTCTGCACCATCAGGGTCTTGGCGAGCCCCGGCACGCCCAAGAGCAGCGCGTGCCCCCCGGAGAACACGGCGGTGAGGATGCCGTCGAGCACGTCGCGCTGGCCCACGATACGGCGACCGACCTGGGTGAGCAGGTCGGCGCGGGCGCGGGACAGACGCTCCAACAACTCCACGTCGCCCTGCGGCGGGGATGCGGGATGCGAGATGCGGGATGGGTTGGCAGCCATGGACGTCCTAGGTTAGCACATCATACTCCTAAGCGCCACATAAAGTTGCGCGCTTGTGACTTTGCTTGCGAAATTTTTCACAAGCGCGTATGTTCCCGTCCGCATCATGCCAGACGACGAGCGAAATCGCTTCGGCCAGAGCTTCGGCGAAGGCTACTCCTACGTCGCGCTGGGCTTCAGCTTCGCGTTCGCCATCCTCGCGTTCGGCGCGCTCGGCTGGGTCGTGGATGGCTGGCTCGGGACGCGGCCGCTGTTCGCGCTGGTGGGCGCGGGGGTGGGCGGGTTCGGCGGGTTCATGAGCATTTACTACCGCGTGAAGCGCGACACAGAGACCGGGAAAGGGGAAGCGGGAAAGGGGAAACGGTAGACGTGAGGCCGTATCTCCTGCTTCTCGTGATGGGTGGAATGCTGGTGGTGGTGGTGACGTGGTTGGGAGGCCGGCCAGCGGGGATCGGGGGAGCCGTGGCGCTCGGGGCGCAGCTCGGCGCCGTGGCGCTGCTCCGGCCGGCGATGCGCGCCGCGCAGCCGGTGTTCATGGCGCGCTGGCTCGGCGGCATGGGCGTGCGCGCCCTGGCGCTCGGCCTGGTCCTGGCCTTCGCCGCCACGCACCGCGCCGCCCTGGGTCCGCTGCCGGCGTCGCTCGGATTCCTGGGCGTGCTGCTGCCGCTGCTCTTTCTGGAGACCAGATTCCTGCGATGATGCAAGGGCCCGACATCGGCAAGGCGATCTTCGAGCACACGTCCGACAGCCACGTGGTCGAGCTGCCGTTCGGGCTGGGCGAATGGCACCTCCCGACGGGCTGGCGGCTGCTCGGCATCGACCTCTCCCCCACGAAGCACGTGGTGTTCATGATCGTCGCGGCGCTGCTGGTGTTTCTCACGATCTGGTACGCCGGCCGCCAGGTGGAGCGGCGCCACCGCGAGGGCAAGGCGCCGCACGGCTTCGGCGCGGCGGTCGAGGCCGTCGTGCTGTTCGTGCGCAACGACGTGGCGATCGCCAACATCGGGCACGGCGGCGAGAAGTTCGCGCCCTACATCCTGACACTCTTCTTCTTCATTCTCTACTGCAACCTGCTCGGCCTGTTGCCGTGGGGTGCGACGCCCACCGGCAACCTCGCCGTCACGGGCGCGCTCGCCCTCACCGCGTTCGTCACCATCGAGGTCTCGGGGTTCCGGGCGCTCGGCCCCAAAGGCTATCTCAAGACCATCGTGTTCGTGCCGCCCGGCATGCACGGGATCGGCGCGGTGGCGATGGCCGCGATCATGACGCCGATCGAGATCATCGGCAAGCTCGTCAAACCGTTCGCGCTCACCCTGCGGTTGTTCGCCAACATGACGGCGGGGCACTTCGTGATCCTGGCGCTGCTCGGCCTGATCTTCATTTTCGGCAGCTGGCTCGTGGCCGCCGGGTCGGTCGCGTTCGTGACGTTCATGATGCTGCTCGAGCTGCTGGTGGCGTTCCTGCAGGCCTATATCTTTGCGCTGCTCACGTCGGTGTTCATCGGCTTGATGCAGCACGCGCATTAAACCAGACGCAACACACTTCGAATGAGGGGACCATGGTAGATCTCGTGACGTTGATGCAGCAGCCCACGGGGGCGGAGCTCGCCGCCGCGGCCAAGAACGCCAACGCGCTGCTCGGCGCCGGCCTGGGGCTCGGACTGGCGGTGATCGGAGTCGGGATCGGCATCGGCCGCATCGGCGGCCAGGCGGTGGAGGCGATCGCGCGCCAGCCCGAGGCGTCGGGTGACATCCGCGGCGCCATGATCCTGACGGCGGCGCTGATCGAAGGCGTGGGGCTCGCGTCGCTGGTGTTCGCGCTGCTCTTCAAGCTGTACTAGATGCTCGCGCTGCTGCTCGTCCAGGAAGGCGAGTTCACCCCGTTCTCGATCAACACGGGGCTGATCTTCTGGACCATCGTCGTCTTCGCGATTCTGCTGACGCTGCTGTGGCGGTTCGGCTGGCCGGCGCTCTTGAAGACGGTGGAGGAGCGGGAGCGCCGCATCCAGCAGCAGCTCGAGGAGGCGGAGCGCGCCCGGGCCGAAGCCGCCCGGCTGCTGGAGGAGCACAAGCGCACCATCGCCACGGCAAAGGCCGAAGCGCAGGAGATCGTGGCCAGGGCGAAGGCGGTCGCCGACAAGGAGCGGGAGACCCTGCTCGCCAGGGCGCGCCAGGAGTACGAGCAGCTGCTGGAGCGGGCGCGCCACGAGATCGACGCCGAGAAGGAGAAGGCCATCGTCGAGCTGCGGCGTGAAGCGGTAGATCTCTCGATCGCTGCGGCCTCCAAGCTGCTGCAGGCGCAGCTCGACAGCGAGACCAACCGCAATCTGGTGATGGGGTACCTGGCGCAGCTCGAGGCGGAGCGAGCGCGGTGAAAAACACGACCATCGCCCGCAACTACGCCGAGGCGCTGCTGCTCGCGGCCGAGGCGGGGGACGGGGGCGCGGTCGAGCTGTACGGCCGGCTGTTGGACGCCGTCGCGGGGGCGGTGCAGGCGGACGAGCGGATCGCGGTGGCGCTCGACTCGCCGCGCGTGGCCAAGGCGACGAAGGCGGCGCTGTTCGAGCGCGCCCTGGGAGATGTCGCGCCCCTCGAGTTCGTGCGGTTTCTCCAGGCGGTGGTGCGGCGCGGCCGGCAGGGGCTCCTGGGAGAGATCGCGCAGGAGTACCAGGCGCTGGTCGACTTGAAGCTCGACCGCGTGCACGCCGGCGTGGTGCTGGTCGAGGAGCCGGACGCCCGGCTCGAAAAACAGATCGTGGAGCGCCTCACGGCGGCGCTCGGCAAGGACGTGCGGGCGCACTTCCGGGCGGAGCGCGGCATCATCGGAGGGGTGGTGGTGCGGGTGGGCGACCGGGTGTACGACGGCTCACTCAAGCGCAAGCTGACGGTGCTGCGGCGCAAGATGCTGACGGGGGACTAGTAGGGGCGCAGCATGCTGCGCCCCTACACAGCCGCAGGGCGCCGTTCCCACCTACAGCCGATACCGCACACCCATCGCGACGCCGAATCGTCGCGTCGCACGCCGCTCGACTTCCGGGGGCGGTTCGTCCGCGTTGAATATCGAGCCGCTCAGCACACCGCTGACGCGCAACGAGCCGGTGAGCGATCGGGCGAGGGGCCATTCCAGGGCGGCAGCCGTGTGGGCGGCGACGCGCGTGCGGCTGTCGCCATCCACGGTCCACAGCTGGACGGCGGGCCCCGCCTCGAGCCGCACGTCGACGCCAGCCCCGAAGCGCGCCAGGCGGAAGGAGACCTGCGGTGCAACCTCCCAGAGCGATGCGAGGTCGTACTGCACGACCGCCAGGCCCGGCTGCTCGCCGGCGATCCCCGTCTTGGCGTACAACAAGGCGAGCGCCACGCGTGCGGACCCCAGTCCGCGGTCCAGGCGCAGCTCGACCGTCGTGGGTCGGTACGGCCCGACGGTGGTGCCGGAGGTGTCCCGGGAGGAGCCCCCAAAGCGAGCGACCCCGATCTCGGCCGCGATCCCCCACTGCGCCGATACCGTGCCCGGAACGACCAAACCGGCTACGAGACATGCTGCGGCGAGCGTCCGCATCGTTCCTCCCGCGTTGTGGGATTACTTCATCTCCAGGTTGATCCACCCGTTCGTCGCGTTGTTCTCACCCTTCACGATCCAGTTGTAGCCGGGGTACGTCGCTCCCACAACGGCGTCCTCGACCGCGTTTCCGACGAGCTCGTCGTTGGTGTTGATGAGCGACGTGAGCGCGCTCAAGAGCTTTTGGAACGCCTGCGCGTACTTCCACGTCTTCTCCCCTGTGCTGGACGTGGTGTCCTTGCCGGCCGTGCGCACCTGGTTCGCCGCGTCCACGGCATCGAGCGCCTTCTTCCACAGGTCGGTGCTCGTCTTGATCTGGCACGCCGTGTCGTCGTCCTCGATCACGAACACGCGGACGTTCTGGCCCGGATGGGCGGCGTGGTAGGCGTCGAGCTGGCTCTTGCTGAACAGCATCACGCTGCCGCTCCAGTCGAGGTCGTTCTGGTCGAAGTAGTACGGTGCGGGCTGCTTCTCGCCCGCGCACTGGTAGTCGGTCAGCGAGTCGCTCGGCCCCTTCTGGCCGAGGATGTGCACCTCAAATTCGGGACTGCCTTTCAACCAGCCCTCAAAATCGTCCACGAAATGGGCTTTGGTCATGTACAGACCGGGCGACGGCGGTGGAGGTGAAACGCCGCCGCCCCCGCCGCCACCGCAGTACTCGAGACACGCGATGAGGGCAGAGGGCTTGGGCGAGAAATCGGTCTCGACCGGAACCACCGCGATCACCGGAGTTGCGGGCGGATGCTCGGGGTCGAGCAGCCGGCGGTTGCCGTGCAGGTCGAACGCGACGGGCACATCGTGGTCGGCGATCGCTGTGGCGACGAGCACGTCGGCGCCTCCGGTCCAGGCGCGGCGATGGGCCGGCACCGGCAGGTACATCTCGAGCGGGATGGCGGCGTCGGCCTCGCGCGCCAGATCGCTCGCGGGTCGTCCGGTGCCGCGCGCCAGCGCCGCGAGCGCGACCCCGCCGTCGGCCGCGAGAAAGCGCTGGAACGGCAGCTTGTGCTCGCGGTACGGCGAGCGGTCGAGCTCGGCGTGGACGCGCGCGCGGAAGGCGGGATCGCCGAGCGCGAGGGCGAGCCCGCGCGCCAGCTGCTCGGGGGCAACGAGGCGCGCGGACGCGCCTCCGGGCGCTCCGGCGTTCCTTCCGGTCGCCGGTCCGGGCGCCGGTCCCGTCCCTGGTGTGCGATCGGAACAGGCGAGCGCGCCTACGAGCAAGGCGAGGGCGGCGGGCGCGGCGCGGCGTGCGGTATGGGAAGGCATGGCAACTCCTTGGTCGAGGTTTGCGACGGCGGGCCAACATGCCCCGCGTCGCTCGCCCGACCGTGGCCCGAATCGCGCGCTCGACATCGCAATCGCGCGCGACCTCCCCGGCGCGCTCCTTGCTGTGTAGCTTCCCGATCCTTATGCCATCGCTCGCCTCGCTCTTTCTTCTTCTCCTGGCCCGCGACACGACGGGCTACTGGCAGCAGCAAGTCAGCTACCGCATCACCGCGTCCCTCGACGAGCCGACCGGCGTGTTGTCGGGGCGGGAACGCATCAGCTACGTCAACCGCTCGTCGGCCACGCTCCGCGACTTCTACGTGCATCAGTACCTGAACGCGTTCCGGCCGGGATCGCGCTGGGCCGCGGCCGACTCGGCCGAGGGGCGCGACCGCTTCCAGCATCTCGGCGATCCGGACTACGCGTTCGAGCGGATCACCGCCGCCACGCTCGGCGGCCGGGAGGTCCGACCGGACTACCCGTACGCGCCCGACTCGACCATCGCGCACTGGACGCTCGCCCGGCCGCTCGTGCCCGGCGATTCGCTCGTCGTCGAGGTCGAGTGGCAGGCGCGTCTTTCGACCCTGCCGCGCCGCCAGGGGCGTCGCGGCCGGCGCTTCGACTTCGCGCAGTGGTATCCGAAGGTGGTGGTGTACGACAAGTACGGCTGGGAAGACCATCCGCTCTATCCGGGGGGAGAGTTCTACGGCGAGTTCGCCACCTACGACGTGACGCTCGATCTCCCCGACGATCAGGTGATCGGCGCCACCGGCGTTCCGGTGGAGGGCGACCCCGGCTGGGAGAAAGCGAAGGTCGATCCCGCGCAGCAGATCGATTATCAGCGTCTCTGGTACCGCTCCCCGCTCCCCGCTCCCGGGTGCGCGGCGCTGCGGGTCGGCGCGGGGCGCAAATGCGTCCGCTTCCGGGCCGAGCGCGTGCATCACTTCGCGTTCTCGCTCAACCCGCAGTACCGCTACGAGCAGGGCCGCTTCGGCGACGCGGTGGTGCGGGTGCTGTATCTGCCCGAGGACCGTGCCACGTGGGGGAACGGCATCGCGGTCCGCAACACGGTCACGGCCCTCGCCTGGCTCGACTCACTGTACGGCACGTATCAATGGCCGCAGCTCACCAACGTGCACCGCATCGAGGGGGGCGGCACCGAGTTCCCCATGATGATCATGGACGGCAGCGCGGGGATCGGCCTGATCGTGCACGAGACCGGTCACCAGTACACGATGGGACAGCTCGCGAACAACGAATGGCGCGAGGGCTGGCTCGACGAAGGGTTCACGAGCTTCCAGACGGGCTGGTTCTTCGAGTCGCACGGTGGGCCGCCGGCATACGACGGGCTCGAGCCCGAGGTCCTGTGGCTCGATCTGGAGCGCTGGAGCGAGCCGGTGTCCTTTCCGGGCGAGCGATACCGTGACTTCACGACCTACAACGCGATGGTCTACTCGAAGGCGCAGCTGTTCTACGAGGAGCTGCGCTACGTGGTCGGAGACGAAACGATGCGCCGCATCCTGCGGGCCTACTTCGCCCGCTGGAGGCTGAAGCATGTGGACGAGGACGCGCTGCGCGAGGTCGCCGAGGACGTATCGGGGCGGGACCTGAAATGGCTGTTCGCCCAATGGCTGCACGCCACGCCGCTGTTCGATTACCGCCTGAAGCGCGTCGAGCGGCACCACCTGGCCGACGGCCGGTGGCGCACGGTGGTCACGATCGAGCGGCGCGGCGACGGCCGGCTGCCGGTGGAAATCGGCGACGGCGACACGACCTACGCCCGGGCGACGGGCGAGCCCGCGGAGGAGCGGGTCGAGTTCGTGGCCGCTGCCCGGCCCGGGCGTCTCGTGCTCGACCCGCGGGGCCGCACACACGATTACAACCTCCTGAACAACCGCGAGCCTCGGGTGCTGGTGGGCCGTGGCGCCTGGACCTTCCGGCTAGACGATCCCACGCGCGAGACCGCCCGGCGCGACCGGCTGATGCGCGCCTGGCTCCCCGTCGCGTGGTCGAACAGCTTCGGCGGCTTCACGGTCGGGCTGCGCGAGCGCACCAACTATCTCGGTCGCTACGACCGGGGCCTGCTCGTGGCCGCGCTCGCCACCGGGCCCGGCGCCACGAACCGCTTCGACTTCTACGGCCGCTGGGGCAATCCCATCGGGCATCCGGAGCCGCGCACCGAGACGAGCATGTCCGCATGGTCGGCGGAGGGACGCGCCGGCGCCAAGCTCTCCATGGATCGCTCGCTGCGCCAGCATCTGGACTTCGGCGCCGACCCGCAAGTCGGGTTCGACGCCCTGTGGATGGCGACTACCGAGCTGGGCTACCTCGATCGGGGGTTATGGGACGACGCCGGCAGCGTCGAGGCGGGTCCGTGGTGGTCGATCACGACGCGCCATGGCGCGACCGTGCTCCGCGCCCGCGTCGGCGCGCGGGGCGGCGTCGTGTACTCGAACCCGGGGAAGGGCATCGTTTCGCCCACCCGCTACGACTTCGAGGGCTTCGGTCGCTTCACCGGGGAGGCGAGCGTGCGGACCCCGTTGTGCGGGAGGACGACGCTGGGGCTGCGGCTGTTCGCGGGCGGCTACACCGGGGCCTCGGAGCCGGTGCGGCAACGCCGCATTCCCGTCGCGGGGGCGGATCCGTACGAGACGTTCACCGACCCGTTGCTGCGCAGCCGGGGCGCCCTGTTCCTGCGGCCCGACTTCTACTACCATGCGCCAGGGAACGCCAATCTGCGGGCGTTCCGGCGCGACCTCGGGGGGCGCTGGGCGGTGAGCGTGAACGGCGAGCTGACCCGCTCCCTGGGGCGACGCGACCACGGATTCCTGCGGGAGGCATCCCTCATGGGCTTCGCGGACGCCGGCGTGGTGGACACGCTCGCCGTGCCGGCGACCAAGCCGGGTCGCGGGTCCACATTCCTCTATGAAAGCGGGCTCGGCCTCGTGACGAGCCATCAGTTGGGCGATCTCGACTGGACGCTGCGCTTCGAGGTGCCGCTCGTGGTGGCTCCCTTCCAGTTCGCCGCCGACAGCGTCTCGGGAAAGGGACGGTTCGCGTTCCGGTGGCAGGTGAGCCTGTCCCCGAGCTTCTGATGGACACGCGCGCGCACGACCGTCGCGGGTTCTTCCGGGACGCATTCGGCCGGCTGCTGCACGAGGTGACCGTGCGCACCGAGCGCCGGGTGGCGCCGCGGCGCTACTTCCGGCCCCCCGGCGCGGCGGACGAGATCAGCTTTCTGGCCTCGTGCACGCGCTGCGGCGACTGCGTCACGGTGTGCCCGGTGCAGGCGATCATCAAAGCGCCCCCGGCGGCGGGCCTCGCCGCCGGCACGCCGATGATCGACCCCGGCATCCAGGCGTGCGTGGTGTGCGCGGAGATGCCCTGTGCCCGGGCGTGCGAGACGGGGGCGCTGGTGCCGCCGCCGGGAGGCTGGGACGAAGTGCACATGGGCGTGCTCGAGCTCGATCCCGAGCGCTGCATCACGTTCCAGGGCGTGTCGTGCGGGGTGTGCGCCCGGGCCTGCCCCGTGGGCGAGAAGGCGCTCGCGCTCGACACGGGCGGCCGGCCGGTGATCCGGCCCGAGGGATGCGTCGGGTGCGGGGTGTGTGTGACGGCGTGTGTGACGAGCCCGTCGTCGCTCAGGCTGAGCCTCATCTCATGAGAACGCGGAACGCGGAAGTCGGAACGCGGAACAGGAGGGCGAGTTCGCGCGCCATGAGGCCCGGGTTGCTGTTCCGCGTTCCGCGTCCCGCGTTCCGCGTTTCGGTTCTCCCGTGACCGACCTCCCCTATCGTGTAGAGAAGCCCTGGGGCCACGAGCTGATCTGGGCGCGCACCGACCGCTACGTCGGCAAGATCCTGCACATCGAGCCCGGGCACGTGCTGTCGCTGCAGTACCACAATAAGAAGGACGAGTCGATCTACGTGCTGGCGGGAGAGATCGTCCTGCGGCTCCAGCGCGACGGCGCGCTGATCGAGCGGCGCATGGCGCAGGGGGCGGCGTTCCACATCGAGCCCAAGCTGATCCATCAATTCGAGGCCGTCACGGCCGCCGATCTGCTCGAGGCATCCACGCCCGAGCTCGACGACGTGGTCCGGCTGAAAGACCGCTACGGGAGGGTGCCGTGAAAGTGATCGTGCCGCTCGCCGGCAAAGGCACTCGGCTGTTGCCGCTTACCAAGCGCGTCCCCAAACCGCTGGTGCGCGTCGCAGGCCGACCGGTGATGGACTACGTGATGGACGCCGTGCAGCCGCTCGACGTCGAGGAGATCATCGTCATCACGGGTCACCTGAAAGACGTCGTCGAGCGCTACATCGTGTCGCATTACGACGTGCCGGCGAAATTCGTGGAGCAGAAAACTCTGGACGGAACCGCCGGCGCGATCAATCTCGCTCGGCCCTACGTGGACGGGCCGGTGCTCATCATCTTCGTGGACACGCTGTTCGAGGCCGACCTGTCGCTCGTCAAGCGGGTGGACGCGGACGGGATCATCTGGGCGAAGGAGGTCGAGGACTACCAGCGGTTCGGCGTGATCGTGACCGACGAGCAGGGCTACATGAAGCGCATCGTGGAGAAGCCGAGCACGCCGGTCTCGCGGCTCGCGAACATCGGGCTGCAGTACGTGCGGGATTGGCAGGCGCTGTTCGACGGCATCGCGCACGTGTTGACCGAGCCGCCGGGCAAGGGCGGCGAGTACTATCTCACCGACGCGTTCCAGCACATGGTGGACCGCGGCCGGCGGCTGTTTACGGCGTCGGTCGGCGGCTGGTACGACTGCGGCAAGGTGGACACGCTGCTCGAGACCAACCGGCACCTGCTCGACAACGGGCGGGCCCGGGTCCCCAAAGGCGCGGGCCCGCGCGGCACGATCGTGCCGCCGGTGTACATCGAGGACGGCGTGGAGATCCGCGACTCGACGGTGGGGCCGAACGTCTCGCTCGAGGCGGGGACTCGCGTGACGGACAGCACCATCGCCAACAGCATCCTCGGGAAGAATGTGCGCGTGGTGCGGAGCACGGTGCGCGATTCGGTGATCGGGGACGATCAGGTGATCGAGGGCAAGACAGTGACGGCGAGCGTGCTCGACGCCGGGGAGCTGGCACCCGCCAAGTAGCGGCGGAGGGACGATGCATCTGGCCGAGGTGCGGGAGCTGTTCGCGTACAACGCCTGGGCCAATCGCGCATGCTTCGCGGCGCTCGAGCGGGCGTCCGCCGAGGCGTACGCTCGCGACCTGAAGAGCAGTCATGGCGGGCTGCACGGCACGGTGTGCCACATCGTCTGGGCGGAAGAGCTGTGGCTCAACCGCTGGCTCGGCAGGCCGAATCCCGCGGTCCCCCAAGGCAAAGACTTGACCACCCTCGCCGCGGCGCGCGCCCGCTGGGAGGCTATCGAAGCGGAGCGCCTCGCGTTGCTGGCGGGGTTCGACGAGCCCCGCCTGGCGGCGACGCTGGCGGTGCGACCCTCGAGCGGCGGCGAGTACGTGCACACGTTCCACCAGATGTTTCGCCACGTCGTGGACCACTCTACCTATCATCGCGGCCAGCTGGTGACACTGCTGCGCCAGCTGGGGCTCACGCCGCCCTCCACCGGGCTGATTCTCTTCTATCGCCGCTAATTCGTTGAATTGTATCAGTTTGGTACCAACCGCCGAGTAACTTACTCGGCCCCTTGACGACCTTGGGGAACCGGATTTACTTACTGACCGTTCAGTTACTAAACCCGGAGGGTCATCGTGAGCAACGCCGTCACTCGATCGAAAGGCGCGCGACCGCCGCGCTGGCAGCGGCGCAAGGAAGCGCGCCCGGCTGAGATCGTGGCCGCCGCGCTCGAGGTGTTCGTGGAGCGCGGGTTCGCCGCCGCCAAGCTGGCCGACGTGGCGCGCCGCGCCGGCGTGACCAAGGGGACGCTCTACCTCTACTTCGACAGCAAGGAAGCGCTGTTCAAGGCGGTCGTGCGCGAGACGATCGTCCCGGTCATCGCTCAGGGCGAGGCGCTGGCGCGGTCGTTCACCGGCAGCGCGCGCGAGCTGCTCGAGCGGCTGGTGCGGGAGTACTGGCGGCTGGTAGGCGAGACGTCGCTCGCGGGCATTCCCAAGTTGATGATGGCCGAGGCGGCAACTTTTCCGGAGCTGACCCGTTTCTACTACGACGAAGTCGTGACCCGCGGGCACCGCCTCATGGCGGGCGTGATCGAGCGCGGTATCGAGAGCGGCGAGTTCCGTCCCGTGGATGTGAAGGTCGCTGCCAAGCTCGCGATGTCGCCGCTGATGCACGCCGTCGTCGCCAAGCGCGCCTTCGCGTTGTGCATGCCCGAGGGTTTCAACGTGCAGACGTATCTGGACACTCACATCGACCTGTATCTCCATGGCATCGCGAAACACTAGTCGTCTAGTGGGCATGCTGGCCTCGCTCGTCGCGCTTTCTCTCCCCGCGGTCCTCGCCGCTCAGGCGCCCGCCGCCGGCGCACCGCTGCGCCTGTCGTTCGCGGACGCCGTGCGCGTCGCGTCGAGTGAGGCACCCGCGGTGGCGCTGGCCGCGCTGCGAACGGAAGAGGCGGACGCGCGCGTGCGACAGGTCCGCGCGGCGCTGTTGCCGTCCCTGTCGCTGGGCGGCTCGTGGCTCAACCGGACTTTCAACTCGAAGTCCCTGGGCATCGACTTCAGCTTCCCGACGGCCCCCGGGCAACCGCCTGCGACGCTGCCGGAGTTGATCGGCCCGTTTAATCTCTACGACGCCCGCGTGAGCGCGTCGCAGACGCTGCTCGACTGGTCGAGCATGGCGCGGGTGCGGGCCTCCAGAGCTCAGGCGGACGGGAGTCGCGCCGAGCGCGGCGTGACGGTGGAAGCCACGGCGCTGACGGCGGCATTGGCGTATCTGCGGGGCGTGCGGGCGCAGGCGGTGGTGGCGGCGCGCCGGGCGGACTCGACGATCGCGGCCGAGCTCGTGGGCCTGGCGGAAGCGCAGAAGGCGGCAGGCGTGAGCGCGGCGATCGACGTGACGCGGGCCCGCACCCAGCTCGTCACGGCGGAAGGCCTGCTGCTCGTCGCACGCAACCAGCTGGACCGCGCGCGTATCGACCTGACGCGCGCCCTGGGGATCGACCCCGCCACGCCGCTCGCGTTCACGGACACGCTTACCGCCACGCTGGGCGCCGCGGAGGTGCCGGCGACGCGCGATTCGGCCGTCGCGGTAGGCCTCGGCAACCGGCCCGACCTGCGGGCCGAGCTGGCGCGGGCCGGGGCGGCGCGGCAGACCGGGGCGGCGATCCGTGCGGAACGCCTGCCGCGGCTCGAGGTAGCAGCCGACTACGGCCTCAACGGGCGGACGGTGCCGGGCGCCATCTCGACGCGCGACCTGACGCTCCAGGTGAGCGTGCCGATCCTCGACGGCTTCCGCCGCGAGGCGCGTCTCGCGGAGCAGAACGCGGTGGTGCGCGAATCGCAGGTGCGCGAGCGCGACCTGCGCCAGCAGATCGCGGCGGACGTGGACGGCGCGCTCTTGGACCTGCACTCGGCGGAAGCGCAGCAGGCGGTGGCAGCGGAGCGGCTGCGGCTCGCGGCGGACGAGCTGGCGCAGTCGCGCGAGCGCTTCAAGGCCGGCGTGGCGGGCAACATCGAAGTGATCGACGCGCAGTCGAACCTGATTCGGGCGCGCGACACGGACATCGACGCGCGCTTCGCCGCCGCGAGCGCACGCGTCTCTCTGGCACGGGCGGCCGGCGTCGCCCGGACCCTTCACTAACTTCGAACCACGGATCAAGAGCTCATGGCTACGACGATCGGACCAGAGGTCAGGCGTGAATCCAGCGCGAAGGCGGCTCCCCCGGCTCCCCCGGCGCCAGCTCCGGCAGAGCCCAAGCCCGGCGGCCGGCGCACCGTGTTCATGATCATGGGCGTGGTGCTCGTGGCCCTCGTGGGGTTGGGTGCGCGACGCTGGATCTACGGGCTGAGCCACGTATCCACCGACAACGCGCAGGTGGATGGACATATCGTCCCCATCCTACCCAAGGTCGGCGGCTTCGTGACCGAAGTCCGGATCGACGAGAACCAGAACGTGAAGGCCGGCGATACCCTCGTGGTGCTGGACGACCGCGATTACAAGGTCCGGCTGGCGCAGTCCGACGCGGATCTGGCGGTGGCGCTCGCGGGCGTGAGCAACCGGGCGCGCGTGGGTCAGGCGGAGGCCCAGGTGGAGCAGGCGCAGGCCAACGCCTTGAAGGGGCACGCGGATTTGGAGCGGGTGCGGCCACTGGCGCTGCAGGAGATCGTTTCGAAACAGCAGCTCGACGCGGTGGAGGCGGCGGCCCGCGCGGCCGACGCCGCGCTGGCGGCGGCCCAGGCGTCGCTCCTGGCGGCGGACGCCCGGGTCGGGGCGGCGCGCGCCGCCCGCGACCAGGCGGCCCTGAATCTGTCGTACACGCGCGTCATCGCCCCCTCCTCCGGTGTCGTGAGCAAGAAGACCGTGGAGCTGGGCCAGCTGGTCCAGCCGGGTCAGCCGTTGATGAGCGTGGTGCCGCTCGAGGATGTGTGGGTCACGGCCAATCTCAAGGAGACGGAGGTCGCCGACGTGAAACCCGGCGAGCCGGTGGATTTCACGGTCGACGCCTATCCCGGCACGCATTTCCGCGGACACGTGCAAAGCCTGTCGCCGGCCACGGGGGCGCGGTTCTCGCTGCTGCCACCCGACAACGCGACCGGGAATTTCACCAAGGTGGTGCAGCGCGTGCCGGTCCGGGTCCGGCCCGACAAGGTCGATCCGGCGCATCCGTTGCGGCCCGGGCTGAGCGTCGTCGTCACCATTCAGACGAAGTAGGCGACCAGTGGCCACGGCTGCTCTTCCGGCAGCGGCGCTCGGCGCGAGCGCCGACCGCTACAAGTACCGCTACATCATCGCGGTCACGGTGTCGCTCGCCTCGGTGCTGGAGCTGCTCGACACCAGCATCGTGAACGTCGCCATTCCCCACATGATGGGGAACCTGGGCGCGACGCTCGACGAGATCGCCTGGGTGTCGACCGGGTACATCGTCGCCAACGTGATCATCCTGCCCATCACGGGCTGGCTGTCGGCGTACTTCGGGCGGCGCCGCTACTTCGCGGGCTCGATCGCGATCTTCATCGTCTCGTCGTTCTTCTGCGGCAACGCGCACACCCTCGCCGCCCTGGTGTTCTGGCGCATCATCCAGGGACTGGGGGGCGGGGCGCTGCTGTCCACGTCCCAGGCGATCCTGTACGAGGAGTTCCCGCGCGAGGAGTACGGCACGGCGATGGCCATCTTCGGCGTGGGCGTGATGGTCGGTCCGACCCTCGGACCCACGCTCGGCGGCTACATCACCGATGCGTTCGGCTGGCCGTGGATTTTCTACATCAACATCCCCATCGGCATGCTGGCACTCGCGCTGTCGCTCAGCTTCGTCAACGACTCGCGCTATCAGCAGAAGGCCGAGCGGGTCGACTACATGGGCCTGCTGCTGCTCGCCGCGGGCATCGGCACGCTCCAGACGATGCTGGAGCGCGGCGAGCGCCTCGACTGGTTCGACTCGCGTGAGGTGATCGCGTACGGGCTGATCAGCGCGGGGTCGCTGATCGCGTTCGTGTGGCATGAGCTCACCACCGAGCATCCGGTGGTCGATCTGCGGATCCTCAAGAGCCGGCAGCTCGCCGTGGGGGTGGTGTTCGGCGGTATCCTGGGGATCTGCCTGTATGCCACCGTGTTCGTGCTGCCCGTGTACCTCCAGAACCTGCAGAACTTCACGGCGGAGCAGACCGGGTTCGTGATTCTGCCGGGGGCGCTGGCGAGCGCGTTCACCATGGCGACGATGGGACGCACCACGGGGAAATTCGACGCGCGCCTGTCGATCGTCGCGGGCGTGGCGATCTTCGGGCTGGCCATGTGGAAGCACGCGCATTTCACGACCGACAGCGGCATGAGCGATTTCTTCTGGCCGCTCATTTTCCGCGGCGTGGGACTGGGGCTGATCTTCGTACCGCTCACCAATCTCGCCCTCGCCGACCTGCCGATGAGCAAGATCCCGAACGGCACCGGGCTGTTCAACTTGCTGCGGCAGCTCGGCGGCAGCGTGGGGATCGCCGTCTCGGCGACGCTGGTGCAGCGGTTCACGGCGATCCATCGGGCGGACCTAATCGCCAACGTGACGCAGTACAGCGAGGCGACGCGCGAGCGCCTGGGCGGCATCATGGCGCGGCTCGTCGCGACCGGTACGCCCGCCCCGCTCGCCCAGTCGAAGGCCTTGATGATTTTGAACGGCCAGGTGACGCGCCAGGCGATGATGCTGTCGTTCGAGCAGCTGTTCCTGCTGTTCGGGGCCTGCTTCGTGCTGTCCCTGCCGCTGCTCCTGCTGATGCACAAGAGCAAGGGGATGCCGGGCGGGGCCGCGGCGGCGCATTGAGCTTCAGGAAAAAGGGGAGTCGATGACCAAACAACAGAAGGTGAATGTCGGTGACCCGGCGCCTGACTTCACGCTGCCCGATCAGACCGGCACGCCGGTCCGGCTGCGTGATCTCGTGGGCCGCAAGACCGTGGTGCTGTATTTCTATCCGAAGGACCAGACGCCCGGGTGCACGGTCGAGGCGCGCGCGTTCCGGGACAGCTATGACGCGTTCACGGCAGCCGATGCCGAGGTGATCGGGGTGAGTGGCGACTCGGTGAGGTCGCATCGGCGCTTCGCCACGCGCCAGGGGCTGCCGTTCCTGCTACTCTCCGACCGCGATGGGACAGTGCGCGAGCTGTACGGCGTCGAGAAGACGCTGGGCCTCGTACCCGGCCGGGTAACGTACGTGATCGACCGGGAGGGCGTGGTGCGGCACATCTACTCGTCGCAGCTGCGCGCCACGCGCCACAGCCGGGAATCGCTCGCAGTGGCGCGGGCCCTGCGGGCGGCGCCGGCCCAGGCCTAGCCGACCTCCGCCATCGCGGCGGTGACGAGGAGCGCTCGGACGATGCCGAGCGCTCCTTCGACGTTCTCGTACCACTCGGTCGTGAGGTGCGCGTCGCCCGCCTTACCCCCAGCCCCCAGGGCGATCGCGGGGATGCCGAGCGCGATGGGCGCGTTCGCGTCGGTGGACGCGCTGGCGAGCTCGGCGTCGCGGCCGAGCGCGCGATTGGCGGCGATCGCCGCCTGCACCAGGGGATGCGCGCGCGGAGTGATGCCGCAGGGGCGGTCGCCCACGAGCTGCAGCGCCACGCGCAGCGGCGGCGTGCCCGCCGTGCGGCTGCGGTTCTCGTCGTCCGCCGCGCGCTCGAGCGCCGCCCGGACCGTGACGTCGAGCTGCTCCAGGGCGCGTGGGTCCTCGCTCCGCAAGTCCAGGTCGAGCCAGGCGTCCTGCGGGATCGAGTTGAGACCGGTGCCGCCCCCCAATCCCACCACGGCGCAGGTGGTGCGGGGCGCCGTGGCGATGGGGAGATCGGCGAGCAGGGCGGCGGCGCGCCCGACGGCGTTGGCGGGGTTGGCGACGCCGAACGCGGCCCAGGAATGGCCGCCCGGTCCCCGGAACGTGACGTGGTAGCGCTTGGAGCCGAGCGCGCGGTGGATGACGCGCTCGAGCCCGGCACCGTCCAGGGCGATGAACGCGGCGGGTGTGGGGTGGCCCCGTCCCCCGTCCCCCATCCCGCCATTCAGGAGGTACTTCACTCCCCGGAGGTCGCCCGAGCCTTCCTCCCCGACGGTGGCGGCGAACAGGATGGGCCGCGTCGTCGCGACGTGGGTCGCGACCAGGGCCTCCGCCACCGCCACCAGCGCGGCGAGTCCACGGGCGTTGTCCGAGATGCCGGGACCCTCCAGCCGCTGGCCGTGGCGCGTCACACGCACGTCCACCTCGGGACCGAACACCGTGTCGAGATGTGCCGCCAGTACCACCGGCGCCGATCCGTCGCCGTTCCCGAACCAGCCACGCACGTTGCCCGCCTGATCGACCCCCACGTGCGACAGTCCGATCTCGCGAAACAATTCCGCGACCCGCGCGCCGCGCGCTGCCTCGGCGCCGGTCGGCGCCGGTGTGGCGGAGAGCGCGGCCTGGCGCGCCAGGGTCAGCTCGTCGGCGCGCTCGACGTGACGTCGGGCGGCGCGGATGCGCTCGTGCGCGAGCAGGCGCGAGAGGGTGTGCTCCACGGTCTTCACACTAACCCGCTTGACGGTGGGGGGCGAGAGGGTGACACTAGTTCATGGATGAGCGCGAGCTGATCTACGACTGGAACCGGGCGGGTGACGCGCCGGCGTTCGACTGGACGCGCGCGCGTGTCGACCTGAACGACGAGACGCTGCGCGACGGCCTGCAATCCCCCTCCGTCCGCGACCCCGCGCTCGACGTCAAGAAGCGCCTGCTCCACCTCATGGCCGACCTGGGTATCGTAGCTGCCGACATCGGGTTGCCGGGGGCCGGCCCGCGCGTGTTGGAGCAGGTGCGGGCGCTCGCCACGGAGATCAGGGACGCCCGGCTGCCGCTCGCCCCGAACTGCGCGGCGCGCACCGTGATCGCGGACGTCGAGCCGATCGTGCGGGTAACGGATGAGGTCGGGATCACGATCGAGGCCGCGACCTTCATCGGATCGTCCCCCATCCGGCAGTACGCCGAAGACTGGACCCTGGACCGGATTCTCCGGTCGAGCGAGGAAGCCGTCACGTACGCCGTAAAACATGGCTTGCCGGTGATGTACGTGACCGAAGACACCACCCGGGCCAAGCCCGACGCGCTCAAGGCTCTGTATGGGACGGCGATCGCCTGCGGCGCGATGCGGATTTGTCTGGCCGACACCGTAGGCCATGCGACGCCGGACGGGGTCAGGGCGCTGGTCGACTTCGTCAAGCGGGAAATCGTCAAGCAGAGCGGCGTTAAGGTCGACTGGCACGGGCACCGCGACCGCGGCATGGGATTGATCAATTGCCTCGCCGCGATCGAGGCCGGCGTGGACCGTGTGCACGGCACGGCGCTCGGGGTGGGGGAGCGCGTGGGCAACGCCGAAATGGATCTGCTGATCGTGAATCTCCGGCTGCTGGGCGCCCACCGGCACGACATCGCGAAGCTGCCCGAGTACTGCCGGCTGGTGGCCGACGCGGTGGGCATGCCGATCCCGGTGAATTACCCGGTGATGGGCGGAGACGCGTTCCGCACCGGCACCGGTGTGCACGCGGCGGCGATCATCAAGGCCAAGAAAAAGGGCCACGCCTGGCTCGCCGATCGCGTCTACAGCTCCGTCCCGGCACAGGAGTTCGGCCTGGAGCAGAAGATCGAGATCTCTCCCGTCTCGGGACTCTCCAACGTCAAGTACTGGCTCGAGACGCACGGCTACGACGCGGAGGACGAGGCCCAGTGCCGGGTGCTGTTCGAAGCCGCGAAGCGGACCGACCGCGTCCTGTCGGACGAGGAGTGCCACCGGCTCTTGAAGCAGGCGGTATGGCGGTAGGCACCTTCCGGGGAATCGAGCGGGCTTACTTTGATTTGCGCTGGCACCTGGACCCCGTCGCTGCGACCCAGGCGGGGGTAAGGACCCACGACGATCGCTACGGGCGGTTCAGCCCGGTCGCGCTGGCGCCGCACCTCGCCGCGCTCAAGTCGATCGGCGCCGCCCTCGAAGAGACTAGCACGCCCGAGCTCGAGGACGAGATCGACCGCACGGCGCTGCTGAACGATGTGCGGGTGCTGCTGCGGCGGTTCGAGCGCGAGCAGCCCCAGACAAAGAACCCTGCGTTCTGGCTGTCGCACCTGCTCGGCGGGCTGCATTTCCTGCTGGGCCGGCGGGACCGTCCGCCCGTCGAGCGGGCGCGGGCGCTCGCGGGCCGGCTGGAAGACGTGCCGGCGCTGCTCGACGACGCGCGCGCCGCGCTGGTCGCGCCGGTGCGCGTGTTCGTGGAGACGGCGCTGCGCGTCAACGAGGGCGGGTTGGCGCTGGTGCGCGAAGTGGCGACCGCGCTGTCCGAGGTGCCGCCCGCCGAGGCGCGGCGCCTGGCGGCCGCGGCGGAGGGTGCGGCGGCGGCACTGGCGAGCTTCGCGCACGATCTCGAGCGCTGGCTGGAATCGGCGTCCGACCAGTTCGCGCTGGGCGAGGACGATTTCAACTTCCATCTGCACTACGAGCACGCGCTGCGCGACACGGCCCCCGAGCTGTGGCGCTACGGCCTGCACCTGAAGGAAGAGCTCGAGGCCGACCTGGCGCGCCGGGCGGCGCGCTTCGACGGCGGCAAGCGCTGGCAGGACGTCGCCGACCGGCTGCGCGCCGACCACCCTCCCGCGGCCGCGCTGGTGGCCGCGTACGCGGAGGAGATGCGACGCGCGCGCGACTTCGTGGCGGCGCGTGGCCTGGCGGCCATTCCCGACGCCCCGCTCGACGTCGTGCCGACGCCGGCGTTCATGCGGCCCATCATCCCGTTCGCAGCCTACGACAGTCCGGGCCCCTATTCGAGCGACCGCACCGGCTGGTTCTACGTGACGGTCCCCGACGCCCGGCTCCCGGCGGCGGCGCAGGAGCGCATCCTGCGCGACCACTGCCGCCACGAGCTGGCGGCCACGGCGCTGCACGAGGGTTATCCCGGCCATCACCTGCAGCTGGTACACGCGCAGGCGCAAGGCTCCGATACGCGCAAGAACGTGTGGACCCCGCTCACCGTGGAGGGGTGGGCGCTGTACTGCGAGGACATGATGGGCGAGGAGGGGTTCTACCGGTCAGAGGAGGAGGCGTTCTTCCAGCGCGTCCATCTGCTGTGGCGCGCGACGCGCGTGCTGCTCGACGTCGGCCTGCACACCCGGGGCATGACGTTCGAGCAGGCGGTGGACCAGTTCGTCAGCGAGCTGCACGTGGATCGCGCCAACGCGGAGGCGGAGGTGCGGCGCTATTGCGCCGAGCCGGCGCAGCCGCTGTGCTACGCCGTCGGGCGCCGCGAGATCCTCGAGCTGCGCAAGCAGTTCCGGGCGGCACGGGGGGCCGGGTCCACGCTGCGCGACTTCCACGACGCACTGCTCCGCTACGGGGGGCTGCCGGTCGCCCTGATCCGCTGGGGTCTCGGCCTCAATGCTGCCTAGCGGCGGGGCCCTTCCCCGCCAGGTCAAGCTGTTCGGTTGGGTCTCGCTGCTGAACGATTTCGCGAGCGAAATGATCTACCCGCTGCTCCCGGCGTTCGTCACCGGGGTGCTGGGTGGGGGCGCCCAAGCGCTGGGGGCGCTCGACGGGGCCGCCGAGTTCGCGGCGGCCGTCGTGAAACTCGGGGCGGGCCGGCTGGCCGATCGGACGAGCCGGCGTGGGCCCCTCATCGTGCTCGGCTACTTGATCGCCGTCGTGGTGCGTCCAGTCATCGCGGTCACTGGGGCGGCGTGGCAGGTGATCGGGCTGCGCGTGGTGGACCGGCTGGGCAAGGGACTGCGCACGCCGCCGCGCGACGCCTTGATCGCGGACGCGACGCCAGCGGACCTCGTGGGCCGGGCGTTCGGGCTGCAGCGCGGCATGGACCACGCGGGCGCGGTGTTGGGGCCGATCGTCGCGTGGTGGCTGCTCGCGTCGGGGAGCGCGGGGCTGCGGACGGTGATTGGGGCGAGCATTGTGCCGGGGGTACTGGTCCTGGTGGTCGCGACATGGGCGGTGAGAGAGCGAGGAGGTTTGGGGAGGTTAGGGGAGGTTAGGGGAGGTAGCGACCGATCAGCACAACCTCCCCTAACCTCCTCCAACCTCCCCCAACCTTCACACGTTTCTCCTCTCCTCGCGATCTCGGCCTTCTATCTTCTCCGCATGCCCGACACGTTGATCATCCTGCGCTCGCAGCAGCTCGGCGTGCCGGTGGCGGTGGTGCCGCTATTGTGGGCCGCGGTGCACGTCGTGCGGTCGACGTCGAGCTTTGTGGGCGGGGCCACGAGCGACCGGCTTGGGCCTGAGCAGACGATGTGGCTGGGGTGGCTCGCCTACGCGATCCTCGCCGTGGGAATGGCCCGTGCGGGCACGGCGGTGGCGGCGTGGGGGTGGTTCCTCGCGTTCGGCCTGGTGGCGGGGCTGACCGAGAGCCCGGAGCGGGCGCTGGTGGCCCGACTCGCGGGGGCTCACCAGGGGAGCGGGTTCGGTGTGTATCACGGGGTGACGGGGTTCGCGGCGCTGGTGGGCGGTGTGGCGCTGGGCGCGGTATTTCAGCGGTATGGGGCGGGGCCCGCGTTCTTGGCGAGCGCGGCGGGAGGGATGGCGCTCGTGCTCGCCTGGCCGGTGGTGGGTCGCCGGGAGTGACGTTGATCGGCGGTTGACCTCGGCCCTTACCGTTGTCGTCCGTCGTTTGCCGAGGTGATATGTTACGCGGTGTGAGCGCTGCGCCTCTCCTGACTGCCGCGGACGTCGAGCGCATGTCTATTCCGGACAAACAGGTCGAGCTGGTCCGCGGACAGCTCGTGGTGCGCGAGCCGCCCGGCAGCTGGCACGGGGTTGTCGCAGCGAACCTCGCCTATTTCCTGGGGGACTTCGTCCGTCGGCAGCGGTTGGGCCTGGTGTTCGCACAGGACACCGGGTTCAAGATCGCGTCCGATCCCGATACGGTGCGCGCGCCTGACGTCGCGTTTGTGGCACGCGAGCGAACGGGAGCGATTCGGGCGCGGGGGTACGCCGAGCTGGCGCCGGACCTACTGGCCGAGATCCTGTCACCCGACGACCGACCCGCCGAGGTGCTCGCCAAGGTGGCCGATTGGCTCGGGGCCGGGACGAAGCTCGTGTGGGTGATCGATCCCGAGCGTTCCGAGGCTCGTGTCTACCGGCAGGACGGGAGTCTCTCGATCCTCCAGGAGCACGACTCGCTCGATGGCGAAGACGTGCTCCCGGGGTTCTCCTGTCCCCTGCGTGACGTTCTGACGGTCTAGCGTTCCTTAGAGCGTCTGTGTGTGTGGTTTTCACGGATCCTCCTCCGCTAGTGCCCGCTTGGCGTGCGGGTGGACATCCAGATGTCGAAGCCGAAGAGCGTGCCACCGAGGCCGCCCGGGCGCGCGGACGTGATCAGCAGGATGCGGCCGTCGTGTGACAGGCGTGCGCTGACCTCGTCCAGCGCCGTGTTCACCGGCGCGCCGAGGTTCTCGGGCTCCGACCAAGCGTCGTGCACGCTGCGGCGGGTGGAGACAAACAGGTCGCCCACGACATGGCCCGGGAGCGAGCCGCGGTTCGACCAGAAGATCAGCTCCCGGCCGTCCTGCCGAACCGTCAAGGCGCCGTCGTTGACGCTCGGATCGTTCAGCTCCGCGACCGGCACGGCAGGCCCGAGCGTCTCGCCGTCCCGCGTGACGGACACGACGTAGATCTCCGCCTGCTGTTGGGGGATCAGGCCCCGGCTGAAGTAGAGGGTGCCGGGGCCGGCTCCGGCCTGCTGATATGCAGGCCCCCCCTCGTTGTCGGGCGTATTCACGTCCGGGCCCAGGTTTACGGGCGCCTCCCAGCTGAGATCATCGTTCACGTCGGTTCGGCGCGACATGTAGATGTCGCTCCTGCCGGCCCCGCCCGTCCGGGCGCTGTTGAAGAACATCACGTGGCCGTCTGGCGTGAACGTCGGCGTGGCCTCGCCCGCGGCGCTGTTGATGGGGGCTCCGAGGTTCACCGGCGTTCCCCACGGGCAGTCCTCACAGGCGCGATGGGAGACCCAGATGTCGTTTCCGCCCTGCGCTCCCGGGAGGTCGGTCCGGTTCGAGGCGACGTAGATGCTCAGCCCGCCGGGAGAGAGCGTCGCTCCGAATTCATCGCCCGTCGAGTTGACGGGCGCGCCCAGGTTCACCGGCTCGGACCACTCGGAGGTGGCGAAGGACATGGCCTGGAGCCTGGGCGCGGCGGGACCAGACTCCGAGGCGCACGCCACGAGCAACGCGACTGACTCGAGCGCTAGGGCCGTGGTGGCGAGTACGGATCTCATGATAACCTCCTGGCTAGTGCCCGCTCGGCGTGCGGGTGGACATGTAGAGGTCGTTCCCGCCGGAGCCCCCCAGCCGATTGGACGCGAAGATCAACGTGCGCCCATCGAGGGAGAGGCTTGGCGTGACGTCGTCAGATACCGAGTTCAGTGGCGCGCCCAGGTCCACCGGCGGCGACCACGGGTCGTGCACGGTCTGCCGGGTGGATACCCACAAATCGGCTCCGCCGAGCCCACCGAAGCGGGGCGACCAGAACATCAGCTCTCGGCCGTCAGCGCGGATCGTGACGGCGGCGTCGTTGGCGCTCGGGTCTCTGAGCTCGACGACGAGCTGGGCCGGCCCGAGGGTCTCCCCGTCGCGTGTCACGGCCGCCACGTAGATGTCCGCCTGGTTCTGCGCCAGGGCTCCCCGATTGAAGTACAGGTTCGCCGATCCGTCTTCCGCGTTCTGCAGGTACATGGGCGCCTGTTCCGCTGCCGCAGTGTTCACGCCGGGGCCGAGTGGGACGGGGTCGTCCCAGCCGAAGTCGTCGTTCGGGTCGGCTCGATGCGACACGAAGATGTCGGTCGCGCCACCTCCTCTGTTGCTTGCGAAAAAGAGCAAGTGGCCGTCGCGGGACAGGTTGGGCGCGAAATCGGCGCCCGCGCTGTTGATCGGCGAGCCCAGGTTCACGGGGGCCTGCCAGGCGCATGCGGGGTCGTTCGGATCGGCGCAGGTGCGCTGCGACACCCAGATGTCGAGTGGCCCGGACCCGCCGGGCCGGTTCGAGGAGAAATAGAGGCTGAGACCGTCTCGCGCGAGCGTGGCGTTTTGCTCGTTCGAGGAAGAGTTGACGACGGGGCCGAGATCGACAGGCTCGGACCACTCGGAGTTGGCGAAGGACATCGCCTGGAGCCGGGGGGCGGCGGGATGCGACGGCGACTCGCACGCCAAGAGCAGCCCGAGGGAGGCAAGCGACACCGTTGTGGCGATGGGGAGGGTTCTCATAGTGTTTCCTCGCCGTTTTGGCGGTCAGGGAGATGGTGGTCGCAGCGAAAGCGGTCGCCGCGCGCTCCGCGACAGGCGACGCGCGCCTGTCGACGCGCGGAGCGGGGCCGGCCCCGGCGCCGCCGCTTGCCCAAGGACCAGCATGGGCACAGTGGCGTCGAACGTCCCGCCATTGCCCAGCTGCCCCCAGAGGCCGTACCCCCAGCAGTACGCGACGCCCGTCGTGGTCAGCCCGCAGCTGTGCCACCTGCCGAAGGCGGTCAGTGCACTGAAACTGAGCCCGCCCGCCATGGCCGTCGGAGTCGGGCCGTAGACGGTGGTGCCGTTCCCCAGCTGACCGTTGCTGTTTGAGCCCCAGCAGTAGCCGTCGCCTCCAGAGGTGAAACCGCAACTGTGGAACGAGCCGGCACTCGCCTGCGCCAGGGTCACGCCTCCTTCGAGGGGAAGCGGCAGCCTGCTGCAGGCGACCACGCTGCCCAGACCGGCGCACGTTTCCGTGGTCGTGGCGCCGAGCTGGCCGCCATCGTTATCGCCCCAGCAATACGCCGCACCGCTCGACGTCAGCCCGCACGCGTGCCAGTAGCCGACGCTGAGTGCAGTGAATGTGAGTCCGCCCGACACCGCTACCGGCGCCGCGCTGCACGGTTCCGCGCTGCACACATTCGGGCTGACGGGACCGATCCCGAGCTGTCCGGCGGAGTTGTTGCCCCAGCAGTACGCGGCGCCGGCGGCGGTGAGCCCGCACGCGAAGAAATTCCCCGTCCCGATGCTCACGAACGAGAGTCCGCCGCCCACGGCCATGGGCGTGCGGGTGCTCACTGTCGACCCATTGCCCAGCTCGCCGTAGCCGTTGTCGCCCCAGCAAAACGCCGCGCCGCTCGACGTCAGCGCGCAGCTCAGCGCCCAACCGGCGCTGACCGAGGAGAAGGCGCGCCCCCCCGCGACGGCGAGTGGCGTGACGCTGCACTCCGCTCCTGCGTTACCGCACCGTTGCGAGGCGGGTGCGCCTGCGCCGAGCTCGCCGTAGTAATCGAGTCCCCAGCAGTACGCGGTGCCGCCCGCGGTGAGGCCGCACGTGTGGATTGCGCCCGCGCTGATGGCGCTCAAGGTCAGGCCGCCTCCGACCGCGACGGGCGCGAGGCCGCTGGCCTTGGTGCCGTCGCCACGCTGGCCATACGTGCCGTTGCCCCAACAGTAGGCCGCCCCGTTTGCCGTGAGGCCGCACGAGTGGTAGGCACCCGCCTGGACCGTGGCGAAGGTCACGGTCTCCACGCTGATTGCGGCCGTGCCGCTCTGCGATTCGGCGGTCGCCGTGATGGTCGCGGATCCGGGGGCGGACCCGACGACCAGGCCCGATGCGTCGACGGTGGCGACCGCGGACGCATCGCTCGTCCACGTCACGGTCGGACCGACGCGCCGGCTTCCGCTCGCGTCGATCAGCACCGCGCGGAGCTGTGCCGTCCCGCTCGCGACGACGGTCCGCGCGGGCGGCGACACGGTGACCGACGCGATCGCCCCACCTCCGCGCACCGCTCCCCAGCTGCCATTGTCTGACGAGCAGCTGACGGCGCCGTTGATCAGGTGATCGGGGGGCGTGCCCGCCGCGGCCGCGGAGTACGAGCAGCCGCCCACGGAGAAGTTGACCGACACCCCCCCGGATGCCGTGTAGACCAGATTGCCGCTGACCGTGCCGGTCGCCGTGTTGTCAATGGCGCCGTCCTGTTGATCGCAGGTACCGACCTGGTCGTTCGTGCCCCCAACCGCGTCGTCGCTCTGTGTGAAGACATAGGTCCCGGTGTCGTTGCAGACGAGCGGATTCCCGATCTGCTCGACATAGTTCCAGACGCCGGCCAGCGCGACTCGACGCACGCACGTGACGTGGAACGTGACTTCGGCCGTTTGACCGGCGACGACGGATACGGTCTGCGAATTGGCACCGGCGACGAGGCAGTTCGCCGTCGTGCCGCGGAGCGTCAGCGAGTGAGTCCCGGGGCTGAGTGGCGTGAACGTGACCGATCCGTTGATCGCAATCGGCAGCGCCGCGCCAGTCGAGTCGTAGTCAAGGGCCGCCGTGTAGCCGTCAGGATCGAGGTCCGCCCCCGCAGTGACGGTGGTCACCCGAACCCCTCCGGTCGTGGGCGGGGTCGGCTCGGTGCCGCTACACGCGAGAGCGATCAGAGCGAGCGCCGCGCACCATCCGGCGGCGGGCCGGCACGAGGTGATGTGAATCGCGTTCACGATGCCCTCCAGTCCAAGAGCTCCCGCCCTGGGCACCGGTGGACACAAGAAAAACCGGCCAAGCGGGTCCTTCCGCCCAGTCGGTTTCGCGATTCGCTCCCCTCGAGGCATTGGCGAGCCGCACGACATCGCGCCTCGGGGTTCACAGCATCTGAGTGGGTTTCAATGTGCACCAGGGGCGGAGTCTGTCAAGCACTCCCC
>WNGL01001111.1_pt1 | contig 32780 bp, 16 predicted proteins | sample 5400591 | NCBI WGS metagenome assembly WNGL01 (sample SAMN13153377, study PRJNA577476) | soil metagenome | isolation source: 80 cm soil or saprolite under Garry oak tree replicate 1 | place: USA:California | collected 2016-06-15
CGGTCCCTGGGAATCGGAGCTTTGAGTAATTACTTCGTGTATTGGGCAACGAACCCATCTGGCATCCCTGCAGCCGCGAGTGAGGTACCGCCAAAATCAACCGTGTAATCAAAGCTGCCTGTGGTCAACAGGTGGCCAAGCAAGTCATAGGCAATCCCGTTGCCCCAACTCGTGCCCCCACGCTTGTCCCACCGATAGCTACCCGAGGTTGTGAAGCTTGCCACAATGAAGCCGTCCGCCTGCGTAGGGATGCCCGTATTTGCAAAGTCAATCGCGCCAGCAGCGGTTCCCGTGAAGGCAACATTGCCGCTGCCGTCAACACTGACTGCACTCCCCGCATCGCCGTTGGCACCGCAGGCCTTGGCCCAAAGGTAATTGCCCGAAGGGCTGTAGCTGGCCAGGAAAATGCCGCCGTTTTGTTGCCACGGAGTCGTGATGGCTCCCCCGCCAAAGTCAACCGAGCCTGTGAAGCCGCCGGTGACAAAAACGTTGCCCGTCGTGGGATCAACCGCGATGCCGTTACCAGTATTGGCTGCCAGCACCTTTGCCCACTTGTAACTGCCGTCCACACCGGAGTACTTCGACACAAATACTCCCCCGTTGCTGGTGAGTCCTCCGCCTAAATTGATGGGACCGCCGGCCTTGCCGGTAATGACCACATCACCTGTGGAACGTTCAACGGCCACAGCGGTGGCATTGTCATACGCAGTGCTCCCAAAGCCCTTAGCCCACGCCGTCGCGCCGGTCCCACCCGATAGCTTGACCAGTGCGAAGTCATAGCCAAATCCATTGACGCTCAAAACCGTGCCCCCAAAGTCCGTAGTATAGTTGAACCTTACGGTCACAAACACATCGCTACTTCCATCCACCGCTACGGCAGTTCCGACTCTCATCCCGCTTCCTCCGAACGCCTTTGCCCAGATCAGGTTCCCGGCTGGGTCGTATTTCGCTACGAATGTCCCAGTCCCGGTGATGTCGGTCTCGGTAAGTGTCGTCCCTCCAAAATCAGCGGTTCCGGTGAAGCTCCCGGTAACAATGATGTTGTCCTGGCTGTCAACCGCCACGCCGTTGGCCGAGTCAGCTGTGGTGCCGCCCATGTGCTTGGCCCACAGTAAGGTGTTCTGGGAGTTATATTTGACGATGAAGGCGTCGGAACCCCCAAAACTCGGAACAATAGCGCCAGCGCCAAAGTTCGCATTTTGCGAGATCATGCCGAAGTTTCCGGCGACCACCACATTGTTGGAATGATCGGTGGCAATACCCAGTGAAGAGAGAGTATAATGCGAAGTCATGTCCCGCACCCACTGCAGTTGGCCCGGTGTGCCCGACGGCGCCCCATTGTTCACCGTCACTGTCACACTCGCCGAGTTCGCCGCGTTGCCGGCCGCGTCGTAAGCTTTGGCATAAAAACTGTGGCTGCCGTTGGCCATCGCGGTGGTGTTGCAAGGATAGGTGTACGGCGCACTTGTGGCGGTGCCCAGCGGGGTCACCACACTGTCGCAATAAAATTCCACGCGGGCCACACCGACGTTGTCGCTGGCGCTGGCGCTCAAGGTGACGGTGTTGCTGACGGTGCTGCCGCTGGCCGGCGCGGTCAGGCTGACCGACGGCGGTGTGGTGTCGGCAAGAGCCGCCACGGTCGCCAGGGCGGTATCAGTCGCCGTCGCGCCCAGGTTATCGGTGACCGTGAGCGTGACAGTATAGACCCCCGCTGCGGCATAAGCATGTGATACCGAGAGGCCGGAAGCGGTGCTGCCGTCGCCAAAGGTCCAGGCGTAAGAAGAGATCGTGCCATCGGGGTCGGCTGAGCCGGATGCGGTGAAGATTGCATTCGACCCAACGGTGACCGCGAGGTCAAGCCCGGCATTGGCAACCGGTGGCTGATTTCCGCTTTGGGTGATTGTCAAGGTCTTGGTTGATACGGTGATGGACCCGGATCGCGAACTGGCTCCTGCGTTGGCGTCCACGCTGTAGTTCAGGCTGCCGCCGCCGTTCCCGCTGCCGGTGGCGTGGATCCAACTGTCAGACGTCGCAGCCGTCCAATCGCATCCAGTTCCTGCGCTCACCGTCACGCTGCCAGGCCCGCCGGCCGAGTCATACGAGACGCTGCTCGAAGAAAGCGAATACGCGCAAGCCGCCCCGGCTTGATTGATCGTCAGCGTCTGGTCCGCGACCGTAATCGATCCCGAACGCGAACTGGCGTTGGCGTTGGCGTCCACGCTGTAGTTCAGGGTCCCGTTGCCGTTGCCGCTGCCGGTGGTGTGGATCCAATTATCAGCCGTCGAGGCCGTCCAGACGCATCCAGTTCCTACGCTCACCGTTACGCTGCCGGGACCGCCGGCCGAGTCATACGAGACGCCGCTCGAAGAAAGTGAATACGTGCATGAGGGCGGCGTTTGGGAGCAGGAAGGCGTGGTGACGCTGGCAGGGGAGCTGGCGGCGGAGAAGTTTCCCGCATTGTCAAGGGCAGCTACCGTGTAGGAGTAGGGGGCGGACTCGCCGACGCTGGCGTCTGAGGTGGAAGTCGTTTGGGCGGCAACCTGCTTGAGAAAAACGTTGTTGCGGTAGATCAGGTAGCCGACAAGGCCGGAAGTGTAGGTAGTGCCGCTGACAATCGTGCCGATATCGGTGGAAGCGGCCCAGGAAAGGTTGACTTGAGAACACGTGGGCGCCGCAGCCGACAAGCTCGAGGGGACGCTTGGAGCATTGTTGTCCTTGAGGTTGATCGGCGCGTTGGCGAGGTAAGCAGTGGTGTTTGTGAACAGGGCGACTCGATAAATGGCCGAGGGCTGAAAGGCCAGGGAGCTAACGGCGAAGTTGGTGGTGGGAGCATCCACCGGCACCCACGGCCCCAGAAGGTCCACCGCACACTGCACCTGATAAAGGACGCCCGGCGTGCCCGACCACTGCAGACCGGCGGTAGTTCCGGAAAGAGTAAGCCTGACATTGCTCGCCGCCGCGGCAGCGGCCGCTGGGGCAACGAGAGTGGTCGCAGTGACAGGCGCGGAGAGAGAAGAAACGTTGTTGGCATTGTCGGCGGCGTTGACCTGGTAACTGTACGGAGTCGAGGCCGACAGGCCATTGTCAGCGAAGCTGGTCGTGGTCACAAACGTCAATAACGACCCGCCCCGATAGACGTTGTATCCCTTCACCCCAGAGGACTGGTTCTTGACATTCGGATCGGTGGACGACGCCCAGGACAGATTGATCTGGCTGGAGCTGACGGCGTTGGCAGTCAGATTGGTCGGCGTCGTAGGCGGGGTGGTGTCGGTCTGCTGCTGTTGGGCGCCGGCCAAGGTTACGGAGGCCAGAGCGATGGCAAAAAACAGTGAGAACCTGTTTCCAAAAAACGAATTAACTAATTTCATACTGCCGACGCAATGCACTTTGCTTGCCAAGCTGCCAGGATGGGTTTGGATAGGCCGCCTTAAGTGAGAGGAACGGCGCGTAGATGGATTAACGTGACTAATAAACAGGCAGGTTTGGCTGCACTCAATACACGAACCGCACTTACAGAAGCCTGTCGCCAAATTTTGTCGTGAAAAGTCAGAGCTGGGCCTGATTTTATCGAAAGAACGATGGGCGGTCGTTTTTGTACCGATCCGGGCGGACACTTCACGAGTTTGAGACGCTGCGGTAGAAAAGATCAGGGATGCAGTGCAATGCGTAATCGGCACGGTCCAGCGTAGTGATGTCCAAGTGGCCACAGAGAGAAGCACTGGGGACGTAGTGGAATGCGTCCCTACCACTAGACGCGGTGCGCCTTGGACTGCGGAGACTCCGCTCTGCGCTCTGCGCTCTTCCCTCTTCATTCCCGCTAAGGTGTTTAATTTCATTTTATTCTTTCGGTTGCTTAACTCCCGGGTCTGAGGCGTCAAACCGATTTGAGCGCCTGACATCGGTGAGCAGCCCATAGCGAATCCAGTGCCAACCCGCAGCAGTGGCCTGATTATCAACTGGTTACACCTGGAGATGGCTGGGGCGGCTTTGCCGCTTTCGCAAATTTTTGCCGCCAAGTGGAAAGAGAATGCAGTTTGAACCGCGAGCTGCTGATTGAAAAATCAGGGAATTGAACAGGAGAAAACAGAGATAAGGGAGAAAAGGGCTTGGACGGGAGTGATACAGAGGTCAGCCAGCGGTGACTATTTGGTGGCCGAATCGGGACACCCTGGATTCCAAATTCCGCGCTTTCGTTCTCTGTTTCCTCCGTTATCTCCTGTTAGTTCACTGTCGTCCCTCTGCTCTCGGCTCGGGGGATTTGGTGATCAGCCGCAAACGGAACTACTGCACGCGCTGCACTTGCAAGTTCTATATGAAGCTCGCTCCTCCTGGTGCGCTGTCGGGCAGTGTTATAGCATCTGTGAGAGGCTGCTTCCATCCAATTCGTCCAGCCCAGCGCACGATTCTTTGCGGATAGGGGCGGGTACGCTACGGAGCAAAGCGGAACTGACGAGGGAAGAGGGAAGAGAGCAGAGCGAAGTCTCCGCAGGCCAACGCGCCGGGTCTGGTGGCAGCCAAAATGAAGAGGGCAGAGGCGCTACTTTGCGAGGGCGAGCGCAGGGCTGGGAGATCCGCGCCCATTGATGCGTGAGGCCACTTTGGAGACAATCGCGCGCCTGGCCCCATTGACACGCACGTCGCGCCTGGCGCCGTTGGCCTGGACCATGTCCGGTCGCGGACAAATAGGCAGTTCAAGCCGTGTGAATAACGAGGCGATCTTACGCCGATGTCTGATGACCATGGTGTGGGACATTTTGAGCTTTCGTCCGATCTCACGCGGGCCCAACCCGTCCGCAAAGCAATGCAGCACCGCCCGTTCCTGGGGCAGGAGTTGGGGAGACAACGACGAGATAATATCGCGGGCACTGACCCAGTTCAGAACGGTATTGCCGGAATCAACTTGCTCGAAAAACTCGTCTCTGCCCTCCGCATCCCGGCCGGGCGGTAATTGGCCTCCGCCGCGTTTGGCCGAATCAACGCTGCGCCCGGAGGCCAGATAATGGAGCAAATGGTACTTGCAGCTTTGCAAATACCAACTCTTGGTTTGGCCAGGCCGCCGAGCCTCTGTGAGCCAAAGATGGATGAGGGCCTCCTGCAGAAGATCATCACGCAAGGCATGATTAGGGGTCGCTCTTCGAATCATTCTGACGAGCGACTCCTTCGTCGAAACTTCATCCACGAACATAATAGCGTTTTCGGGTAACCGGAACTCACTGGTGGGACATTAATAACCGATCTTTGGGGTGAAAGTCCAGTAAAAAAACAAGCGATTGGCATGGCAAAAGATCTGGTGGTCCGGTGATCTCGTAGTCCCGTAGTCCTGTGGCCTTGCCTTCCGTTCCACATTTCCGGGCTGTCGCAAGAGGCGGCGCCTCGGTAGAATGGCGCGGTTGCAACTATGAAATGAAAGCATTAGTCAAGAGGAACGCGCAGCCCGGCCTGTGGCTCGAAGAGGTGCCGGAACCCAGGCCCAGCCTGAACGACGTGCTGATCCGTATTGACCGCACCGGGATCTGCGGCACGGACATCCACATCTACAAGTGGGACGACTGGGCCCGCAAGACCATCCCGGTGCCGATGGTGGTCGGCCACGAGTTCGTCGGCGAAATCGTCGAGGTGGGCTCGAACGTTAAGGACTTTTTCCCAGGCCAGATTGTCAGCGGGGAAGGCCACGTGGTGTGCGGGCGATGCAGGAATTGTCTGGCCGGGCGCCGGCACCTGTGCGCCGACACCAAGGGGGTCGGGGTGAATCGTCCCGGCGCCTTCGCCGAGTATCTGGCCTTGCCAATGACCAATATCTGGGTCCACAGCAACGGCATCGATCGCGACATCGCCTCGATTTTCGACCCCTTTGGCAACGCAGTCCACACGGCGCTCTCTTTCCCGGTGCTGGGCGAAGACGTACTGATCACCGGCGCCGGTCCCATTGGAATGATGGCCGCTGCGGTCGCGCGGCACGCCGGCGCGCGTTACGTCGTCATCACCGATGTCAATGAATACCGGCTGGAGCTGGCGCGCAAGATGGGCGTGACCTTGGCCATCAACCCGCTCAAGAGCAACATCAAGGACGCGCAAAAACAGCTCGGCATGACCGAAGGATTTGACGTGGGCCTGGAGATGTCCGGCAATGCCGGCGCTTTCCGCGACATGCTGGGCAACATGAGCCATGGCGCTAAAATTGCCATGCTGGGCATACCCGAAAAAGAAATGGCCATTGACTGGAACACGGTGGTCTTCTCGATGCTGACGATCAAAGGCATTTATGGCCGCGAGATGTATGAAACTTGGTACAAGATGACCGTGATGCTGCAGAGCGGCCTGGACATCAGCCCGGTCATCACCCACCGCTTCCACTACACGCAGTTTCAACAGGGATTCGACGCGATGCTCTCCGGCCAATCGGGCAAAGTGATTCTGAAATGGAGCTAATTCTCAATTAATGTTCAACTCGTTCCAGAACCACGTCAAAGCGCAGCTCGACGACATTCGCGCCGCCGGCACCTACAAACGCGAGCGCATCATCACCACCCCGCAGGACGCCCACATCCGCGTCGCCGACGGGCAGCCGGTCCTCAATATGTGCGCGAACAATTACCTGGGCCTGGCCGAGCATCCGGCGGTCATCAAGGCGGCGCAGGAGGCCCTCGACCGCTGGGGCTACGGCCTTTCATCGGTCCGGTTCATTTGCGGCACACAGAGCGTTCACAAAGAATTGGAAAGAACGCTCAGCGAATTCCTGGGAACGGAAGATACAATTCTTTACAGCTCATGCTTCGACGCTAACGGCGGGCTGTTCGAGACCCTGCTGGGGCCGGAAGACGCGGTGATTTCGGACGAGTTGAATCACGCCAGCATCATTGACGGCATCCGCCTCTGCAAGGCGCAGCGCTTTCGTTACTTGAACAACAACATGGACGACCTCCAGGCGAAGTTGAAGGAAGCGGCCAATTGCCGATTCAAAATGATCGCCACCGACGGCGTCTTCTCGATGGACGGCTACATCGCCAACCTCGAAGTCATCTGTGACCTGGCAAAGAAAAACCAGGCCCTCGTCATGGTTGACGATTCCCATGCCGTCGGGTTCATGGGCAAGACCGGGCGCGGGACGCATGAACACCACAACGTGATGGGCCGCGTGGATATTCTCACCGGGACCTTGGGCAAAGCGCTCGGGGGCGCCAGCGGCGGTTACACCAGCGGCCGCAAAGAGATCATCGAACTGCTGCGCCAGCGGTCCCGGCCATATCTGTTCTCGAACACGCTGGCCCCGTCCATCGCCGGCGCTTCACTGAAAGTCCTGGAACTGCTGCGCCAGTCCACGGCGCTTCGCGACAAGCTGGAAACCAATACCAAATTCTTCCGCGCGGAAATGGCCAAATGCGGTTTTAATATTCTGAGCGGTACCCACCCAATCGCGCCGATCCTGCTCGGGGAGGAGGCGCTGGCCACGAAGTTCGCCGATGCGATGCTGGCCCGGGGTGTGTATGTCATCGGCTTTTCATATCCCGTCGTCCCGAAAGGCAAAGCCCGCATTCGCACCCAGATTTCGGCGGCGCACTCGCGCGAAGATTTGGAATTCGCGATTAAGGCATTCACGGAAGTGAAGTGTGGGTTGGGGCTGTGATACAAAGAAAGCTGGCGGGAAACCAAGCGGCGCAGAACCCAACGGCAAATTTCATGTACACTCTCTAACCCTCACGCCGGCCCTCTCCCATCCGATGGGAGAGGGGGAACCCGCTGGCAAATTTCATACACACTCTCCACACCGGCAAGCTTGTGCAATATTCCGACTCCAAGCCGTGTCAATTCATTCAGCAAGTCTGATTCTAATCGTGCTGGCCAGGGCGCTCAGCGTTGCGGCATCGGCAGCGCAAGTTGAGGATCTGCACCAGGCATTTGTTCATCCGCCCGACTACGCCCGTCCCTGGGTCAACTGGTTCTGGCTGGATGGCAACATCACCCGCCAGGGCATCACCGCCGATCTGGAAGCCATGCAGCGCGTCGGCATCGGCGGCGTGCTCCTGATGGATGTGTCGCAGGACGTTCCGCCAGGGCCGGTGCGGTTCGGGAGCCGGCAATGGCGCGAGCTGTTTCAGCACACGCTTGGGGAGGCCCAGCGGTTGGGCCTGGAAGTCAGCATCAACAATGGTCCAGGCTGGTGCGGCAGCGGCGGGCCGTGGATTACGCCGGAGTTGGCGATGCAAAAACTTGTTTGGAGCCAGACGAAACTCGCCGGGCCGGCCCGATTCGACGGTCTTTTGCGACCGTTGCCAAGGGCGAACGGTTTCTGCCGGGACATTGCGACGCTGGCTTTTCCAACGCCACAGGGTCCCCGGATTGTCGCGCCGGACCTTGCCCCGAAAACTGGTTTGAGCCGGAGTTATACCTCGAGCACCCGTCCGTATGATGTGATTCGCCAAGGGACTATGCTGGATCTCACATCAAGAACCGACGGGGACGGCCGGCTGGTCTGGGATGTGCCGCAAGGCCAGTGGACGGTTCTCCGGTTCGGCTACACTCCTACTGGAATGGAAACTCATCCCACCGCCGTTGAAGGCCGCGGGTTGGAGTGCGACAAACTCAGCAAGCGCGCGGTGGAAGCCCATTTCGCCGGCATGTTGACAAAACTCATCGCCGACGCAGGCAGCGAAGCCCGACGCGCATTGACCCAAACGCACATTGATAGTTGGGAAGTCGGTTTCCAAAACTGGACGCCGCGATTTCGCGAAGAGTTCCAGCAACGACGAGCGTACGATCTGCTGCTTTATTTGCCGACGTTCAGCGGACGCATCGTGGAGAGTCTTGAGGTCTCCGAACGCTTCCTTTGGGACATCCGGCGCACGATCGCGGATCTGGTAGCGGACAATTACGCCGGTCACCTTGCAGAATTGGCGCATGAACATGGCCAGAAACTCTCGATTGAGGCCTACGGCAACGGCCCCTTTGACAATTTGCTCTACGCGGCGCGCGCTGACGTGCCGATGGGAGAGTTTTGGACTGAAGTGGACAACGCCGGCAGGTTCAACGTCTGCAAATCCATGGCTTCGGCGGCGCACAATTATGGCAAACCGCTGGTGGCAACCGAGGCATTCACTTCTTATCCGGCGACTGCGAAGTGGCAGAACCATCCGTTCTCGCTCAAGGCGATGGCCGATGCCGCTTTTTGCGAAGGCGTCAATCGCCTGGTCATTCACCGTTACGCGCATCAGCCATGGCTGAACCGCAAGCCCGGCATGACGATGGGGCCCTTTGGTGTGCATTACGAACGGACCCAAACGTGGTGGGAGCAATCCAAGCCCTGGCACGAGTATCTGGCACGCTGCCAGTTCCTGCTCCAGCAAGGGCTGTTCGTCGCGGACATTTGCTACATGACAGACGAGGGCGCCTACGCCGAACCGCCTGCTCCGGACAGACTGCGACCACCGCCGCCCGCCGGTTACGATTACGACCTCGCGACGCCGGAAGTGGTCCGCACGCGCATGACGGTGAAAGATGGCCGGCTGGCGCTGCCCGATGGCATGAGCTACCGCGTGTTCGTCCTGCCGGACACCCAACTCCTCACGCCAGGGTTGCTGCGAAAAGTCAAGCAACTCGCCGAAGCCGGGGCGACCATCATCGGCTCGCGCCCATCGAAGTCGCCCAGCCTGACGGACTATCCGGAATGCGACACCCAAGTTGAGCAACTTGCCGGCGAGCTTTGGGGTGATTGCGACGGCAAGGCCATCAAGGAGCACGCCGTTGGCAAGGGCAAAATCCTCGCGGGCAAATCCTTGAATGCAGTTCTCACGTCGCTGGGCGCCCCGACCGATTTTGAGCAACTGACGAAAACGACCGGTTACAAGCTGCGTTGCATCCACAAGAGCGTCGCCGGCGCAGACTTCTATTTTGTTGCTAACTCCAATTCGCAGCCGGTGATTGCCGAGTGCGCCTTTCGCGTCTCCGCCAAACAGCCGGAGTTTTGGCATCCTGACACCGGCCGGATCGAAAACCCCGCTGTCTGGCACGAAAAGGACGGGCGCACAGTGGTGCCGCTCAAGTTCGATTCGTGCAGCTCCATATTTGTTGTGTTCGACAAAGCATCGAGCGGCGTCAATCCCGTGATTACAGTGACTCGCGACGGCAACGCGGACTCTTCAGCAGAGGTTTCGTTTGGGCAAAAGGGGAAGCTGGAGTTGCTGGTTTCCGAATCTGGAATTTACGAGCTGAAGACCGCCTCAGGCAAAAGCGTCAAAGTTGAAATCAAGGATTTGCCGAAACCGGTGCCAGTCACCGGCAAATGGGAACTGCGCTTCCCGCCTAACTCCGGCGCGCCGGACCGCATCACGCTGGACAAGCTGATCTCCTGGCCCGCCCACAGCGACCCGGGCGTAAGATACTTCTCGGGCACTGCGACTTACAGCAGGACCATCCAGGTAGCGCTCGAATGGATCGCGGGCCATCGGCGGTTGTACTTGGATTTGGGCAAGGTGCAAGTGATCGCCGAGGTGAAGCTCAACGGCCAAAGCCTGGGCACTCTTTGGAAGCCGCCGTTCCAAACTGACATAACCGATGTCGCGAGGGCCGGCGAAAACCAACTCGAAGTGCAAGTCGTCAATCTCTGGCCTAATCGCCTTATCGGCGATGAACAACTTCCAGACGATTGCCAATGGCGCACGCCTCAGACGGAAATGGGGATGCCACTAGCAGGCTGGCCAAAATGGCTGCTGGAAGATAAACCCAGCCCAACCGGTCGTTTGACATTCGCCACCTGGAAGCACTGGACCAAAGACTCGGCGCTGCTTGAGTCCGGCCTGTTGGGGCCGGTAACGCTGCGGGTGTTGGAAAAGATCGCAGTGCAGCAACCCTGAATGCGGCATGGAGCGTGGAGCGTGACTTCGGCGGGCGCGGCGGCAAGTTTATTGGATCTGGCCGAAACCGCAGAGGAGAGATGACGCAGAGAGAAAGGGCCAGCCTATTTTTTCTGAGCGCAGCGGCCCGACTCGCTGGCGGGCGGCTGGTTTCTACTCTTTGGGTGGCCGCACGCTAAACCGGACGGTGGGCCGATTGGATGTGGACACGACGCGGCTGTGGCTTTTCCGCCGTCGCCGCCGGACCCGGGCATCGCGGGAGAGTTGAAAGGCGAACGTGGCCAAAAGGCTGAAGCCAATTATTCCAACCACCCACCAGAAAAGCCAACTGTCGTGAATCATGAACTTCTTTTAAACCTTTGCGTTTTGACTGTAAAGCCGGAAGCGAATTAGTCCCTCACGCCACCACCCCACCATTCCAATCCCGCAAACCCCCCATGCGCTTTGCTTGACTTGCGCCGCAGCCCGCCTGTTAAATGCCTGCGATTTGCAGCGCAGAAAACCGACTCGTGACCCATGAACGAATCTCCGCATCCGGCAACTCCGAGCCAGGACCTCTTCAAGGTTTCCGCAATCGCGCTCGCGCTTTGGGCCCTTTCGCAGCCGGCATTACGGAGCCAGGCCGCGGCCAACGCAAGCGAGGTGAAAGTTCTCGAACGTGCGCCGACCTCGTCCACAAATCCATTTTACGTTACCAATCGCGAGCCTCTTCTTCCCAGCCCGTTCCTCAAGCTGTCCATCGGCAGCATCACTCCGAAGGGCTGGCTACGGCATCAACTCGAACTCGAAGCGCAAGGCATTACCGGCCACCTGGAGGAGATTTCCAAGTGGTGCAAGTTCGATGACAACGCCTGGGCCGACCGGCAAGGTCGGGGTCACAGCGGTTGGGAAGAGTTGCCTTACTGGCTTAAAGGCTACGGCGACCTCGGTTACGTGCTCAAGGACGATGCCATCATCAGGAACGCCCGAAGATGGATCGATGCCGTCCTCTCCAGCCAGGAGCCGGACGGCTGGTTCGGCCCGCGCGGGCTCAAGACCGGGCTCAAAGGCAAGCCTGATCTCTGGCCCCACATGGTCATGTGCAACGTGCTTCAGTCTTTCTACGAGGCCACCGGGGACGAGCGGGTGCTGCCGTTCCTCACGAAATACTTCAAATGGCTCAACTCGCTGCCCGGCGAAAACTTTGGGGCAGGTTACTGGCCGAAAATTCGCGCCGGCGATACTATCGAAACCATTCATTGGGTCTATAACCGGACTGGGCACGCAGACGCTGGCTGGCTGCTGGATCTTGCCAAGCGAGTCCACGAGAACATGCAGGATTGGACCACGGGCGTGCACGATTGGCATAACGTGAACCTGGCCCAAGGCTTCCGCGAGCCGGGTGTGTATTATGTGCAAGCGCGCGATGAAAAATTCCTGAGCGCCGCGGAGCGAAACTACGACAACATCATGGCTCTCTATGGCCAGTTTCCGGGAGGCGGCTTCGCAGGAGACGAGAACTGCCGGCCAGGTTATGCGGATCCTCGGCAGGGTTTCGAAACGTGCGGCATGGTCGAGTTCATGCACAGCTTCGAGATGCTGACCAAAATCTCCGGTAATCCAATTTGGGCCGACCGCTGCGAGGAACTCGCCTTCAACTCGCTGCCCGCGGCTCTGACGCCTGACTTGAAGGGACTGCACTATCTGACCTGCCCGAACCAGGTCCAACTTGATAAAAAGAACAAAGCGCCGGCGATAGACAACAGCGGCACGATGTTTTCCTACAGTCCATGGGAGGTTTATCGCTGCTGCCAGCACAACGTCTCGCACGGCTGGCCCTATTACGCAGAGGAACTGTGGCTGGCCACTGCCGACCATGGACTCTGTGCCTCCCTTTACGCTGCCAGCGAAGTCACCGCCAGGGTTGGCGAGGGCGCTGAAGTGAGAATCTCAGAGGACACGGACTATCCGTTCGGTGAGATGATCACATTCAAGATATCTGCCGCGCACCCGGCGAGATTCCCACTGTATCTCCGAACTCCACGTTGGTGCCAGGGTGCGTCGGTCAAAGTCAATGGCCGCCCTGTTGATTTCAAGACCAGACCATTGACCTACGCCGTTCTCGATCGCACCTGGCACGATGGCGACAGCGTGAGCTTGCAACTGCCCAGTCACATTTCAGTGCGCAAATGGGAGAAAAACAACGACGCAGTCTCGGTGGATTATGGCCCGTTGAGCTTCTCGCTCAGAATCGGCGAGAAATGGTCGCGTTATGGCGGGACAGGGGCGTGGCCCGAACTCGAAGTCTTACCCACCACGCCCTGGAACTATGGGTTGCTGCTCGATCAAGCAGACCCGGCAAAATCATTGAAAGTCCTGAAAAAGCCCAGGCCCGTGCCAGCGCAACCGTTTGCGCCAGATGCCGCGCCGGTTGAACTGCAGGCCAAAGCCAAACGAATCCCCGCCTGGCAGCAGGATGGGCAAGGGATGGTCGGCAAGCTTCAGCCCAGCCCAGCGAAGTCCGACCAACCGGTCGCGACCATCACTCTCATCCCGATGGGCGCTGCCCGGTTGCGCATCTCTGCGTTCCCGGTGATTGGCAGTGGCGCCGGGTCCCACGAGTGGACCACGCCGAAATCACCACCGGTTTCTGCCTCGCATTGCTTCGAGAGTGACACGGTCGAAGCGTTGATAGATGGCCTGGAGCCAAAGACCTCCAACGATCACAGCATCCCGCGCTTCACCTGGTGGGACCATCGCGGTACCACCGAATGGGTGCAATACGATTTCGAAAAGCCGCGCAGGGTTTCCACTGTTGAAGTTTATTGGTTTGACGACACCGGCGCCGGGAACTGCCGCGTGCCGGAATCGTGGAAGCTGCTTTACAGAACGGGGGAAAATTGGAGAGAAGTGGACGGTGCCTCTGGTTATGTCATGAAAGCCGACACTTACAATCGGGTGACCTTCAAACCGCTCCAGACCTCCGCTTTGAGAATTGAAGTAAAACTTCAGCCGGACTTCTCCGGAGGCATTTTGGAGTGGAAAGTGAAGGAATGAAAAACTGGCAGGAACATTAGTGGCGGAACAATTGTTATTATGAGACCCGGACGCCGCGCATCCGGCAGCCCCCTTGACGCCTGCGAGTCGATCCTGCTGTTCGTGCTGGCAGCAGTTTATCTTCAGGCCGCTGAGTGGCAGCCTGCCCCCGGCCCGCTCAAGACACGGTGGGCCAAAGATGTCTCGCCGCAGAATGCCCATCGCGAATATCCCCGTCCACAAATGGTCCGCAAAGAATGGCTCAACCTTAACGGTCTGTGGGACCTGGCCATCACGAGCAGAGAAGCCCCCAGGCCGGAGGCGTACCAGGCGCGGATCCTCGTCCCATTTCCGGTCGAGTCGGCCTTGTCCGGCGTTATGCAGCCGCTCGGCGAAAACGAACGCCTATGGTATCGGCGGAGGTTCGAGCTGCCCAGGAAATGGCTGAGCCGGCGAGTGCTGCTGAATTTCGGTGGCGTGGATTTCGAAGCGACCGTTTGGGTCAATGGCAAGGAAGTCGGGCAGCATCGCGGCGGATACGACGGGTTTACTTTCGATGTCACCGACGCGCTGAGGCCAGCCGGGGCCAATGAATTGGTCGTTGCGGCGTGGGACCCTACCGATGCCGGCACACAGCCGCGCGGGAAACAGGTCCGCAAACCCCATAGTATCTGGTACACGCCGACCAGCGGTATCTGGCAGACAGTCTGGTTAGAGCCGGTCAATGCCGCCTATATTAAAGGCCTGAAAATCACTCCCGACGTGGACCACAGCGCCGTAACCGTCAGGCCATTGACGACCGCGACACTCAACGACGTCAGGGTCAAGGTCACCATCCACGATGGAGCAAGACCGGTCTATGACGCCTGGGTGACCGCTGGCGGACAAATCACGTTGCCGGTCAAGAACGCTAAACTTTGGTCACCTGAGAGTCCTCATTTGTATGGTCTTATCGTGAGCCTGGAACTTGGCAACCGCACGCTTGATCGGGTCGAAAGCTACTTCGGCATGCGCAAGATTTCCCTGGGCAAGGACGCCAAAGGGTTCACTCGCCTCTGCCTCAACAACCAGCCCTATTTCCAACTCGGCCCGCTGGATCAGGGTTTCTGGCCCGATGGCCTTTACACCGCGCCGACCGATGAGGCCTTGCGCTACGACATCGAGACGACCAAAAAGCTCGGATTCAACCTGGCGCGAAAACACGTCAAAATCGAGCCGGACCGCTGGTACTACTGGTGTGACAAACTCGGTTTGCTGGTGTGGCAGGACATGCCCAGCGGCGACCGGTACATCGGCGCCAAGGATCCGGACATCACGCGCACGCCAGAATCCGCCAAAGAATTTGAAACCGAGCTCCAGGCCCTCATCGCAGGCCGTGGCAATCATCCTTGTATCGTGATGTGGGTGCCCTACAACGAAGGCTGGGGACAGTGGGACACGCCGCGCATCGTGGAACTGATTAAAAAGCTCGACCCGTCGCGCCTCGTGGATAACACCAGCGGTTGGACCGATCGCGGCGTTGGCGACGTCAACGACATGCATAAATATCCCGGCCCAGGTTCACCCGACCCGGAACAGAAGCGCGCCGTCGTGTTGGGCGAATTTGGCGGCCTGGGTTTGCCGGTGCGCGGACACACCTGGCAATCCGAGAAGAACTGGGGCTATCGCAGCTTCACCAACGCGGAGGCGCTGACCAGCGCGTACCTGGACCTGGTGGCCGGGCTCTTTCCACTCGTCGAATCGAACGGATTGTCCGCTGCGGTCTATACCCAAACCACCGACGTAGAAGTCGAGGTCAACGGCCTGATGACCTACGACCGCGAGTTGGTGAAAATGGACATGAAGAAAGCGGAAGCCGCCAATCGCCGGAGCCGAACCCGGTAGGGACGCTTTCCCATGACCCGCGGGGCGCTGGCGCGATGAGGGATCATCTGGAACCCCGTCTGCATCGCACGCGATTGAAGGTTGTTCAGTGGATCAATCTGAACCGACATGTCGTGGAGTTCACCACGCTGTCGATTGGAGGAACCGAGCTTGAAAATAGGGACGCAGTGGCATGCGTCCTTACCCGAAATTCTTCGCGGTCCGCTTTACATAACTACAGCGTGCAAAGCCGGGACAGGATGCTGCCATCCCGAAGCCGCGACCTGAACGGCTCACTTCCTGGGCCTGCGGCGCGGGCGCTGCTTTTTCGAGACTGACTGAATGATGAGCCTGCCGCGGCCAAGGGCCGGCAGAGGCGTCTTAGCTTCAGCCGCCGCGGCGGTAAGCAATGTATCAATCTCGGGACGCTCCAGTACGCCCACCGACTCGAGGCGAATGAAGCGAGTCTGCTTACCGGATCCGAGGAGGATCTTCTTGGGATCGGGAAGACTTGCGCCGCGGATGAAGCATAAGCCTACTCCGTTTGCTGCTGCGGCTATCGAAACAAAACAGTCGGAGGGGCGTTCAGTCGGGCCGTAGCCGATTACGAAGAAATTGTAGTTATCGTAGGCGAATTCGTTAGCGCCAGGAAACTTCTTACGTAGCGCCTTGCGCACCGCCCGAATCAAGGTTTGGTGTCGCGGCTCAAACTTGTCGATAAAGCCTTTGAGCTGCGTTTCGGCCTGGGTGATGCTCATCCTCCGCAGCGTTTCAAGTAACTGCTCCCGCGTCAATTCAACATTTCTGGCGATCACCACAGCGTGGAAAACCAGCACAGGATGACCCGATCTCGCTGCCAGGAGGAGCTGCGCTTCCCCCTGACGAACAGGAGGATCCCACGCGCAACCCGATCTTACGTGGGTCAGCCCAAATCCTCTGTCAGGCGCGGCGCTCCCCAGGAGTCTCTCTCAGTTCGGCGATTAAGCCCGAGGCCAACAACTGCTCCAGGACGGAATAGACCGTGGCCCGATGGTCTGCAAAAAAGCAGACCAATCGGCGTTCGCCTTGCGCCACGCTGATCGCAAATAACCCTCATCCGATCCACCCGCAGCCGCCAGTAGGGCACGAGCCGGCCCTCCAACTGCTTGATGTCGCCCTTGCCTTCGGGAAGAGGCTTGATCGCACGCCAGAGCTTGCGGCGCGGCTCTGGAGCCAGCGACTCCAGGAAATCCTTGACTCGCTCGCCGACGATGACCCACGCGCCTTCATGCCGACATGGCCTCGTCCAACTCCGCCGCGTCATAAAACTTCATCCGGCCAGACTCGTAGTCCTTCAATGCCCTCCCAAATTCCGAATTGCTCAGTAACTCCATCTTCTCTATTAAGGCCTCGATCCGATCTCTCGACAGATAGACGCCGACGATTTTCCCAAGGCGGCTGACGGCGAAGCAGTCCTGTTTGATAAGTTTGTTCAGTTTGGCTTGCGCCTCGGTCACATTCACTATGGAATCACTGGTCATACGCTATAGATGACACCAAGAAAATGGATAATTCAACCCGTTTCCTTGAGCAGGCTCGAAACCTTGGACCAGCAGCGCGCGCCGGCGACTCGGCCCGGAGGGACATTGCGGATTGAGCACTCCATTTGGGTTTCTCAGACCGTCGCGCACCATCTATGTACGGGATCATCTTCACGGGACCGCTTCCTTCTTCAAAGCACGCCCCGAAAAAGATCCAGGGGCGGACTCCGAAGAGCCCGCCCCGCGTCCTGCCGCCGAAGCGGACAGGAGAGATATAATATTAATAAACAGCACAGCCTGTGCCCTCGCCAACAGCAAATACGCGAATAGCGAATGGCGTGGGGGCGCATCTTGCCAGTACCACCGCCCGAATGACTCCGCTGGTAGGGGCAAGATGCGCCCTGGGCCTGGTGCTGGCTGATGTTGTTGCGTCCTGTGTTTGCGTGCTTATCTGTTTAGGGTGGGGGGAGCGCAGCCGCCTCGGTTGCATCGGTCGGCGCCCTCGCCGACCGGAACGCGTGTTCGGCGAGGCGCCGAACACAGCACGCGAGGCGCGTGCGCTCCCCGGATGCTTAACACATACTAAAGCGGGGTGGTCATGAGAGGAAAGCAATTGGCGTGCAGGAAGCTGAGCGGTTGGCTCAGCCGAAGAATTCTGTCATGCGCTACCGGATCAACTGTGAACCGAATTTACCCCGCACTATTCGCGCTTCTGCTATGCTTTGGGACCTCCCTGCGGCTACAGGCCGCCTCAAAACCGGAAGCGCTCCTGGCCGCCGGTGTTTTCTTTGTGGCGACCAACGGCAACGACCACTGGTCCGGGACTGGCGCTGCCCCAAGCAGAAAAGGGACCGACGGACCATTCGCGACCTTGCCCCGCGCGCTGAAAGCGGTTCGCGAGTTCAGAAAACAGACAACGGCCGCGCCTCGCCAAAGGGTGACTCTATCTGTCCGTCGAGGTTGGTACTTCCTGAACGAGCCGCTGGTCTTGACGCCGGAGGATTCGGATCTGACGCTGGCCGCATATCGCGGAGAAGAGTGCGTCATCAGCGGCGGCAGGCGCATTGGCGGTTGGAGGGAAACCACCATCGCGAAAAGAAAGTTATGGGCAGCGGAAATTCCTGAGGTGTCCCAAGGCCACTGGTTTTTTCGCGAGCTTTGGACTGACGGCAAGCGGGCCGCCCGAGCGCGGCATCCAAATCGCGGCTATCTGGCCGTCGCGGAGGCGCCCGATAAGCCCCGCGACTGGACGCAAGGCCAGACGCGTTTCCGCTTCCGCGAGGGCGATTTGAAGGCATGGCAATCGGTCAGCAATGCAGAAGTCGTCGTGATGACGCGGTGGGTCGAGTCACGCTTGCCGGTCCAGTCCGTGGATGAAAAAGAACGCCTGGTGACCTTCGGCAAACGCTCGGTTTTCGAACTTGCGCCGAGCGACCCCTATTACCTGGAAGGCGCTCTTGAGTTCCTGGATGAACCAGGCGAGTGGTATCTCGACCGCAAGAGTGGAATACTCTACTACCAACCTCGGGCTGGGGAAAAGCTGGATGAACTCCAGGCCATCGCACCGGTGCTCACCCAGATCGTCCGTTTAGAGGGCCGGCCAGAAGCCGGTCAATTCGTCCAGCGCGTCGTCATGCGTGGTCTGACGTTCGCTCATACCGAGTGGCACTTTCCTGAGGATTTCGACAGGGAGAGAAATCAATCCAACGCCAAGACAGGATCAGAAGTCGCGGTGAGCGGTTTTTCGCAGGCGGCCGTTGGGGTACCCGGCGCGGTGTGGGGAGAGGGCGTTCGTGAATGCGCGTTTGAAGGCTGCGTCTTTGCCCGGATCGGCAACTACGGTTTGGAGTTTGCCCGCGGTTGTGAATCGAATCGTATCGTCGGCTGCCAATTCAGCGATTTGGGGGCCGGAGGCGTGAAGGTCGGGGAGACATCGGTTCGCGAGAACGCTTTAGAGCAGACTCGCGCCAACGAAATTAGTGGCTGCCATATTCATGACGGCGGCAAAATGTTTCAGAGCGCGGTGGGCATCTGGATCGGCCAGTCACCGGACAATCGCATCCTGCACAATCACATTCACGATTTCTATTACACTGGCATCTCGATCGGGTGGACCTGGGGCTACGGCCTGGCCCTGGGGACCAATAACCTGGTGGCCTTCAATCATGTCCATCACATCGGCATTAAATCAGATGGCGACGGACCGATTTTGAGCGACATGGGCGGTATCTACACGCTGGGCCGGCAACCAGGCACCAGGATTCTAAACAATCTGTGGCACGACATCGCGGGTGTGCGCTACGGCGGCTGGGGCATCTATTTCGACGAAGGCAGCAGCGGCATCCTCGCCGAAAGCAACGTTGTTTATCGCACGACCCACGGCGGGTTTCATCAGCATTACGGCGAGACCAACGTCGTCCGCAACAATATCTTCGCTCTCGGCCGCGATGATCAACTTCAGCGCACGCGTCCCGAGCCGCATCTCAGTTTCAGCTTCGAGACCAACATCGTTTATTTCGGCTCCGGCGATCTGCTGGCCGGGGATTGGTCCGATGACAACTACCGGATGGACTGGAACATTTATTTCGACGCTCGACCCGAGGCGAGCTCGGATGCTATGCGCTTCGCCGGCGCCACGCTGAAGCAGTGGCGCGAGCGCGGGCATGACCGGAACTCACTGCTGGCAGACCCCCTCTTCATCGCGCCACGCCAAAATGATTTCCGCCTGCAGCCCAACTCGCCGGCATTGAAGTTTGGCTTCCGACCGATCGATCTGAGCCAGGTCGGCATCCGCAAGACAATTCCATGAAGCCGGAGCGCAGGTTTCTGCCCGCGCTTCGTTGAGACACCGTGCAGGAGGGATAAGAGCGCTCCCGCCGGAATGGAGCGATGGAGAAACAGAGAAGTGATTGCGCGACGTGAGGACAGACGGCCTGAACGTCGCGGGCCGCGTGCCCTGACACGGCGCTAATTATGTCGTCGTGTATAGCAAGGCCGCGAATGGGCGCAACCTCGCTTGAGGTTGAAACCGAGGGTGTCCGCTAATCCCAGGGTAGCTCGCAGGCTCGCAATCCTGGGCTGGAGGACGGCCCCTCACACCGGCCCTCTCCCATCGGATGGGAGGGTGGGAGATGGGAGGCATAGGACCTCTTAGGGTGTTGGAGCCGTAAACCCGTAAGGAGGTGCATAAACACGAGTCCTTTTTGAGATCCAACCCGTAAGGTAACCCGTAAGGTAACCCGTAAGGGAGGTGTAAGTCCCAGGGTTCTGGGGGGCGGGCGAGAAGCAGAGGGCGGGTCCCAGATGGCAAGTCGCAAAGCGGCGGCTACTGAGTGGGTTTGGTTGGGGCGGCTGTGAGGGCCTGGATTTCGGAGATGAGAATGTAGCGGCCAAAGGCCTCAAGGAAATCCTGTTTGAGATAGCCTTTGGCTTGCAACTCTCCCACCCAGCGAGGGGGCGCGTGTGCTCCCCGAAAGGAGGGAGAGGGAGAAGAGGGATTGCGCAGCGGCTGGAGGGTACAATCCCTTTGGGATAGAGTTTGGATTTGATAAACCGAAGTGATAGGAGACAGTCTGATTACTCACGGACTCCGGCCGGAGGCGATCAGCAGACGCGGGCGCACTGGATGCCGAGCAGGGCGGCAAGTTTATCCAACTTGTGCGCCACATGTCCGACGCCCACGGCACAGTGGTGCGCAGGCCCCTGGGCGTTCCATTGGTTGACGAAGACCCGCGCGCCGATGGAGAAACGATACCGGCTATTGGTGTTGCCGATCTCAAGGATCGGGCCGGGGACCGATTCACCCTCGGCCACCAGGAACTTCAATCGCCCGTCCGCTGTTGGCACGACGGAAAGCAGCGTCACCGGCCCATGCTTGACGGACATTTCGACCGACAGCCCTCGGCCCGCTTTGCCGTGATAGACTTTGAGCGGACGTACCCTGGGCTTGCCGTGCGCGATGGCGAGGTGCCCCGGCCCGTCGTGGCCCATCAAAACCACGTCGTCGTTGAAATCCATTGCGTAGTATTCACTGAACGATCCACCCGCACCGAAGGTACCCATGATCTTCATGGCCTGGGCGTTCAAGATCTCATACTCGCCGGCCACCGGTATGCCGCGAGCCGTGAGCAAGGAGTTGCCAAGAATCATCGAACTGATCGTGTCCTCATTTTCGGCGTTGCCTGCGCCGACGTAATAGTACGCCAGGGAGCCCAGATCGTATGCTTTGACCAGCCGATCCAAGGCCACGGAGGTCCGGGCGGCCCGGGCCAGCTCGCTCGGAAGGCAACCGGGCCAAACATGGAACACTCTCCGAAACTCTGCCACGCGCGCTTTTATTTGGACTGCCGTTACCCGACGCCGCAACGCCGCCAGCTCGTCCACCTCGATGAATTCAACGTGGCCACCGAACGTCGCGCAGTGCTGCGTGATGTCCGAGTAAATATCCAGCATCCCGCCGTAGTAATGGCCCATCAGGCCGAGGCGATTGTGGAACATGACGTTGGCGACGTGGGCCGCTTCGATCCAGGCGTCCACCTCGTTCCAGCAGGCGGGATCATTTTGCAGCATGCCGGTGACCTGGTGAAAGTTGATCCGCGCGCGGATGAACACGTTGGCTATCTCCGGCACCGGACACGCGGTGCAGTGCGCCAGCCATTCACCGGTCATGGCTGTGCGATCGCCCATCTGGTTGAATCTGGCGTAGTCAATCGCCGCGGCGGGTTGAAGATTGAGCGTGATGACCGGCACCTTGGCGCGCTGGACGACCGGGAGTACCGTCGAAGAAAGCGCGTAGGTAGTGACCTGCAAAAAGAGTAAGTCCACGTCCTCGCGCCGGAAGCGATGCCCAGCCTCCAGCGCCTTGGCGGGCGTGTCGATCAAACCAAGGTTGACCACTTCGACTCCGGGCCGCCTCAAGCGTTCGTGCACGATGCGGACATACTGTTCGAGCCGTCGCTTCAGCCCTGGAAACTGAGGCCAATAAGTGTCCAACCCGATCCCGAAAAGCCCGACGCGCAGGCCTGAAAAGGGACGTTGGCCCACCCGAAATCGGCCTGACGCAGACTCGCCGCTTCGGGAAACGTGGCTCAAGTTTTTGCCCAAAGAAAGAAGTCTGTTGTGGGCGCTGACCACTGGGAAGTATCACCACCGCCACGAGGAAGGTAATTGCGGCTGCTGAACATCGTAAGGGTTGCCCCTGGCCAAAATGGACCCCTATTCTGTTTCAGGTTTTGGGGCCGCAACCATGGTTACGTCCGTGATCTCCATTTTCGCGTAACAGTCCTTGCGCACGCCGCGGAGGGAGTAAACCTGCCCTTTGCGAACTGGCTCACCGCGCAAGAATTTGAAATAGGTTTTTTCGTCGTACGATTTACCGGCGTTGACCGCGGTGAGTTGGTCGAATGGCGCATCCTCCGCGTGCAATCCGGTCTTGCGCTGGCAAGCATCGAAGAGCCAGAAGAAGGGAGCGCCGGGTTGGGAGGCTTCCAGCGCGGCAAGTTGTTCCTTCCCCATATAGGCGCGCATGCTCTTGAGGTCATCGCTTAACATGAAATCGCTGCCCCAATAGACGCGCGTTTCCGCGCCGCGCTCGAGCAGAAAACGGCTGTGTTTGACGCTGAAATAGGCTTCGCCGGTGCGCACATCCTCGCCCACGAGTTCGCGCGAGCCTTCCTTCCGTTGCAGGGCCCAGCGGATGCCCACCGTCGTTACGGCCGTGAGTGGCAGGTCTTGGTCGAGTTCAACACCAGGAACGAATTCGAGTTCTTCCTGGAACTCCCCGCCGGGATATTCCGCGCGCACAAGAAAGGTTCCAGGAGATAAAGTGGTAAACCGAAAGTTGCCCGCATCATCAGCGCGCGTCGTGGCCCAATCGCAGACGCGCACGATCGCCTTCGAGGCAGGCTTGCCATCCGGGCGCAGCACGCGGCCACTGAACCCAGCCGCCTCGTTCGCGGCGATTGGTTCAACCTTGAACTCGCGCGCAAGCACGGCCGTGCCCGACTCAAAGCGGAGGGGTTCCGCGATGACTTTGCATCCTGGAGCGATGATGGTGAGGTTGTCATTGTCGGCGTAGCGCCGGCATCCAATCACAAGAATTCCAGAATCCGGAACTAGCTGATCATTACCAAAAGCCAGAACTACAACGTCGGCAGGCTTTATTCCTGGCGGCAGGTGAACCCTTGCTAAGAGGAAGTTGCTCTGCCGCATCGCGTCGTCCCGGGCCGGAGCGAAATACTTCGTCAACGCTGCGAAGTCGCCCTTTGTGACCATGGCTGCGACCTTTTCTTCGACGGGAATGAATGATTTGGCCTGGAGTTTGATCATTTGGCTCGTCAAAGGCAATCCGGCGGCTTTGCGAGCGACGATGACCTCGCGCAAAAAAGAACCCGGCGGTTCAAACCCGACTTGTCGAGCAAGAACCCGGTCTGTGATGGGATCGATGAATACCAGCGTAGGGTAACCGGAAAGGCCGAATTTCTTGTTGAGCTCCCCATCCTCATAGGCCTTCACCCAGACAAACTCCTTCAGGCCGGCGCGGATCGCGGAGTCCGGGAGCGTCTGGCTTTCCAGCATTTTGCAGGGTCCGCACCAGGTGGCGGTAAGCATCAGGAACAGCGGGCGTTTCTCCGCCTTGGCTCTCGCCAGGGCGGTCGTGTAGTCTTTCTCCCAAGGGAGCGACTCCGCCGCAAAGGCAGTGGCGGTTAACGACAATGCCAAAGCCATCAGGCAGACCCGAATGCGCGACGATTTCATACGCATGTCCATCCTTTCGCAGGTTCCAGAGTTGACTTTGGGCTAGACGCGGTGCGAGCGCAAGTACCAATCTGGCGGTCAGCCGGGATTCGGTCATGACGATTAGCGGCCACATCGGACGGTTACGCACCAAAATCGAAAACGAAGGCTTCAACGTTCAAAAAAAACAGCGACTTGTACCTGGGGCACGTCTTCAGCCAAGACTGGGATCATGCCAAGGCCCATTATTATCTCTTGCAGATCGGCCATCTGCTGATGCAACTGTTGCACCACAACAGCCTGCACTGGGCCTTGGCCGAACAATATGGCCACAACAGCATCCTGGCCCTCTGGGGCGCGCTCTGTCAGCGATTTGGACGTTCTTCAGTAAAAAGGCGGCACCACCGACTCCTTCGCCAATCGTGACAATTACCGGCTTCAGTCCAGCTTGGAGATTCTGCGCGCACTTCCGGACCAGCGCCTCGCTTGGGTGTGTTGTAACGTGAACGGCGATCCCCTCAATGTTGAAGTCTCCCGTGCGCTCCGTTGAGTGGTCAGCGACCGAGAAGCCGTGATGATGCACCTTTCCTTTGGCGAGTAGCAAATCCAGTTTCGCGCCGACCAAGTGCTGGAGCATAGCCCCGACATAGTTTGTGCCGCCTGCGTGTGTCTGCACGTCCTGCGCCTGCTGAAGCAAATCCTCGATGTTCGCGCGAAGCGACTTGCCAGGGTCGAAATTGAACTCAACCCGCGTCTTCACGAGATTCCTGCCTCTGCGAATGCGGTTCCTGTCCCGCTCGGAAAACAAACGCCCTTCGACCCCATGTTCTCGGAGAACCCTGTCCGCCGTCGCAACGACTCGGTCGAAGCCTCCGAGCGCATTAATAGCCACTTCTTCTTCAATCAGTGTACAAAATGCACGAAAAGAACTCGGAAAACTCAGAAAACTCACCGACGAGTCGAGAGGATGGGAGATGGAAGATAGAAGATGGAAGATGGAAGATGGAAGATGGGAGAGGTTCCAACGCCACCAGAATTACGGAGCCAGTGGCTCGCGGAACGGGCAGGCGGAAGACCTGCCCCATAACGTGAGAACTTACCAATTGAGATAATCTGCAAATGGTTGCCGGTGCGTGGAAAGAAATGGCGCACGAAAACCAAGATGCCACGTGGCCTGCTTCTGGTTATCTGAGGTCAGATCTTTCTAACCTGTTGCCAGGGAGCAGCAAACCTCTCCGGGTCGTCGTTCATGTTCCGAGGGAGCCGCACGGCACGCGCCATGCTTGTAAGAGCGCAGGTAACATCGAGCCGAGGATTGATCGTGCAGATAATTTTAAGCGCATGTGACAGACCGGCCCTCTTATTGGGAGGGTACGCGTGAGTAAAAGCCGCTACCTCCAGGGGCGCGGGCCAATGACGGGCACCTCCAGTGCAAGGGGCAAGGGAAGAGCTGAACTTGAACCTGTCGCCAATGGATTGAGCGGGCAGAGCCCTTTCGGGCAGATTATTGGCCGAAGCCAAGCCATCCGGTCGGAAATTGAGAAGATTCAACCATACGCGCATTCTGATTCCCCGGTGCTTATCTTTGGAGAGACGGGGACCGGCAAAGAGATTTTCCGCCCGAGCAATCCATGACAGCGGTCCCCGCTGCGCCCAGCGCTTCGTGGCGGTCTATGGAGCATTGCCGGTCGAGTTGGTCGAGAATGAGTTGTTCGGCCACGTTTTGGGCGCCTTTACCGGCGCCAGCCGCCCGCACAATGGCCTGATCGAGCAGGCCCACAACGGGACGCTGTTTCTGGACGAGATCGAGTCTTTCGCAATGATTGCACAGCCGAAGTTGCTTCGCTTCTTAGAAGACGGCGAGTGCCGCGCCCTGGGGAGCGCTTTGAGCCGGCGGTTTGATGTCAGGGTCATTAGCGCCTCCAATCGTAACCTGGAGGAGGCAGTCCGCGCCGGCCATTTCCGGGCGGACCTTTACTTCCGCTTGAATGTGCTGACGGTGACGCTGCCCCCATTGCGCCAACGACGGGAGGACATCCCCTTGCTGGCTGATTTCTTGCTCGCGCGGCTCAGGCTGAGACTAACGTCGAACACCCCTGACTGGTCGCCAGACCCCCATCCCTCCACCGGATCGGGCGAGGGCACGGGTCATGGGCAGCTCTTCCAACGGGCCAACCTCGACGAACTGCCAGCCAGCTTTACCGCAGGAGCGTTCAAGAAATTGATGGATTACAACTGGCCCGGCAACATTCGCGAGCTGGGCAACGTCATCGAAAGGGCCGTGACGCTTTCGACGGGTGCTGTGTTGAACGAGCAGGATTTCGATCTCACCGAACTGAATCAACTGAATCCGGCTGCCGCAGGGGAGTGCTTCGATGCTCAGGTGGCCAGCTTCCAATGCGTCTGTTTGAAAGAGTTCCTGGCCCGAAACGGCGGCAATATCACCCGCGCAGCAGAAGCCGCCGGCAAGAGCCGCCGCGCCTTCTTCGAGCTGCTCAGAAAACACCATCTGACACAGCCAACCCCTCGAGCGCCTTCCAGCCGCAACACAACCTCCGCTCCTTAATCCCGCGGCCCCCTTGCAGCCCGCGTCTGCTTGCAGCCCTGCGCCTTTGTTTGCAGGCGCGTCCTTTCAGTAAGACAACTTGGGTCAGGTGCTTGCCGCCGGCCCAAGGACTCCAGGCGTTTCATCGGTTTTCGCGACTCCCCTCAGGAAGAGTATCCCTTAACAGGGCCTTGCGGCGCTTCGGCCATGAAAAACCTTGACTCGGTAGCCGCCCCCGCTTCCTCATGGGGGCCTGCCCCGCCACTAGGACAAATTCGACCTACCACTAGGACAAATTCAACCTAGCTGAAAAGCTCCGTATTTTCAGGCACTTTCCCTGTTTCTCGCCCTATTCGCTAGGACATTTTCGACCTAGTGCCATGCTGCCTGGCCATCCGGCCCGCGCACTAACGAAAAATTCCGACAGCGAAAAACCCTCGGTGTTTACGCTGCAAACTCGCGCTTCGGAAGCGGCTCCATTGCGTCTGGAAAACTTCGGCACGCCTCATGCTAAAGGTAAATCGTCGTTTCAAACCTATGAACCGAACCCAAAAATTCCTCCGCGCAGCCTGCCGTGTGGCCAAGGCGAAGGACGGGTCAGGAAACCCGGCAACAAACGGCTTATCCCGTTACAGGATAAGGACCATAACCGACCCGTCCATGGAACCCCAAATTGTAAAGGTAAGGACGCGTTCCACGGCGTCCCTGACTGAACGCCAAACGGATCGCTCCCCCTTCTCACACGTTCTGACCTATGAAAATTAAACTGAAAGGCTGCCAAACTAAACAGGACAAAATTATGAAACCGTCTGCTCTCCACTCGAATAAGATTTCCGCTTTGCCCATCGCGATGCTGCTGCTGTGGGCAGTCCAGGTCACCTCGCCACCCCGCGCGAACGGCGACTCCTGTAACGAGCACGCCTACGCGACCGGTTGCGCCAAACCCCTAGACCCGCCGGCGTGCGGCGATCCCGGAGACAGCACCTGCCCGAACTGCCCACCTGGCGGCGGACCTCCTGGCGGCGGACCTCCGGGTGGAGGGCCACCGGGTGGAGGGCCGCTAGGACCACAGGGCGGGCCTCCAGGTCCACACCCCCCAGGACAATGGAAACTACTAAGCTTCAGCCCCACGTGCTCTTCTTGCCCCGTCGCTGGTGGTGGTAGCTTAGGGGCGGGGGGAATGCCGTTCTTTTGGGTGTCAGAGAGCGCCCAGAACCTGCGACTTGAGGACGAGCCGTTTGGATCTGGTTACAGCCCAGCAACCGGGCCGAAGCCGGTTTTCCACCTCTCTTACCGGCAGACGGGCGAGACCCCGGAGGAGAGCTCCTATTTCAGCGTCGGCACAAACTGGTCCTGCTCATTTCGCGCATACGTAATTGATCTCACCGGCGGCTGGGTCCGGATGCATCGCGGCGGAGCAGGGTGGGTTGACTACCAGGATGGGGTGCCGCAATTCCGGGAGAGCTCGATGGTGCGTATCGTCAGCCCGGCTCAAACCTATGAGCGCGACCACCCGGACGGGGCTAGGGACATCTTTCAGACGCCGTTCACAACCGGTTCGGGCCAGGTCCTCTACTTCCTGACGCAGAAGATCGACCCGTTCGGCAATGCCACAACTTACAACTACTCAACCGTCAGCGGCGTGCTCAGGCTCACCAGCATTACCGACGCAGACGGAAAGACCTCGTCTTTGTACTACGAAAACGCAGCGTTTCCGAACCGGATTACGAAGGTCGTTGATCCATTCTCCCGTACCAATCTCCTCGCTTACGATGATCTTGGATACTTGACCAACACGACAGACGTTGCCGGGCTGTCAACGTCCTTCAAATACGATGCCGGTAATCACCGCGGCTGGATAACCAACATGAACACCCCCTACGGCGCGACGGCGTTCCGCTACGGCGGTGTGGACGCTGACTCCGACGGCTATGTCAACTCAGGCAACTTCGTTAACCGCTTCGTCGAGATCACCCTGCCCACCGGCGGCAAGCATCTCTACGTGTTCCGGTTGGACTGCACCGCTTTCATGCCGCAGACTTACTCTCCGGTTCCAACCACCGCTCCGCTCCCCAACACGCTCGATAACGTGGACCAGTACTATCGCAACAGCTTCCACTGGAACCCCCTTCAGTACGCAGCCCTTTCCTCCGCTTACCTCCAATCTGGAGACCCCAATAATCTCACTTCGGCCGACTACATGCTTGGCGCGCTTCGGCACTGGCTGATGGATCCCAACACCTTCAAGCCTGTGCCGGTCCTCTCCCTCGAGCGGGCTCCGAGCCCCGATGGAAGCACGCCAGGCCTCTTAACGTGGTACGATTACGATGGCAAGAGCGCCGGAAACAACTATATCGGCGGCAGCGCGCTGCACTCGCTGGAAGCCCGGGTGCTCCCCGATGGAACCACCTCCTTTCAACACCTCTGGCGAAACAGCTTTGGCGCTGTCACCAACCTCATTGCCACGTACACGGCGCCCTCAGGCTCCGTCGCGTTGCGCACGAATCTGATCATTTTCGCTGCAAACGGCATCGACTTGCTTCAGACCATCGGCCCGAATCAGGAGCAGGTCGTCAGCAACTATTTCGCCGCCGGCAACGTCTATCATCAGCCCGATGCCAGCTACGACGCCCTCAACCAGCAGACGCTTTACACCTACAGCGCCAACCGCCTGCTGACGAGCATCCAGCGGCCCAGTGGCCTCACCACCACCAACCTGTACTTCACCAGCGGCACCGCCGTCAACCGCCTGCAAACGACCATTGACCTGGAAATCTCCCGCACCAACGCCTTCACCCACGCCAGCGGCCTGGTGCAGTCGCACACCGATGAGCGCGGACTCGTCACCACCAATTTCTGGGACAACCTCCAGCGATTGACCGGCATCCGTTATCCGGACAGCTCGACGGTCTCGAACATTTACACCGCCCTGGATCGGACCGCCGCCAAAGATCGGCTCGGTTACTGGAGTTATTTCGGCTTCAATCCCCTCCGGCAGATGGTCGCCGCCACCAACGCCAATGGCGTTGTTGCGCGTTACGGTTATTGCGATTGCGGCGCGCTTTTCGCAGTGACCAACGCCTGGAACACGCCCGTCCAGCAGGTGACCACCTTTGCCTACGACTACCAGGGCAACCGCACCTACACTTACCTGCCAGACGCCACCTTCACCAACTGGTTCAACTCGCTGGCGCAGATTTACCAGACCGGCGATGGCCGAGGCACACGCTTTCTCTCTTACAACAACCAGGGCCTGTTGACAAACGTCAGCAATGTTTATGGCAGGGAACGGGCGACGATTTATGACAACGAAGACCGCCCGCTTTACGTCACCGATGACAGTGGCGTCACCGGCACGAATGCTTTTGACGTGCTGGGCCGGCCGCTCATGCGCACCTATCCGGATGGCGGCCGCGAGAAGTTCGGATACTCGGCCCGGGGGCTGATCGCTTACACTAACCAGATCGGCGCCAGCAATTTCTTCGCCTACGACCCGGCTGGCCGGAAGATCTTCGAAACCAATGCCGATAACCAACTCATTCAATATTACTACGACGCATCAGGCAACCTCACCAACCTGGTGGACGGCAAGGGGCAATCAACAAAGTGGAATTATGACCAGTTCGGGCGCCTGACCAACAAACTTGATCAGGCTGGCGTCCAAATCCTGGTTTACAGCTATGACGCCGATGGTCGCCTGCTCAGCCGCTGGAGTGGGGCCAAGGGCACGACGTATTATACCAACGATGCCGTCGGCAATCTGATCTTCATCAATTATCCCTCTAGCCCGGATGTGACCCTCCAATACGACGCGCTCAATCGCGTCACAAACATGGTTGACGGCGTGGGCACGACCCTTTACACTTACACCAGCGGCGGGCAGTTATTCACCGAAGACGGTCCGTTCGCCTCCGACACCGTGACGAACACTTACGTCAACCGCTTGCGCACAAGGCTGGTGCTCCAGCAGCCCACAGGCCTGTGGACCAACGGCTTCATCTGGGATGCCGCCGGGCGGCTTACCAACGTCACCTCCCAGGCAGGCAGCTTCGCTTACCAGTACGCTGCCCCCGGCCCGGCGTTAATCCAGAAGCTGCTGCTCCCTAACGGCGCCTACATCACCAACACGTTCGACAATGTCGCCCGCTTGCTGACCAACAAGCTGAACAATTCTTCGCAGACCACGCTCGACTCTTACGCTTACATTTACAACCCGGCCAATCAACGCACCAATGTGACGCGTGCCGATGGCAGTTATTACGGTTTTCTGTATGACAAGATCGGCCAGTTGATCGTGGCTGACAGCACGGTCAACACCGAAGACCGGGGCTACTTTTATGACGCTGCCTGGAACTTGAACCAGCGCACCAACAACGGTGCGGTTTCCTGGTTCTCCGTGGACAACAAGAACGAGACGACCGACGCTGCGCCCTTAGGTACCCGCACATATGACGCCAATGGCAACTTGACCCAGGCCGGCGATCCCACCAGTATTGGCGTCGCTTATACTTATGACGACGAAAACCGTTTGATTGAGGTCTATACCAATTACAACCCCGGGGTGGGGCCGCTGGTTGGGGGCGGGGCGACGAACGGGCAGACCGATTTTATCTATGACGGCCTGGGGCGGCTCCGTGAGCGGCTGGAGTATGTCAACGGCGTGTTCAACAGCACGACGGAGTACATTTACGACGGCAATCGGGTCATCCAAGAGCGGGACGTCAACAATAATCCGACCGTCAGCTACACGCGCGGCAGCGACCTGAGCGGCAGTCTGGAGGGGGCGGGAGGGATCGGCGGCCTGCTGGCGCGCTCAACCGGCTACCCTTACAGCGGCAACTGGACCAACCACAACTATTATTTCGCCGATGGGAACGGAAACATCACCTACATGATCAACAGCAGCCAGGCGATGGTGGCCAGCTACCGCTATGATCCATTTGGCAACACGATCTCGTCCAGTGGCGGCCTGTCTGGTGCCAACGTTTATCGCTTTTCCAGCAAAGAAGTCCACGCCAACAGCGGCATGTACTACTATCTTTACCGCTTCTACGATCCCAATCTGCAGAGGTGGCTAAACCGAGACCCGTTGGGGGAACCGGGGTTCGAGACTGTGCGCAAGCACACTACACCGCCTTTTAATTTCGTCGGACTGGCCGAGTTGTCCGGGTCTGGCCTCTATACATTTGTTCGCAACGAACCGACGATCGATTACGATGCACTCGGGTTGACTTCGTGCGAGGACACCTGCTGGGACAATTGGAAAAAGGAGCAGATCCAAAATCAGAAGGACACGGCAAAGTGCATTGCGGTGGGATACGCTTTTTGTGCCGCCCGAAAGGCACCTTTTGCTTGCTACTTCTGGGTGAGCGTTACTTGCGGTGACAAAGCAGCTCTGGAGCAGGTTGCTATGTTTGCCAGGCTAAATGGTTGTTTGTCGGGTTGCCCTCACCCCCCCGGAAATCATCAGTGCCATGGAGGGTGGTGGAACGAGAATTCATGACGGTTTCTGGCCAAATAGAGACCCGATTGGAGAGAGTGGATTCGAGGCGATGAGGAGCACCGGGCTTCTGTGCAGATCAGTGGACCCAATCGCTAGCTTTTTTATCAAGAATGATCCAATCAATGCAACTGATCCGTTTGGACTTGACGTGAATAGTGATGCTTGGTCTGTTTCCGGAGAATCTTGTGGCAACCGGTACTGCATACATAGGAACGAATATGAATGATAAAATAGCTTGGCGGCTGCTTTGGACTGTAACCGCGGCGGTAATAGTTCTTTTCGCGGTTCAATATCTATTCGATCGCAAAGTGCAGCTGGAGTCACTGATTTACATCGTTCCGATATGTACGGCTTCATACCTACTCGGAAGATACGATGGGTCACGAGAGCGCGTATCCGGCAAGCAACCGGATGAGTTGAACAAGTGAATCCTAAAGGTGGTGTCCTTATAAAATCTGCCGATTTGTCGTCCGAAGCTTTTTGCCCAATTGCCGCGCTGGCGTCGTGTTTTGCAGCCGGATTGCCGCGCTGGCGTCGTAGCTGTACGGCAAGGGCGGCTGGTTGGGATGCTTTGGTCATGGAGGGATGGGGGGCAGGTAACAGTTTAGCTCGTGTAACAGTTTAGCTCGTCCCGAATGGCTCAACAACGCAGCGAGGGGCGCGGCTTTCGGCTCAGCGGTTTGCGGAACAGAGCGGCCTGAGCCTTCACAGTAGTTTTGGTGAGGAGGTCCAAGAAAAACTGGTGGGGTTTC
>WNGL01001112.1_pt1 | contig 32774 bp, 26 predicted proteins | sample 5400591 | NCBI WGS metagenome assembly WNGL01 (sample SAMN13153377, study PRJNA577476) | soil metagenome | isolation source: 80 cm soil or saprolite under Garry oak tree replicate 1 | place: USA:California | collected 2016-06-15
TTCCAATTCGTCGGGCAATTGCACCACCAGCGACGGCTCGATTTCTAGCCCCGCCGAGTGCGCGAATTTCTGGATGCCTTTCCAGCGCGGCTCGCTGTCGATCAGCATTTTGGGCCCGCGGATCACGGCGATTTTGCGGTGCCCCAGGTGGTAGAGATGTTCGAGCGCCAGGCGTCCTCCTGCTTCGTTGTCCACCATCACCGAGCTTACCGAGTCGCCCGGCATTTCCCACCCGATGGTGGCCGCGGTAATGTTTCTCTTGCTCAGGTCCGCCAGGAGCTGAATGTCCACGAAGAGCCAGTTGGCCACCACAATCAATGCTTCGACGTGATGTTCCAGCAGCATTTCCAGATACCGCTCGAAACGGGTTCGCTGGTTGTGCGCATCGGCAAAGATCGGTACGTAGGAAGATTGATAAAGCGCGTTCTCGATTCCGCGCAGCACCGGGGTGCAGAAAGGATCGGTGATGTCGAAAATCATGACGCCAACGGTCTGGCTCCGCCGGCTGCGCAGGAATCGCGCCATGGCGTTCGGCCGGTAGCCCAACTTTTTGGCCGCGTCTTCTATACGTTTTTTTGTGGCCGGGGCGATGTAGCGAGCAAGCGGCGCGTTGTTCAGCACGATGGAAACCGTGGCCGGAGAGAAACCGCTGGCCTGCGCCACGTCCCGCATCGTGACCATCTTGACTTTTCCGCTCACTCCGGCGGCACCTCAAACGAAAGTTGCTCCCGAAATCCGCGTGTCTTCCATACGCCGAACAGAATTCCGGCGATCATCCACACAGTTCCCCATTTGAGGGCGCGTGCGCTCAGATGCCACCACAGGCCCAGACAAACAAAGAATCCGACCATCGGTACAATGAAATTCAGTACCGTCCTCTCGCGCTTTCTCAGGAAGTAATGCACGAATGATGAGGCATTGACACCCATAAATGCCAGCAACGCGCCATAGTTCAGCAGCCCAACGCCGTCCCCGTACGTTAGGCTAAAAGATCCCAGGAGAACGATCGCTCCGATGAAGATCACATTATTCCTGGGAACTTGATGTTTTGGATCCACTGCACCAAAGAAGGAACGGGGTAACGCGTTGCTCCTTCCCATGCCATAGAGCAGCCGAGCCGCGCCGATCTGGGCTCCCATCCCCGAACCAAAATTGGCCACCAATAAGGTAAGCCCAACAATGCTAAAAAGCGGCGCCCATGTTCGCGCGGCCATAAACACATAGGCTTGATCCTCGTTCGGAAAAGGTTGAGACGCCGGCCATACAAGCTGCCCCACATAGACTTCCGCAGCCGAAAGAAACCCGACTACCAAGCAAGTCATCACGGTTGCGAGCATGATATTTCGCCGCGGGTTTTCTGCTTCCTCGGAGAGCGTCGAGATCCCGTCGAATCCTATGTATGTCAGCACCGCCAGCGACGTGCATCCAAACAGATTGTCAAACGTGAAGGTTTGCGGATCATAGAACGGTCGCATGAAAAATCCAGCGTCACTATGCGGATGCCCGAAGATATAGCGAATCGTGGTAACAAAAACGACCACGACCACTACGCTCATCGCCGCCGCCAGCCCCGCGTTCACCCGCGCTGAAGTCTTGATGCCTTGGAGATTCAGGAGTGTAAACACAACCGCAAAAAAAATCTTCCAGCCCCACTCGGGCATAGCCGGCGCGAAGCTGTAGGCCTGTCCCGCGCACCAAACTGTGCAAATCAGCGGATTCACGATGTAATCCATGACCATGCTCCACCCGGTGACGTACCCGGCAGCGGGATGGATTTCGCGAGCAACGTAAGTAAACGCGGAGCCTGCACTGGGATAAACTCGCGCCATTTTGCCGTAGCTAATTGCTGTCGCGAGCATCGCTACCATGGCGATAAGGATCGCCGTCACGACGAGCCCGTGCCCTCGGTTGCTTAGCACTCCAAATGCCGACATCGGCGCGACAGGTTGCAGTACAATCACGCCGTAAAGGATGAGATCCCACAGCGTGAGCGTCCGCCGAAGCTGTGGCCCTGCACTTACGCTGCTTTCTTTGTCCAAGCAATTCTCCTATTTGGGAGACAAATCTATGCTGCGATTGGCCCTGCAATTTGAATCGTTTCAAGTCAGACAATTCTGCGCACTCTCGCCTTTTGCTGCAACAACAAAAGTTTTTCGCTCCGTCTGCACTGCTCCTTGCCTCTTTCCGTCAATTTTTGACCTGTTCTTTCGGGCAGGTAAGGAAATCCACAGTAAGTGTCGTTTATCTCACCTCGCCGTTGATTCTCACGCAACGCGCGCAGGTACTTTGTAGTCTAATCTAATAGGCGCTCAGCCGGAGAATCGAGGAAAAGAATCGAAAAAGGACCCATGGGCCAAACTTCCCTCTCGCACGCGCGCACCCGCACGACAATATTCTTGTCGCATGTTGCGGCGTTCTTGTTTGTAATTCTCGCCGCCTATTGGCTGCGTGGCCTCTCGATTCCCCCCGACGCCCTCCTTCAGGGCTACCTCGAAGTCATCAGCAGTCTGCTGGCCTTCGTTTTTGCCGCCGTCACCCTCGTTCGCTTCCAGGGAACCCAGGACCGCATCTCCCTGATCCTCGGCGCCGGCTTCTTTCTATGCGGCGGCGTCCTTATCGCTACGAGCGTGCTCTTCTTTCAGTTCCTTCCCGAAACGTCTCTGCGTCTGCCTTCCGCTCACATTGCTTGGTGGCTCGGCCGCCTGATTCTGGCGGTCTTGGTGGTCGCCGCGCTTCTTGTCGAACACTTCATGCCCCGTTCGCGGCATCCGAAACGGGAAATTGCCGGCGCCTTGGTCGCTGCGATTGCGGTTACCTATGGGCTCGCCGCTGCCCTTCGTCACTTGCCCCAGGAAGTCTCCCCGCATCCCAGCGCCTTCTTTCCGAGCCCGCAGCAGTTGCTGCCCGGCGGGCTTTTTCTGGTAAGTCTGTTTTGGTACCGCCGCCGTTTGACCGTGGAGGATTCTTCCTTTGACCGCACCATGTACGCCGCCGTCTGGCTGAACGTCGCGGCGCAGTTTGCCGCCGCCCAGTCTACGCGGCTGATGGATGCTCCTTTTGTGTTCGCCCAGGGCCTCATGGTTTTGGGCTACACCGTCGCGCTTGGCGGCGCGCTGCTCGATAACGCCCGCCTCTTCGAGCGCGTCCGCCACATGGCGGTCAGCGACCCCCTCACGGGCCTGGCCAACTACCGCCGCCTGCTCGACGTTCTCGAAAACGAAACTGAGCGCACCGACCGTTCCGGCCGCCCTTTTGCCGTGCTGCTACTCGACCTCGATGGCTTGAAATTAATCAACGACAGCTACGGCCACTTGGTCGGCAGCCGTGCGATCTGCCGTGTCGCCGATATTCTCCGCATTCACTGCCGCGCCATTGATACTGCCGCTCGCTATGGCGGAGACGAATTTGCCCTCGTCCTTCCGGAATCGCAGGAAGACGAAGCGCGCCGCGTCATCGACCGCATCCGCGAGGTGATGGCCAATGACGACGAGCCGCCTCGGATCTCCGCCAGTATCGGCACGGCCGTATACCGTGGCGACGGCGAACGCATCGAAAAACTGTTATCCGAGGCGGACCAGCAGCTCTACGCCGAAAAAGCCAAGCGCGCCCGGCGCACTCCAGCCCTGCTGAACCCCCGCCGCGCCCCCAGGCTCTAACCTCCTCATCCTGTAAAGGGATCTGTCATGCCGAGTGGAGCGAAGCATCTCAACGCAAGTGCCATCGGGCTGCGCACCCAATCGGATGACTTGTCGTTGACCGGTGCCGCTAATAAACCGCCCGTCTCTGCGCCGTTTCCTTCATCGCCAACGAGAATCGTGGCTCGGCTGGCGCGCCATCCAGCAGTTGCCCAGCCAGGTACTCGCCCACCGCCGGCCCATGCTTGAATCCGTGGCCCGATCCTCCGCCCGCGAACCACACGTTCTCCATTTCCGGGTGCCGGTCGATCAGAAAATCTCCGCTCGAAGTGTTTTCGTACTGGCATACGCGGGTCTCCACGATGGGCGCGTCGCGCAGGGCGGGGAATCGCCGCGCCACGTATTTGCGTACCGCCTTGGTCATCTCCGGCGTGACGATCCTCGATTGCGTATCCGGGTCCACGTGCTCGCCATGCTCGTCAAAGGCGATCTTCAGCCCGCGGCTCTCGATGTCCGGCATGCCGTAGACCAAATCTTCCTGAAACAGCCAAGTCGGCAACGCCGGGGGAGCAAACCGCATTTCCCCCGCAGGAATTCCAAAGAAGAAAACTTCCTGCCGCGATGGAAAAATGCGCGAGCCCAGCACGTCCGGGAAAATCTTGCTCAGCCACGCTCCGCAGGCGAAAATAAACTGCCCTGCGGCGATGCGTTCGCCCTGCTTCGTGCTGATATGCTTCACAGCACCCGCTTCTCGCGCGTCTACAGCCTGCCCGGAGCAATACTCCACGCCGAGCCGAACGGCGTCCTCAACCACCGCTGCCACGGCCCGCCGCGCCATCAGCACGCCGCTGTGTGGCTCGAAGATCCCTTTCTGAATTTCTTCGAAGCCAATTTGCGGATACCGTTTTTCGAGCGTCGCGCGGTCGTACTCTTCGAACGAGACGTCGCATCGTTTCAGCGTCGCGGCCGTTTCTTTCAATCGCGCGTCATCTTTCCCCGCCATCCAGAGCACACCCGTCTCCAGAAACAACGGCTGCTTTGTCGCCGCAAAAAACTCTTTCCATTGCGCGAGCGATCGCTGCGACCATCGCGTATACAGTTCATCCGCCCCGTAGCCCATGCGAATGATCCGCGATTCGCCGCCGCTGCTCGCCCGCGAATGTCCCGGCCCATACGCCTCGATGAGCACCACACGCTTCCCGCGTTTCGCTAGGTGCCATGCCGTCCACGCCCCAAACACACCCGCGCCAATCACCGCCACGTCGTAGGTCTTCTGCCCACTCATCTGCGCAACTTCATCCCGCCCGCATCCTATCGCAACCTATGGCCGAGCGAAAACTGTTAGGCCTCCGAATGACTTGGGGAAGAATCTCAAAACGGAATAATCGACCGTCGCGGAGGATCTTGCTAGACTTACGACCTGGCGCCGCCGGAAAGTGGCGCGGAACTCAGAAAAGACATGCAAAAACCATGACGTTCAAGGATGCACATAGATTCATCAAGAAGGGGGACTTTGTTTCCTTGCGCCGCGGATTAGATGGCGGAGTCAATCCCAACCTTTCGAATCAGTTCTCATGGACGTTGCTTATGTTAGCCGCTCTTGAAGGCAACACGAGGATTGGCAAACTCCTGATCTCCAGAGGAGCAGAACTCGATAAAAAGAACGATTGGGGAGAAACAGCCCTTTCCCTTGCGGCGCACAAAGGCCACACTCCATTCATCCGAGTCTTGCTAGCCAGCGGGGCATCCCGAGTGTGCCGTCCGCATGGTCATCATCTGGAAGATTGGCTAAGGGTTGCGTCTGCTCTTCCACGGGCCAAGGTCGCTTCGATTCTGAATCTCATTAATACAGGTGCTGATTGAATCGCTGATATTGAGGTTGGTCATTGTTTCTTGACCAGTGATACCATGCAATTTTTCAGGTCTCATCTTCCGGAGGTGTTTGTGAATCGTGATCGTCGTGTCCCAGCACGCATGCTGGCAATTTTTGTGATGTTCTTTCTCGCTCCGCTCGTTGCGAACGCGCAGCAAATTGATCCCAAGACTTACGGCGGCATGAAGTGGCGCCTCGTTGGGCCGTTCCGCGGCGGCCGCGTGCTGGCGGTTACCGGCGTGCCGAGCCAGCCGAACACGTACTACTTCGGTGCGACCGGCGGGGGCGTCTGGAAGACCACCGACGGCGGCATCAGTTGGGATTCGCTCTTCGATAAGCAGCCCGTCTCTTCCATCGGCGCCATTGACGTTGCCGATTCCGATCCCAATATCGTTTACGTCGGCACCGGCGAAGCCTGCATCCGCGGCAACATTTCGTTCGGCGACGGCGTTTATAAATCCACCGACGCCGGCAAAACGTGGACCAACGTCGGCCTGAAAGATACGCGCCACATCGGCGCGATCATCATCCATCCAACGAATCCTGAAGTCGTTTTCGTCGCCGCTCTCGGCCACGCCTATGGTCCCAACACCGAGCGCGGCGTTTTCCGCACGCGGGACGGCGGCAAAACCTGGGAAAAAGTTCTCTACCTCGACGACCGCACTGGCGCCATCGACGTGGTTTTCGATCCGCAGAATCCGCACATTCTTTTTGCCGCGATGTGGGAAGGCTGGCGCACGCCCTGGACGCTCAATAGCGGAGGCGCCAAAGACGGCTTGTACCGTTCGAACGATGACGGCGCGACCTGGAAGCGTCTCGAAGGCGAGGGCCTCCCCGAAGGGCCGCTCGGCCGCATCGGCGTCTCTGTCTCCGGCGCGGATTCGAACGTCGTTTACGCCCTCATCGAAGCCAAGAAGGGCGGCCTCTACCGCAGCGACGACGGCGGCGCGAAGTGGTCGCTCGTCAACGATGATCACCGCTTCCGCCAGCGCGCTTGGTATTTCACGCACGTTTGGGCCGACACGAAAGATTCCAATCGCGTGTACATCGCCAACACGGGCCTGTATCGCTCCATCGACGCCGGCAAAACCTTCGAGCGCCTCAACGCTCCGCACGGCGACCATCACGCGTTGTGGATTGACCCCGAAAATCCCAATCGCCTCATTAACGGCAACGATGGCGGCGCAACGATCTCCATCGACGGCGGCAAGAATTGGTCCACGCAAAACAATCAGCCCACCGCGCAGTTTTATCACGTCGCCGCCGACAACGATTTTCTCTATCGCGTGTACGGCTCGCAGCAGGACAACTCTTCAGTCGGCATCCAGACTCGCAGCGACCACGGCTTCATCGATCGCGGTGATTGGGACGCCGTCGGGGGCGGCGAAAGCGGCTACATTGTTCCCGATCCGCGCGATTCCAACATCGTTTACGCGGACGACGAAGGCCCCATCTTCACGCGCTTCGACCGCCGCATCAACCAGGCGCAAAGCATTCAGGAATGGCCCGAGGATCCCAATGGCTATCCCGCTGCGACGCAAAAGTACCGCTACACCTGGACCATGCCGATTGTGATTTCCTCGCACAATCCGGACGTGATTTATCACAGCTCGCAGTATGTGTTTCGTTCGAATGACGGTGGCCGCAGCTGGACCACCATCAGCCCGGACCTCACGCGCAACGATAAAACCAAGCAACAGGACTCGGGCGGGCCGCTCACCAAAGATCAGTACACCGTCGAATACTACGACACGGTCTTTACGCTCGCGGAATCACCGAAGCAGGAAGGCGTGTTGTGGGCGGGCACCGACGACGGCGTGATTCAAGTGGCGCGCGACGGTGGCAAGAATTGGGCGAACGTCACTCCCAAAGACGTTCCCGAGTGGTCCATGATTAGCCTCATCGAAGCTTCGCCGTTCGATGCAGGAACCGCGTACGCCGCTGTGGACGCGCATAAACTCGACAATTTCAAGCCCTACATTTTCAAAACCACGGACTTCGGCAAAACGTGGACGAAACTTATTGCCGGCTTGCCGGACAACTCGTACGTTCACGCCGTGCGCGAGGATCCCAGGCGCAAGGGCTTGCTGTACGCCGGAACGGAAACGGCCATATGGGTTTCTTTCAACGACGGCGCGAATTGGCAGCCGCTCCAGCTCAATCTGCCGGAGACGCCCATTCACGACATGATTGTGCACGATGACGATCTCGTCGCGGCGACGCATGGGCGCTCGTTCTGGGTGCTCGACGATATCAGCCCATTGCGCCAGGCCGCGGCTTCGATAGCTGTGGAAGACGCGCATCTCTTCACTCCGCGCACCGCTTGGCGCACACGAATCGGCCACTTCAATCCGCGCCGCTATCCCATTGGCGAGAACCCGCCCAATGGAGCGATTTTGTATTACTGGTTGAAGGCCGAGCCGAAGGAGCCCGCCAAGCTCGAGATTCTCGACGCGCAGGGCAAAGTCATTCGCGCGTTCACAAGCGAGGAGAAGAAAAAAGAAGAAGCTCCCGCCGAATGGGAGCGCGACGCTCCCGAAGAGCACATTCCAGCGAAAGCGGGGCTGAATCTGTTTACTTGGGATTTGCGCTATGAAGTTCCCGCCAAAATTCCGCAGGCTGTCTACGATGCGGGCGATCCGATTGCCCCGCTAGCCCTGCCAGGAACGTATCAGGTTCGCCTCACTGTAGGTGGCAAAGCGCAAACCGCATCCTTTGAAGTAAAGATGGACCCGCGCGTGAAAACGTCCGCCGAAGATTTGCGCAAACAATTTGACCTCATATTGAAAGTGCGCGATCGCACGGACGAAATGAACAAAGCCATCATCGCCATCCGCGACCTGCGAGGACAGTTGCAAGCGCTCGAAAGGCGCCTCGGCCCCGCGCCAGCCGCGAAGAACGATCCGAGCGATCCACCAAATCCGGTCGTGACGGTTTCGACGGACCTGCGCAAGAAAATCGCCGCCATAGAGGAAGAACTCATCCAGGTGAATGGCAAGTCCACCGAAGATTTCGCCAACTATCCGACCAAGCTTGAAAGCAAGTTCGCCTATCTGCAGAACGTTGCCGACAGCGCCGACACCGCGCCGACCGCCGCGGAAGAGGCGGTCTTTGCCGACCTCGATCAGCGTCTCGAGGCGCAGCTCGCCAAGTGGCGTGACGTCCTTTCGAAAGACGTCCTCGCGCTCAACGACGCCATGCGCAAAAACAACGTCGCGTTCATCGCGCCCGCTGCCATACCAGCAAAATAGCGCCGTGACCTTGGGGAACCTCAACAATTTTCGGCAGAACAGTGCGAACCAGATTCCATTTGTTTCTGGTCAAAATGACGACGGCAAGCTTGCGGTTTTGGAGACTCTGCTGATAAGGGAAATTTGTGTCGGTAGTAAGAAGCAATTCAAAACCCGCTTCTTCGGCGGCGCGCAGCAGGTCTCCATTCGCTAGAGTGCTCCACCCTTGTTCCCTTGCTGTTTTGACAGTATGCCCGATCAACGCGCGCCGAATCGGCACGGGTGTGCCTTGATCGAATGGAATGAGCATCTAGCGAGGGGGAGCGGCCAGACTTTGCGCGGCAAAATCCAGGACGGCTTGCACCTGTTCGCGCGTGAGGCCGTCATAAAGCTCTACGATTTCGTCGATGGTGAGACCATCCTCGAGGTTCTCAAAAACTGCTGCCACGGGCATGCGCGTTCCCTTGAACACCCACGCCCCGCTGACCTTTCCCGGCACGCTTTCCACGGCCGGGCATTGTGACCAATCCAGCGCCATCGCCGACCTTCCTTTTTTCGATTCGATTCTAAATGGCGATCCGTTGCAGGAGATTTGGGAGGCCCTGCTTTCTATTTCCGAAACGTGGAGGCAATGGCCTTGGCCCAGTGGGAAAGATGGTTGAGCGAGCGCGTGTGCGTGGCGTCGAGATGCAGCGGTGTGATGGAAACGGCGCCGGAGAAAATCGCGGCGTAATCGGTGTCCGGCTCGACGTCCCTGTCGATGCGTTGTTCAAAGAGCCAGAAATAGCTCCGCCCGCGCGGATCTTTTCCTTCACTCAACTGGTTGCGCGTGATTTTCCGCGACTGCCGCGTAAATTTCACTTCGCCCTTCCATGGCTCCGGCACGTTCACATTGAGGAGCACCTGGTCGGGCAAGCCTTCCTTCAAAACAATTTCGGCGGTGGCGCAAGCCACTCGCGCGGAGTTTTCAAATTTAGCGTTTTCTTTTTTCGCGCACAGCGAAACGGCGATGGACGGAATGTGATGCAGCGCGCCTTCGCGCGCTGCGCCCACCGTGCCCGAATAATAGGCGTTCTCTCCGAGGTTCGCGCCGTGATTGATTCCGGAAATCAGCAGGTCCGGCTTTTCCGGCAGAAGCTTGTGCAGCGCCACGATTACGCAATCCGCCGGTGTCCCGTCAATGGCCCACTCGCGCTCCGCAATGCGGTTGCAGACGATGGGCTGCCGCAGCGTCAGCGATTGGGCCGTGCCGCTCTGCTCGCGGCTCGGCGCAACAATATGTACCGTGGCGAAATCCGCAAGCTCCTCCGCCACCGCGCGCAGCCCTTCCGCCTGGTACCCATCATCATTTGTCAGAAGTATGTTCGGCATACTCTCAGTTCTTCGGGTGAGTGGCACCGGATAGCTTTCATTGCAGCGCGCTTAGTGGCCGGAGTTCTTCGTCAAGACTATTGGCAACCGACACCGGCAGCAGACTTGCACGAAGAATCTCCCGTGCCTCACTGTTGGTGATCGAAAAGTATCGACATGCATATCGATCTGGCGTTGGAGAAACATTTGAAGGCCTGAAGCACACTATGTATTCGCCCTTTTCTTCGTCAAATGAGAATTCCGCAAGAAGGCATTTGTGATGTCTCTTTGCATAGCCGTCAAGAAGCTTGAAGAGTCTTGAATATTCCGATTTCATCATGCGGCAGCCGACTGACTTGAGCACGCAAGGAAGAAAATGGTCGGGACGGCGAGATTTGAACTCGCGACCTCACGCACCCCAAGCGTGCGCGCTACCAGGCTGCGCTACGTCCCGACGGGTAACCTGACAACGACGCGGCAAAATCGAGAGGGCCGAATCGCGGTAGCTTCTGCACTAACAAGGCTATCACCGGCGTTCGAGAAGCGTCAAGAAAGCGTGCAGCGCGTCACGCAGATCGAGCAGCATCCTGCGGCTAAGCAACTGCGACCCGCCCTCCGCGGAGTGATTCGAGCCGCGGCTCGAAACGTCGTCAGCGCCCTTTTCTCGCAGGTGGCGGCGCGCTCCGGCGATGGTGTAGCCCTCATCGTAAAGCAGCCGCTTGATGCGGAAGACCATGTCCACGTCTTGCTGGCGATAGACGCGGCGGCCCGCATCATCCTTGGTCGGCTGGAGCATGGGAATCTCCGACTCCCAGTAGCGCAGCACAAACGGTTTCAGGTCGGCGAGGCGGCTGACCTCGCCGATGGTATAGAGGCGCTCTTCGGTAGCGGTTTTTGTGGCGGTAACGTTGCCTGCCATGCTCCTGCCCTGCCAGAAATCCTTCGCGCATCCTCAAGGGATGCACTCAGGTTGAAGGGGACGCCGCTATCGTAGCAGTTTGCGCGCTATTCCTGTAGAGGGGCTTGTAGAGGGTGAGGGTGATGGTCATCCGTCGCCTCGAGACGAGGCGCGGGGGCGGTTTTCGCGTTTGCGGAGGCGCTGCACGAAACGCACCGGAGTGCCGATGAAATCGAATTTGGCGCGAAGCTGGTTTTCGAGGAAGCGCTCGTAGCTGAAGTGCAGCGGCATTTTTTGATTGGTGAAGAGCAGAAACGTAGGCGGCCCGGTTTTGGCCTGCGTGACGTAGTAGATGCGCACAGGGCGCGACTTCGGCGTGCTGCCGCGCTGGAGATCCACTTCCTGCTTCAGCCAGTCGTTCAGCACGGGCGTGGGAATGCGGCGGCGGCGCGCCTCGGCACATTGATTGATGAGCGGAAAAAGCTTCTCGGCGCGCTCGCCGGTTTTTGCGGACAGAAAAACGATGGGCGCGTAGCTGAGGAATTTCAATTTTGCGCGAATCATTTTTTCGTAGTCGACCATCAGCTTGCCGGGATCAATGTTTGCGGGGTTACGATTGTCGCCCGTGGACGGCCTGGACTTTCCCTTGGCGGTGGCGGCGTCGCGCAGCGCCGCTTCGCGCGCGGCGGCGAGCGCGAGATCCCATTTGTTCACGACGAGAATGACCGAGCGGCCGGACTCTTCGGCATAGCCGGCAATTGCCGCGTCGCCTTGCGTGACGCCCAACTCGCCGTCAATGATGAGCAGCGCCACGTCGCAGCGCTCGAGACCGCGGCGGGCCATCACGACGCTGAGTTTTTCCGCTACCAGCGTGGTTTTCCCCTTGCGGCGAATTCCGGCGGTGTCCACAAAGCGGTAGTCGCGGCCGTCGCGCGTGATTTCCGTGTCCACATTGTCCATGGTCGTGCCGGGAATCGGCGAAACGATGGAGCGTTCTTCGCCGGCCAACTGATTCAGCAGGGTGGATTTGCCGACGTTGGGGCGCCCAATAATGGCCACTTCGATGGACGCAGTTTCCGTCGGCAGCTCAACGGATGGCAGGTCCGCTCCAGCAACCGGTGGTGTTTCCGACGCCGGAAAACATAGCGCGAGGGCATGGTCGAGAAGATCGTCGACGCCGGTGCCGTGCTCCGCGGCGACGGGAAACACGGGAACGCCGAGGGAATGAAACGGCGCGGCGTTCGCTTCCTGCAAAAGCGAATCCACTTTATTGACTGCAAGCACAAACGGCTTTCCCGTTGCGCGCATAAGACGCGCCAGTTCTTCGTCAAGGGGCGTGAGGCCCGCCTGACTGTCCACAACAAGAACGAGCAATGCTGCTTTCTTGATGGCCACCTGCGCCTGACGAAAAATTTCCTGCGGAATGAGGGCCTTTTCGTGAGGAATGATTCCACCGGTATCCACGACTTCCAGCGTCTTCCCGCGCCACTCGGCTTTGCCATAGATGCGGTCGCGGGTGATGCCAGGTTCGTTGGTGACGATGGAGCGGCGCGTGCCCGTCAAGCGGTTGAACAGCGTGGACTTGCCCACGTTGGGGCGTCCGACAATCACCAGAGATGGTAGCCGCTCAGTCATGAATTTTCCCTTTGGTGCAATCCTCCAATGTAGCGCATCCTCGCACGGCGTAGAAAGCAAACTGGAGTGTTTTTTTTCCATCATCGGTTTGGGCTGAGAATGATGTCCCGTTCTAGATGACCTGGCGCTACGGAATCACGACCAGTCTGCAACCGCTTGTGCTGCGTTCCCAAGCTTGCGCAATTTCCGCCAACGGGACTCGTTCGGTGTCAATGCGCAATTTGCGACGGGCTGCATAGTCCATCACCTGTTGAAAGGCATTGGTGAGAATGTCCCAAGGCGGAATGCCAGCCGTTCCGAGAATCGTCAGCGCTGTGCTTCGCAGCACAGATGCAGGCAGCGTGATGGTTGGGCCCGCGCTTTCTCCCACTTCCACTAGCCGCGTTTGCGATCCCGCAGCGGTAAATTCTGAAGTGGTTATAGCTGAGAGCAAGGCTTCGGTCGGGTGGCCCCACAAATAGTCAATGACCACATCGAAGCGTTTCTGGGCCGCCGCGCGGCGGAAGGCCTGGATCAATTCTTCGTATGGCTCGTTCAGGCGAATTGTCGCGTCCGCGCCGAGTGCACCCAGCGTGTTCAACGCCCGTTCGTTGCGTCCTACGGCAACGACGCGACCTGCGCCCAAGATTCTAGCGATTTGCACCGCGAGCTTGCCTGCGACTCCCGTAGCGCCAAGTATCAGAACGGTCTCGCCCTCAGCCAGCTTCGCGATGTGCTTGAGCGAAAGCCAGGCGGATACACCTGGATTGGGAATGGCCGCAGCCGTAATGTCGTCCAAATCCTCAGGGATAGAAAAACATAACGCTCGCTTGGCAACCGCACGTTGCGCCATCGCGCCGTACGGGCGGCGCGGCCCGCCGAAAAACACTCGCGTGCCATCTTCCAAGCGGCCAACGCCGTCTGTGCCGCAAACCACGGGAAATTCAGTCGGACTGGCGTAGTGCGTTCCGGCCGCCATCTGTTTGTCCACAGACTTGAGCGCGGCCGCGCAAACTTGGATCAGCACTTCGCCATCGCTGGGCGTGGGCTCAGAAAACTCTTCGACTCGCGGTGGTTTTGCCAGTTCGCGGAGCACGGCGGCGCGCATTCAATCGCCTTTCAGAGGCCGGAATAGGTTTGGCGGCGGAGGAATTGGCCGGAGCCGGGGCGGCCGACGAATTTTCCGGAGTCGATGACGGCGCGGCCACGGGAGAAAACGGCTTTGGGCGCGCCTTTGATCTTGATGCCCTCGAACATGGAATAGTCCACGCGCATGTGATGCGTTTTGGCGCTGATGACTTCCTCGTGATTGGGATCGAAGAGCACCAAGTCGGCGTCCGAACCGACGGCGATGGTGCCTTTGCGCGGATAGAGGCCAAAGAGTTTCGCGGGCGCCGTCGAGACAAGCTGGACGAAGCGGTTCGGCGAAAAATGCTTGCCATGGACGCCGCCGGTGTAGATGAGGCTGAGGCGGTGCTCGATGCCCGGGCCACCGTTGGGAATCTTGGTGAAATCGTCCTTGCCCAGTTCTTTCTGCTCCTTGAAGCAGAAAGGACAATGGTCGGTGGAAACGACTTGCAACGTGTCTTTGGCGAGGCCCTGCCAGAGTTTTTCTTGGTGCCATTTTTCGCGGAGCGGCGGCGTGAAGACGTATTTGGCGCCCTCGAAGCCGGGCACGTCCATGTTTTCGAGTGAGAGATACAAATATTGCGGGCAGGTTTCCGCGTAAGCAGGCAGGCCGCGATCGCGTGCTTCGCGGACTTTTTCGAGCGCGTCGTTGCAGGAGAGATGCACGATGTAGACGGGCGCGCCGGCCATTTCGGCGAGCGCGATGGCGCGAGAAGTGGCTTCGGCTTCGGCGGTGGTGGGGCGGGTGAGCGCGTGATATTTCGGCGCGCGTTTGCCTTCCGCGAGGGCTTGCTGGACGATGACGTCAATGGCGCCGCCGTTTTCCGCGTGCATGCAGATGAGGCCGTTGTGCTGGGCGGCCTGGCGCATGGCTTTGAAGATCGTGGCGTCGTCGAGCATAAAAACGCCCGGATAGGCCATGAACAGCTTGAAGCTGGTGACGCCTTCGCGGATGAGTTGGCCCATTTCCTCGAGCTGCGCGGAGCCGAGGTCGGTGATGATGCAGTGGAAGGCGTAGTCGGTGACGGCCTTGTCGTGGGCTTTTTTCATCCAGGTGTCAAAGGCCTGGCGAAGCGACTGGCCTTTGTACTGAATGGCGAAGTCGATGAGCGTGGTGGTGCCACCAAAGGCCGCGGCGATGGTGCCGGTCTCGAAGTCGTCGGCACTTGTGGTGCCCCCAAAGGGCATGTCGAGGTGCGTGTGGACGTCAATGCCGCCAGGAATGAGCAGCAGGCCGGTGGCGTCAATGACGCGGCCGGAGTTTTCTACGGGAAGCTGCGCGGCGACGGCGCTGACGCGGTCGCCGCTGATGCCGACGTCGGCACGATAAGTGTCGGTTGCGGTGACCACGGTGGCGTTGCGGATTACTGTGTCAAAGCGCATGAAGATTCCTCAGGGAGAGAACTATACGATGGTCGGTTCCGGAATGGGAAGAATGTAGGTACACTCCGGCAGTTTCGTAAGAGTGGCAAACAAAGGAGTTAGGGTATACGGAACTTGGAAAAGTATACGAGAGACTGTAGGAGGTCGACGGTCGAAATTTGAAAGTTGAAAGGGCAGTAACCGAGGTGCGTACGTTGGAGCCCCTTTTCGCCTTTGCTCGTAAGTGTTAGGAGCGATGCGTATCACCCCCTGGGGGGGCTCGTATGTGTGGCAAACAAAGGACTTGCGGAAGGGGGTTTTCGGAAGTGTGGCAATGATTAGAGTTACGGGCGATTTTTCGGAAGTGTGGCAAATACACGGGTTAGCGGTTTGATAGAAGGGAATAGGGTTCCGCAAAGAGGGGATGAGAAGAACCGCGCGGCGGGAACGCATGGTGTTAGGGGACGACAGGAGCCGTGCCCGAGCAGCAAAACATTGTACCAGACAGTTAAGACATGTCAGCAGGAAAATAAGTTGCTTTATGCGATGAATGATTAAGAAAAAAAGGCAGTCCTCACCTTGTTAAGGATGACGTGACGGGCGGCGTCAGCGGTTGACCAGGAAATCGAAGAGGAGCCGCTGCGGAGGCCGACGGGGCCGCTAAACTTGCGCTGGTTCTCACCAGGCATTAAGGTACGCTGAATCCCGGAGGCGCTGGAGGTAGCAGAAATGAACAAAGTTCTTGTGACCTTGCTTGCAGCGGGGATCGCGCTCGAGGCGAATGGATGCGGCATAGCGCGGCCGGATGTGCCAGACAGCCTGAAAGTGCCGGCGGGCGAGAAAGTGATTCTAGTTGGCCACGCAACAGGAGTGCAAATCTATGTGTGCCAATCGGTCGCGAACGCTCCTTTCGCGTGGACACTCACAGGGCCGGAGGCGGACCTTACCGATGCGAGCGGGAGAAAGATCATTCATCACTTTGCCGGGCCCACCTGGAAACACAACGATGGAAGCGAAGTTGTGGGGAAAAAGGTCGCCCAAGAAGAAGCTACCAAACCGGATGCGATTCCCTGGCTGCTGCTAAAGGCGACGAGCCACACGGGACAGGGAGTCTTGACCCGCGTAACGAGCATCCAGCGCATACACACCGACGGGGGCGTGACGCGATACGCAGAGACGTGCAATGCCTCAACAAATGGCCATGAATTCAGGAGCCCGTACGTGGCGGATTACTACTTCTATGCACCTAAGAAGTGAGCGGCTGGCCTAATACCTTGCTGGCCCGGCGTTTTACCGGCAAGGAATACTGTGCGGCGCCAAAATTGCGCAGGATACTTTCAAGGGCTGGGCTCTACTTTGGGCCGGAGGCGCGCTTTGACCATTTCTCGAGAGCCTCCTTATCCCCGACGGCTTGTGAAATGGAGCTGCCCACTTTCACGGTCAAGTTCAAGTAGGATGGTGGTACGTGCGGTTTCGTAGCTTCCTCATACGCAAGTTCCGCGGTTTTCAGTGCTTCGCTCGCAAGCTCCTCGCGGAAATAGACTGCCGCCAAATCCACAAGACCTAGAGCTTTTGCACCGCGCAGGTTTCCCGCATGCTCCGTGCGGGCGAACTCAAGGTCCGACTTCAGTGCTTGCTCAATCTGTGGATCGAAGAGCGATACCGACTTCTTTAGTGACTCTTCCGCTGCTTGCCAGTGCTGCTGGCCTATTTGGGCTTCTGCAATTTGGCGAAAATTGATGGGGTAGTCCGAATCATCCGTACCCGGCCAGATCCGAAGATAATCCATGATTAATTTGAAGCTGTTTTCTGCCTCCTCGTAGCGTTTCTGGGCAAGATAGCAATTGCCTATGCTTCGGTTGGCTAGAAAAAGGAACTTATTCTTCGGCACGTTAAACTTGGACTCCGCAGCGAGCGGGATGACTTCCGATTTGTAGCGCTGAATGGCAGTGTCACAGTCGCCCTTTCGCTCCACAAGATAAATAGCTTGATAGACCTCGTTGATCTTTCCTTCTTCTTTCTCCTCCGGGGTGAAGTTCGCCGATACGGTCACCGAGTCATGTGATTGCACTCGTGGTTTTGGGACGGATGGTTTTGAAGTGGAGGCTTGTGGCGAGGCATCACTGCACGAGAGGCCGGGAAAACCAAAAAGGACTAAGCCAACTCCGGGAAAAAGCTTAACTAGCCGGAAACAGCGCGAATTGCGACGCATGAACTCATTACCTCGAGTCGCACAATAAACGAAGCATTTTACGATGAAAGAGTGCCAATTTTTTAGGAAAAGCAGATCCCTCGCTGCGCTCGGGATGACACCCGGACGTGGGAGTGGTTGGGCGCATTAGTGGCGGTAATGCGGAAGGATTTTGTGTTTGTAGACGTCGAGGGTTTGCTCTTCACCGCCGGACATTAAATAAATGTTGAACTGGGTGACGCCGGCTTGGCGGAGGCGGTCGAGCTTTTTGCGGTGGTCGTCTGGTGAGCCGAGGATGCAGAAGCGGTCCACGACCTCATCGGTGACGAAATCGGCGTTGTCGCTGCCGACTTCGCAATGGTGGTGATAATCGTACTTGCCGCGGTCCTGTACATAGGAGGTTAGCGCGGGGGGCAGTTCTTCCGGCTTGTACTTGGAGATAAGGTCCATCACGTGGTTGGACACGAGCGCGGGGAACCAGCGAACGTGCTCGCGGGCGGCTTTCAGGTCGCCGGAGGGCCAGACCGGAGCGGCAGCCATGACCTCGATTTTGGCGAAGTCGCGGCTGGTTTCTTTCGCTCCTTCGCGGACGAAGCCGAGGCACCATTCGATCAGATCGGGATCGGCGAATTGAAGGATCACGCCGTCGCCGATGCGGCCGGCGGTGCGCAGCGCTTTCGGGCCGTAGCCGGCGACCCAAACGCGGGGAACTTCGCCGCTGGCCCAGGGAAATTTTGTGGGGACGCCATCGAGATCGACAGTTTTGCCCGCGTTGAGATTGCGGAAGACGCGGACGAATTCTTCGAGGGTTTCGAGCGTGGTGGGCTTTTTGCCGAGAACGCGGCGGGAACTGTCGCCACGGCCGATGCCGAGCTCCATGCGGCCGTGAGAAGCAAGATTCAAGGTGGCGAAGAGGCTGGCGGAGACGGTTACATCGCGGACGGCGGGATTGGTGACGCAGGTGCCGAGGTGCATGTCTTTGGTATTGGCCGCCATCAGGGTAAGAAGGGGAAACGGGTCCTTCCAGAGGACGTGAGAGTCGAAAATCCAACCGTACGTGAAGCCGGAAGCTTCGGCTTGTTCCGTAAGGCTGAGGATGCGGTTAATGGAGATGTCCGGTTTGATGGTGATGCCAAAGTCCACGTCGTCCTCCTGCAAGATTCCTTCAGGGACGGAAGCCCATTGATTTCAGGCGATTTGCGCCGGGGCTGAAGTCCCGGCCTCCTAAAGAGCCGAGTCTTTTCGGCAAACCATGGAATCGTGCCTTAACGAAAACAAACTCGCAACCTCAGTCAGGGCAAGTTTGCTTGTGGCATTTCGAATTCTGCGGAATCCGCGAATTTCAACTGCGGTGGCTCTGACTTCTTACCCTCGGCCACTCTCTTGGAAAAATGCTCAACGTAACTTCGGTAGGCTTGCCACTCTTCTTTGCTTCCATAAAATCCGACGCGAATCTTGTGTTTGCCATGCAAAGGAATAAGTTGACCTTTGAAGACTGGAATCCCTTCATTCGGGAGCGGAGTCAGGATTGGGTCCTGCAAAAAGAAATCAACAGAGATTGATTGGCCGGGTTGCAACTGCTGTGCATTTGTGGGAGATAGTTCAGTCCCACCACCAAGGCGTATCCAGCCCCTCTGCTCGTTCCACTGAAAGACGTCGAGCGTGTCAATGTTGAGTGATTCTCCCCTTCCTCGGCTCGGAAGATAAACATCATGGTCTAATTCATTCCGAATCGTAACGCGGAGTTCAACCGTGTCAGGCTTTGCCCTCCTTGATTGCGTAATCGTTATGAGCAGTGCGGTTCGAGGCGTCCCTGCAACGGCAACGTTTCCAGTGAGAATCGCTGGCAAAGTGACATAAAACGCGAGCGTTCTAATGCACGATAATTGTGGTACTCGCACCTTGTCGACCTCCAAAGACGCACAGTTCAAACTCGTAGCCAATATCGGCATCCCTCTGCTCCTGTTTCTCAATCTGCCGGTTGAGCGACGGCTTCCGCGCGATTGGTTAAGAGCGAATAGACGAGAAAACTGACCAGGAAGCCGACGAACCAGGCGTAATCGTAGAGGACGCGCAGCGGAGCGACAACCAGGCCGATGAAAGCGACGCCTGCGCCTGCAGCCAATGCGGCGACGGCGGTCCAGTGGAAGCCGCGCGAGTATTCATACTGGCCATTGCGGCGATAGAGATCCTCGGCGACGAGGATTTTCTTGCGCACGACGAAATAGTCGCAAATGAGAACTCCTGCGATGGGGCCGAGAAAGCCGGAGTAGCCGACGAGCCAGGTGAAAATGTAACTGCCATAGCTGGCGAGGAGCTTCCAAGGCTGCATGAGGAGTCCCACGACGGCGGTGATGAGGCCGCCGGCGCGGAAACTGATGCGGCGCGGCGAAAGATTGGAGAAATCGTTGGCCGGAGAGACGACGTTGGCGGCGACGTTGACGTTGAGCGTGGCCATGAGCAGGGCGATCATGGCCAGGACAACAGCCCAGGGATTGCCGAGGCGGGAGAGGACTTTGACGGGATCCCAGAGGGCTTCGCCGAAGATGATCATAGTAGCGGAAGTGACGGCGATGCCGATGAAGGAATAGAAGGTCATAGTGGCGGGAAGCCCGAGGGCCTGGCCGACCATCTGGTCGCGCTGGCTGCGGGCGTAGCGCGTGAAATCGGGAATATTGAGCGAGACGGTGGCCCAGAAACCGACGACGCCTGTGAGCGAGGGAACGAAAAAGCGGAAGAATTCGCCGAAGGATTGAAATTTCGAGGGCGTCGAGAGCATGGGACCGAAACCGCCGGCTTTGCCGCGGGCCCAGAGAAGAAGAGCAAGGCCGATGAGAAGTAAGAAGGGCGCGGAGATGCCCTGCAGGAAGCGGATCGTTTCGATGCCGCGGAGAATCACGAAGACGTTTAGGAGCCAGAAGAGCGCGAAGCAGACCGCCGCACCAGAGTGGAATTTGGCCCAGCCCGGCGCGAGGGTCACGATCATGGCATTGATGGCTTCGCCGCCAATCCAGGTCTGGATGCCAAACCAGCCGCAAGCGACCAGGGCGCGGAGAATCGCAGGAATGTTCGCGCCGAGAACGCCGAACGAAGCGCGCGCAAAAACGGGAAATGGGATGCCGTATTGCGCGCCGGCGTGAGCGTTGAGGAGCATGGGAATCAGCACCAGGACGTTTCCGAGAAAAACGGTGAAGAGCGCCTGGCTCCAGTTCATGCCGCCGGCGATCATGCCGCTGGCCAGCATGTAGGTAGGAATGTTGACACTCATGGAGATCCAGAGAGCGGCGTAATTGTAAGTGCGCCAGCGGCGGCGCTCGGAGGTGACAGGAGCGAGGTCCTTGTTGTAAAGGGAGCTGGATTCGATGGTATCGGCGCGAAGGGCGATGCTGGGAGTGTTGCTCATTTTGAAGGCTCGACCCTTTTCTCCTTACGATTGTTGGCTCCGAGGAAAGTTTGACGCTGAGATCCTTCGTGCATGCTCATCGGATGCGCTCAGGATGACACCGGGACGGATCGCCTTTCATCAAGTTGGTCCAAATGTGACCCTGAAACATATTCAGTCGGCTGCTTCGCTGGAGCCGGTGGTTTCCGCGGCGCGGGTGCGTGTAATTTCTCCATAGGACTCGGGACGGCGGTCGCGGTAGAACTGCCAAACGTCGCGCACTTTCTGGATTTCGTCGAGATCAAGGTCGGCGGCAAGGAGTTCGTCCTTGTCGCGGCTGGCCTGAGCAACAATTTTTCCGCGCGGATTGCAAAAGTAGCTCTTGCCGTAGAATTCGCCAATCTTCCAGGGATGTTCGGTGCCGACGCGGTTGATGGCAGCGACAAAATAGGCGTTGGCGACGGCATGAGCGGGTTGTTCGAGCTCCCAAAGATATTCGGAGAGGCCTGCGACCGTGGCGGAGGGGTTGTAAACAATTTCCGCGCCGTTGAGGCCGAGGCAGCGCGCGCCTTCAGGGAAGTGGCGGTCGTAACAAATGTACACACCGACGCGGGCGTAGCGAGTATCGAAAACGGGATAACCGGCGTTTCCTGGCGTGAAATAAAACTTTTCCCAGAAACCGGGATGGCAATGGGGGATGTGGTGCTTGCGGTATTTGCCCAAATAACGTCCGTCGGCGTCAATCACGGCGGCGGTGTTGTAATAAACACCGGTCATTTCCACTTCGTAGACGGGAACGATGAGGACCATTTGATATTTTTTCGCAAGTTTCTGCATCAAGCTGATAGTGGGGCCGTTGGGGACGCGCTCAGTAAGTTCATACCAGCGGGTTTCCTGCTCGGCACAAAAATAAGGGCCGTAAAAAAGTTCCTGAAGGCCGAGGATTTGTATTTTTTTCTTAGCGGCGGAGGCAATGAGGCCTTCGTGCTTGGCAATCATTTTCTTTTTTATGTCGGGAAGCGAATGTTTTTCCGAAGACCACTCACAGTGAGCCTGAATCAAGCCGCAACGAACGATGCGGGGCATTAGACACCTCCCGAGAAAAGCAGGGAAAAAGTTTACCTCTCGGGGGTTTACCCTACAAGGCGCGAGAACGAAAGTTCCGGGCAGGTAATTTTTCGGGGGGGCTAGAGCTTTTTTACGCGGAAATAGCATGGAGAGCGTTGAAAACAAAGGGCTTAAGTATGGCGCGGAGGTTGCAATTCTGTAGGCCGTGGGGGAGGCGAGCCGAGGATCCCTTTAGGGGATTGAGGGCTGGGCCGGTTCGCTTCTCCCCGATACTTTCGCTGATGGTGAGCAGACTGACCTTTCCTCAGACTCACCAGGCCACCCCCGAGTTACTCCCCTAAACAGAAAAGTCGGCGAAAGTATGGGTGTCTCCGCGAGATTGCCGCAAGTTCGGGAATCCGAGAAGAAAAAACAGAGACTGAAGGAATCAGGCGTTGTAGATCGCCGCGGGTGAAGCGAACTGGCTCAAGCGCGGATTGCGCGTCTGGTAATCGGCAAGAGTCAGCGCAAGCATGATGGCGAGCCAGAAGATGGCGCAAACGATGACGAGTTGCGTGCGCTTGGGGCTGTAGCGAGCGTGCATGAAGTAGAGAACGACGAGGGTGGCCTTGATCGAGGCGATGCCGAGAGCGATTACGATGTTGAACTGGGCGAAATTCTGAAACGCGGCCCAAACCGTGAGGCCGGTCCCGAGGAGCAGCGCGAAGAAGATGGCGACGTAGATTCCTGGGGAAACGATGTGTTCGGTATGTTCAGCCACGCGATTACGCTCCCAACTCTCTTAGCGATGCCGGTCAATCAGATATAACAACGGGAAAAGGTAAATCCACACGATATCGACGAAGTGCCAGTACAGGCCGACGATTTCGACCGGCGTGTTGTACTGCGGTGTAAAGCGGCCGCGCAAGGATACCTTGATGAGCCAAATGAGCAGGCCCGCGCCGACGATCATGTGAAGGGCATGCAGGCCGGTCATGGCGAAATAAAGCGAGAAATAGAGCTGTGCGTGGGACTGGATGTCCGGGTCGACAAGGGTAGCTTTGTGCAGCTCCTCACGCTCATCGTCCAAGTGTTTTTTCTCTATTTCGGTTTGAGGCTTCGAATTGTCGACCAGATACCAGACGTCAAAGCCACGTCCGGGGATGAGATGGTGGTCGAATTTCTGTTTGTACTCGACCACCTTGATGCCAAGGAAGACGCTGCCCAGGACGAGGGTGGCGATCAGGAAACCCGTGACCAGCTGTTTCTTGCCGACCTGAGCGGACCAGACGGCCATAGCCATGGTCAAGCTGCTCAGGATGAGCACGGCTGTGTTGATAGTGCCCAACCTAATGTCCAGAGTATTGCTGCCGATGCCGAAGGCCGTGAAATATTCGTGGCGGTTGATGGTGTAGGTCAGGAACATACCACCGAAGAACAAAACTTCCGTGACGAGAAAGATCCACATGCCCAGCGTGGAGGATTCTTTCTGCTGCTCCAGGGTTTGAAATTGCCCGTGTAGTTCTCCGGTGCGATGCACGCGGCGCTCCTCGTCTTTTCTAGCTGGGCCCAAGCCCAGGCTCTATAAGTCCTTCTAGCCGGGCTGAAGCCCCGCCTCTACAAAACCCGGGGTATAACGCCCCAGCCCTTCAAAAACTCCGTCTGCGCAAATCCGATCGCGGCGGATTAATCGTCGCCGTGAGCGGGGGCTAAAGGCGCTCCCGCGACCAAGCCAAGGTCCGGGCGATTCCGAAAATCGTAAGGCTCCCAATCGACCACGGGCGTAACGAGAAAGTTTTCCGTGGGCGGCGGCGAAGCCGTTTTCCATTCGAGGCCCGTAGCTGGCCAGGGATTCGGTCCGGCAATTTTGCCGTAACGCATGGACCAAAACAGGTAAAGCATCGGCAGCAGGTAGCCTACCGCCAGAATGGATGCGCCTGCCGTAGATAACACGTTGAGGACTTGAAACTCCGGGGGATAACTGTGATACCTGCGCGGCATCCCGAGATAGCCGAGGATGAACTGGGGAAAGAACGTCAGATTGAAGCCGATGAAGAGAACTATGGCCGCAAACCGCGAAAGAGCTTTTGGATAGAGCCTGCCAGTAATCTTCGGCCACCAGAAATGAAGACCGCCGACATAACCCATCACCGCGCCGCCCACCATAATGTAGTGGAAGTGGGCGATGACGAAATAAGTGTCGTGAATGTGAATGTCCAGACCCAGGCAGGCGAGGAACAGACCTGTGAGGCCGCCAATCGTGAACAGACCGATGAAGCCGAGGGCATAGATCATTGGCGGGTCCCAGGAGATTGAGCCCTTGTAAAGTGTGGCCGTCCAATTGAAAACTTTGATTGCTGAAGGAATCGCGACCAGATAGCTGAGGAAGGAAAACGTCAGGGCAGCATAAGTGGACTCGCCGGTGACAAACATGTGGTGGGCCCAAACGAGGAAGCCGATGACGGCGATGGCGATACTGGACGCGGCGATGAAGGAGTAGCCAAAGATAGGCTTGCGCGCGAACGTGGGGATGATCTCGCTGACTACGCCCATCGCCGGAAGAATCATGATGTAGACGGCCGGGTGCGAGTAGAACCAGAAAAGATGCTGAAAGAGGATGGGGTCCCCGCCCATGGCGGGATTAAAAAAGCCCAGGTGAAACATGCGTTCCAGGCCGGCAAGCAGCAGTGTAATAGCAACAACCGGCGTGCCAAGGATCATCACCAGGCTCGTAGCGTAGTGCGCCCAGACAAAGAGCGGAAGGCGAAACCAGGTCATTCCCGGCGCACGCATGGTGTGGATGGTGACGATGAAGTTCAGGCCGGTAAGAATCGACGAGAAGCCATTAATGAAGATACCGATGACCGCGGGTGTGACCGCCGAATTCGAATAGATGCTGCTGAGCGGCGTATAGAAGGTCCAGCCAGTGTCCAGACCGCCGGTGCCGAAGGAATAGAGCACGAAGGAGCCGCCGATAAGATAAATGTACCAGCTCAGGAGATTGATTTTCGGGAAGGCCAGGTCCTTTGCGCCGATCATAATGGGGATCAGGAAATTCCCGAGAACGGCGGGGATCGACGGGATAAGAAAGAAGAAAATCATAGCCACGCCGTGCATAGTGAAGAGCTTGTTGTAGGTTTCTGGCGTAACCAGAGCGCCACCAGGGGTCAGGAGATGGATGCGAATCATCGTGGCGAAGACGCCGCCAATGAAAAAGAAAACAGTGACAGTGGCGAGGTAAAGCAAGGCGATGCGCTTGTGATCGGTGGTGAGCAGCCAGTCGCGGATGCTACGGCCGGAGCCATAGCTGGCGTTCAAATAATGTGTATCCGGCAATTCGTATTCAGGAAATGGCGGTGTGGTGCTCATGACTTATCTCTTCTCCGTGGCCGGGGAGGTTCCAGCGCCGCTTACCGGAGCGATTCCAGAACCCTTTGCGGGAACGGGCTGCGACTGCAGAGACTTGATGTATTCGGTGAGCGCAATAATTTGCTCCTCAGTCAATTGTCCCTGGAACGTGGGCATGAGCGGCTGGTAGCCGGCCACAATTTTTGCATTGGGCTGGAGAATCGATTCCCGGATGTATGCCTCATCGGCAGTGACGGTGGCGCCGCCGGCCAGGAGCACTTGTGCGTCATAGAGCCCATTGAGAGACGGGGCGCGACCGGTGCCATTGGCCAGATGGCAGGTGACGCAGGCCTTTTCAGCGAAGAGTTTCTCGCCGACGGCGACCGGATTGGCTCCGCCGCCACCCGAACCCGAAAGCCACGCGGCGTAGTCGGTCGGTTCCATGACGATAACCCACCCGCCCATCAAGGCATGGTTTGTGCCGCAATACTGCGAGCAGAAAAAGTGGTAGCGCCCTGCTTTAGTAGGACGAAACCACATAGTGTTGTAACGATTGTTGCCGGGGATGACGTCCATCTTCACGCGGAAAGCCGGCACAAAGAAATCGTGGATGACGTCTTCGCTGGCCAGGGTCAAGCGAATGTTGCGACCGACGGGGACGTGAATCTCGTTAATTTCCTTCAGACCGTTGGGCTGCTGCACCTTCCACATCCATTGTTTGCCGATGACGTAGATATCGAGCGTGTCTGACGGAGTGTGGCGATAGTCCACATAGACGACCGCGCCCCAGGCAAACATGGCCAGCGCGAGGATCGAAGGAACGATGATCCACGCGGCTTCGAGGCGCGGATCACCGTGAATGGGGACGCCGATAGCATCGGCCTGCTTGCGATGATATTTGAAAAAGAAATAGATGATGGCGATGGTGATGCCGGCGGCAAAAAAGACGCAGACGGAAGTAATAAAAATCATTAGTGCGTCAACCTGCGGTGCAAAGTTGGACGCTTCTGGCGGATACAATGGCAGTTGCGATTGCACGATTCTAGTGCGCTCCTTGCAGATTCGAATGGGCGGCACGAAGCTCACGGCGCCGGGAAATCCAGATACCCCCGATGAGCAAGAAAATCGTCAGGATGCCGCCGAGGCGGATGATCCTAAGAATGGAGGCGCTGTACTTTGCGCTCGAGGGGTCATAGTGGTAGCAGAACAGCAAAACATGGTCGATGGGCGAGCCAATCTTTCCAGCGGAGGCATCCACAAGGCCCAGGCGCATGTCGCGGCCGGGATACTCGACACCATAGAAGTAGCGGGAGATGCGGCCGCCGGCAGTCAAAATCATCACGCCGCTGGCGTGAGCGAATAGTTTGGACTTGGCATCATAGCGGAACCGGAAATTCGCAGCATGCGTGGCGGCTTCAATGGACTCTTCCGAGCCGGTGAGGAAATGCCAGCCCGAGACCGTTTCCGGGCGATGGAAGCGTTCGAGAGCCACTTTCTTTTTCTCCGCGGCCATTTCCGCCGTGTCATGGGGATCGAAGCTGATGAAAACCACTTCGTAGTCACGGCCAGGGTTGAAGGAGAGCATGCGCAAAGTGCCGACGACACCTCTTTGAATCTCGTCGCACAGCATCGGGCAGCTGTAATAAACGAACGCGAGGACCACGGGCTTCTGGCCGAAGAAGTCGCGAAGCGGAACATCGCGGCCGCTTTCATCGCGAAAGTGAGCATCGAGCGGCATCTGGCCATTGAGCGGCGGCTCGAAACCGATGTTCTGCAAGGCGGGAGGCATGGTGGCAGGGGTTGGGCCAACGTTGCTGGGAACGGTCTGAGCTTGCAGCGCGCAGCATGCTGCGAGCAGCGCGAAGATTCCGAAAATGTAGCGGGTCTTTCTCATTTGCTTATTTCTTCTTCTCCGCCGGAGGCGCTGAAAAGGTAGGCAAACCCTTCTCTGCGACGATCTTCATGGCGTCTTCGACAGGGATCTGCGCGATGCCGGCGTTTTTATCGATCCACTCTAATTTCTCATTCGCGTCAATGTCTGCTTTCAGTTTTTGGCGCAAGTCCTTTTGAGGATCGGTGGTGTGGCCGGGAACGCCTTGAAGGCGCGGTTCCGGCGGCAAGTCCTTGCCGATAGCCGCGCGAGAGGGAGGAGGCGGCGCATCCGAAGAAGCGGCGAGATTGGAGGTGAGCCGCAAAATGAAAATGCAGACTATCAGCGCAATGACCGTCGCCAAGCCTAAGGCAATGAGATACCAATAGATGGTTCCGACCTTAATGTCGCGTTCCTCGAAGGAAACGTCGGAATGACGGGGCGCTCCATCCGCTCCGCGGTCGCCCTTGTGGTGCTCAGTGCTCACGGTTCTTAATGGCCTCCGCAAGATCAGGGTCACCGAGAGGCAGCAGCGGACACTGCCTTAAATTGAAAGCAAAGAAACCGAGCCACAATCCGCCCAGGGCGATGGGCAATATCAGGTCGAGCCAGGAAGGCACGGCGCTCGAAGTGAATTCCGGCCGCGTCATCCAGAAGAGGTCCACGAGCCGCATGAGGATCAGCCACACGGCGATCTTGGAAATAATCTGAGCTCTGCGTTTCAGGTCTTGCGAGAGCAGCAGGAAAAAGGGAACAAAGAAGTGGAAGATGACCACGATCACGGCGACGACGCCCCATTCGCCATACAGCCTCGTGCGGTAGAAGCTGATCTCTTCGGGCTGGTTGCCGGACCAGACGATGAGCAGTTGGGAGAAATCGAAATAGGCCCAAAGCATCACAAATGCGAGAAGCAACTTTCCCAAGTCGTGGAGATGACGCGGCTGAAGGACGCTGGCAAAGGGCTCCGTACGAGCGAGCAGCACCACCACGGCAATCATGAGCGACAGGGAGGAGATGAGCTGTGCACCAACAAAAATAAATCCATAGATGGTGGAAGCCCAGTGCGGAGAGATGGACATGACCCAGTCGATGGCGGCGAAGCTCATGGCAAAAACATAGAGTATGATGCCGGGGCCGGCGAGTATCTTAAAACGTTGCCGCAACGCGCGATCCGTAGGGTTGATGTCCTGCTGCTTCGACAAAACGTTGAAGATGAACATCAGGACGAGCCACACGGCAAAATAGATGACCGCGCGAATCAGGTACCCGCTGTGAGTCAGGTAGCTTTTTTGAAACTCGGAGAGCGCGCCTTCGCCCGACGCTGGAGCGTTCAGCCAGCCTTTATCATTACCATGCCCGGTATAAAGGTACCGCATGCCGAAAATGGCGATGGGCAAAAAGGCGATGGCAAGAAATGGGAGCGTGCGAGTGGCAGATTCGAGAGGACGCCGGATGATGATTCCCCAATGGCCGGAGGTCAAGTGTTGCAGCATGACCAGACCAAGAGAGCCAAGCGCAAGCCCCAGAAACAGAAGGAAACTCATCAAATAGGAAGGGAAAAAAGTTTCCGGCGAGTGGATAGCCCCGTAAATCGCCAGCAGCAGCGCGATAGCACCCACGCCAAACGCACGGGTTTGCAGGCGGCTGACGCTTTCCGGCGTGGGATATTCTTGCACGGCCATCAGTTATGGCCTCCTGTCGAATCCTTGGCGCTTCCTGACTGGTTCAGTTTTTCGCGGAGCTCCGCCGGCAGATCAGCGACTGTCGCATTGCGGCTCAATTGCAGCGCACGAACGTAGGCAATGATGGCCCAGCGGTCGCGCGGAGGAATTTGCGCCGAATAGCCATACATCGCGCCAAAACCGTTGGTGATGTTGTCGAAGAAATAGCCATTGGGAGCCTGACGGAGGCGGTCTTGATGAAAGCTGGGCGGATGCTTCATGCCGCGCATGGAGATCATGCCGTTGCCGTCACCCTGCAAGCCGTGGCACGGCGTGCAGAAAATCTTGTAGCGGTTGTGGCCGCGCTCGAGAAGTTCCTGATTTATAAGCAGCGGAAAAGCGTTTGAATCCTTGGGGACGACGAGCGCATCGTCTGCAATCGAGCCGCGGGCCACGGTGTTTTCCACCAGCGGCCGCTCTGAGCGTCCATCCTCGAAGAAATCCGAAGGAGAAAGGGGCAGATTTTTCGGCTGATTGGCCATGTCTTGCTTGAGATAGCGGCATCCGCCGGAAAGAAGAAACGCCGCCGCGGCACAAGCCGCAATGAGAACGCGCGAGGCGCTAGTCATCGTTCACCTCGCTGACGTGATGTGGATTCAGCCCCTGCAGGAAGCGCACCGTGTCCATGATGTGGAATTTCGGGTCGCGCGCTTCGATGCAGAGATAAAAGCGATCGGACGTGGCATGGACAAAGCGCTTCACGTTGAAAACGGGATGGTGCGGCTGAGGCAGCCGGTTTAGCGCAAGCATCCCGAACACCGCACAAAGGGAGGCGCCCAGGATAGTCACCTCGAAAGTCACGGGAATAAAGGCCGGCCAACTGTTAAGAGGCCGTCCCCCAATGTTTATGGGGAACGCGATCACGTTGACCCAGTACTGGAAGCCAAAACCGCCAAGACCACCTGCAAGGCCGCCAAGAAGCGTAATGAATGGAACCATGTTGCGCTTCAGACCCATGGCATGAGCGAGGCCTTCCACAGGGAAGGGCGTATAGGCGTCCATGCGGTGATAGCCGGCGGCGCGAGCCTTTTCCACGGCGTGTATCAGTTGCTCCGGAGTATCGAACTCCGCTATCACGCCGAATATGTGGGAACGGTGCTGTTCCATTACTTTTCTTCCTCGGACGTTTCAGCAACGAGTTCGCGCATTTCCGCGATGGAAATCGCCGGTAGAACGCGCACGAAAAGGAAGAGCAGCATGACAAAGAATCCGATGGTGCCGGTGAACGTGGCCCAATCCCAGAACGTCGGCTGATAGCGGCCCCAGGCCGAAGGCATGAAATCGCGCGTGAGGCTGATGACGACGATGACGAAGCGCTCCAGCCACATGCCAGTGTTGACGACGAGGGACATGATGAACAGAAACGCCACGTTGTGGCGTAATTTGTAAGACCAAAGGGATTGCGGCAACAGGATGTTGCACAGAATCAGGGCATAGTAGAAATGAGAGTAGGGGCCGTGAAGCCGCTGCTGCACAAGGAACACGTCGAACTTGTTTCCGCTGTAAAGAGACAGGAAAAACTCAAAGAAGTAGCCGTAAGCCACGATGAGGCCGGTGGCGAGCATGACTTTGGCCATGTTGTCGAGGTGCCGCATGGTAATGAAATCCTCAACGCCGTACGCTTTCCGCAGAGGGATGGCGATGGACAGCACCATGGCGAAGCCGGAATAGATTGCCCCAGCGACAAAGTAGGGGGGGAAGATCGTGGTGTGCCATCCGGGAACAATTCCGACCGCAAAGTCGAAGCTGATCACAGAGTGAACGCTGAGAACGAGCGGCGTGGCCAATCCAGCGAGGAGCAGATAAGCGGATTGGTAGCGATGCCAGTGGCGCACGGAACCGCGCCAGCCCAAGGCCAGCATGCCGTAGATAATTTGTTTTGTTTTGGTGGTGGCGTGGTCGCGCAGGGTCGCCAAATCCGGGATCAGCCCAACGAACCAGAAGAGCAGCGAAACCGTGCCGTACGTGGAAACTGCAAAAACGTCCCAGATGAGCGGGCTGCGAAACTGCGGCCAGATACCCATCGTGCTGGGATAAGGGAACATGTAGAACGCCATCCACGGGCGCCCGGTGTGAATGAGCGGAAAGATTCCCGCGCAAGCAACGGCAAAGAGCGTCATGGCTTCGGCAAAGCGATTGATCGAAGTGCGCCACTTTTGATTCAGCAGGAACAAGATGGCGGAGATGAGCGTTCCGGCGTGGCCGATACCGATCCACCAAACGAAGTTGACGATGGCGAATCCCCAGCCGATGGGAATGTTGATGCCCCAGATACCGACGCCCTTGGTGAAGAGCCAGCCGATGGCGATGGTCATCAGCGCGGTGAACCCGAAAGAAAGCGCGAAGCCGATGTACCAGCCGAAGGAAGTGGGGCGCGTGAGAACGATCGAGCTGATCTTGTCGGTTACCGAGCCGAAGGTATGACCAGGGCCCAGCACGGGCGTCAGCCGGCGGATTTCAGGAGAATCGAATGGCGGCTGGCCGGCGCTCATGCGTTCTCCAGTTCAGGATTCGGATTGCGGACCGCCGCAAGATAGGTGGTGCGCGGGCGCGAATTCAACTCCGGCATAATCTGATAGTTGCGCTGCTGAGCCCGCAATTTGGAGACTCGGCTGTTCGGGTCGTTGGCATTGCCAAAAACGATGGCTTGCGAGGGGCAGGCTTGTTCGCAGGCCGTGGCGATGGCGCCATCGGCGATGGGCTCATTCCTTTTTTCCGATTCGATGCGCGCGTTGTTGATGCGCTGCACGCAGTAGGTGCACTTTTCCATAACGCCGCGACTGCGCACGGTGACTTCCGGATTGCGCATCAGCTTGAACTGCGGTGTCTCCCAGTCCTGGAAGCGCAGGAAATTGAAGCGGCGCACTTTGTATGGGCAGTTGTTCGAGCAGTAGCGCGTGCCGATGCAGCGGTTGTAGGTCATGTCGTTCAGACCTTCGGCGCTGTGCGTAGTTGCGCCAACGGGGCAGACTTGCTCGCAGGGCGCGTTTTCGCACTGCTGGCAAGGAACCGGCTGGAAGAAAGTGTCGGGATTATCGAGAGCCGGCTGGTATTCCGAGGGGTCGCCGGTGGATTGGCCGCTGGTGGCAGAAACGGTGTTCGTATAGTACCGATCCACGCGAATCCAGTGCATTTCGCGGCCGCGCATCACTTGATCTTTGCCCACTACCGCGATGTTGTTTTCCGCCTGGCAGGCGATGACGCAGGCGTTGCAGCCGTTGCAGCTATTCAAGTCAATGGCCATCGCCCATTTGTCAAGGTATTTATAGGAAAATTCAGCTTCGCCCTTGTAAAGAGAAAGTTCCGGTTTCGGGGCTTCCTCGTGTTCGTGAGCGAAATTGGGATTCTTGTGGTATTCGTCGAGCGTACCGGAAACGAGGATGTGGCGGCCTTCCATGTTGAAGTGATACTGCGTGCAGGCAAGCGGGTAGTCGTCACCCGTTTTTCGGATTACGCCGCTGGGAGCGTTTGCGGCCCAGAGCGCGTTCGACGCGCGCACGGCGTAGGCGTTGAAACCCTTGTTCGTGCCGGTGTAGCCGGCTTTTTTGCGGCCGTACCCAAGCGGCAGAACCACAACGCCTTCGGCCTGGCCGGGCAGGATCCACGCCGCGGCGGTGACTTTGCTTCCGGAAAGCGAAATATCAACGACGTTCGAGAGAATCTGGCCGTGTTCTCCGCCGCGGGATGGGATGCTGTGCGTCAGTTGGAGATCTTGCGCGGTCTTGGGGCTGACCAGCGCGGCATTGTCCCAGGTGAGTTTGGTGACCGGTTTGGGCAATTCCTGGAGCCAGCCGTTATTCGCAAAGCGACCGTCATAAATGCTGGGGTCCGGGCGGAAAAGGAATTCGAGTTCGCCAGAGGGACTTTCCTTGGCCGGGGGAAGGCTCGCGGGACTAAACTTCAGCGAAACATTGATGGGAGCAAATGCAGTCCCAGCCACCACGCCATCATTCAGCGTTTTGCGCCAAAACTTTTCGAAATCGCCGGCAGGATTCGCGGCCTTCAGGCGGTCACGAACCGCATCGTAAGCTGAGAGCCCCGGCTTGTCGGTAAACGCCGCAAGAACTTCGTGCAAGGAATGCGTGCGGTAGAGCGGTGCGATGAGCGGCTGAACGACACTGAGGG
>WNGL01004548.1_pt1 | contig 32764 bp, 32 predicted proteins | sample 5400591 | NCBI WGS metagenome assembly WNGL01 (sample SAMN13153377, study PRJNA577476) | soil metagenome | isolation source: 80 cm soil or saprolite under Garry oak tree replicate 1 | place: USA:California | collected 2016-06-15
ATCCGCGTATGAAAGAACTGCAGAATTTCTTGGGGACGCCCCGCGTTCAGCTCAATACCGTCGAGCAAAACCATACGTTCTACAAAGACGGCCTGCAGATTCTCGACGAGATCGTCTTGAAGCAAAGAAACTAGCCTTGGGTTATCTAGTGGCAGAAAGGTAAACTATGTTCGGAGCCGAAACCCTCGATCATATCGCCATCCCGGTTCGGGATTTGCCGCGATCCGAGAAGTTCTACCTGGAAACCGTGGGCCTAACGTTTCTCACCCAGCGAAAGAACGCCGACGGCTCGCCAAGACACACCTACGTAAAGGCCGGCGAAAATATTATCGGCCTGAATTTACCCGGCATCCAAACCGAGCCGTCGCCCAGCGGCGCGCCGCGCTACGGCGTGGCCATTGGTTCGGAGGAGAAGTTTACGTCGACGGTTGAGCAAATCAGGAAATCCGGTATCGTCGACAGCGAGATCCGGGAGCACGCAAGCACTTCACCCTTTGCGCGCTCGTTGCGTTTTACTGACTTTGACAATAATCACATCGAAATCTGTATGAACCGGCAGTCGCTCGGCGAGATCTGCTTGAGTCATGTGGTCTTTGAAACCACCGATCTCCCGCGCGCCAAGAGATTTTATACCGAAGCGCTCGGGCTTAAACCGTTAGGCGAAGATCAAGGTGAAACCTTCTTCGAGTTTCCCAATCACCAGATGATCGGCGTTAGTCCGGTTGCCGCGCTGTCCGATCGCACCAAGAGGCACGGCCGGGCGGTCCACGTCGCGTTCAATGTCAGCCAAGAAGACTTCGATCGCATGCTGGAATTGATTCCGGCGTGGGGCGGCGCCAATCAGGGCGATTTTCGCGCCGAGGACGGGCTGCGCGCGCCGGGAGAACGAAGTCTCTATTTCTCCGATCCGGATACCAATAAGCTTCAGTTGATCGCGCTTGGCACAGAAAACTGGTCGCTCATCTCAAACGAAGAAAAATGGAAACGCACTGCCGAGAACCGGGAAAAACTCGGCCGTGGCCTTTCGCGTTTCGACCGGGGCGTGAAATCCAGCTAGTGCTAGTGTGGTGTTTCTGAAGTTCGTTTAAAAATTTCACAGCAGTGAGCCGCTGAAGTCCCCCTTGGAAAAAGGGGGACGAGGGGGATTTGTTCTGCCGGTCGCACTGAAATCCCCCTTACCCCCTTTGCCAAAGGGGGAAATCGGGCACGGATCTGCGGAGGTTCTTTAACCAAGGTTAGTTCCAGCACGCTAGTTAGGCGATCCGATGCCCATCGAAAAACCGATCATCCCCACCTTCTCACTTCACGAGCGAGACCGGCGCTGGAGATTGGTTCGCGCTGAAATGAAGCAGGCAGGCCTCGATGCGTTGATCGCTCTTCCCAACCAGGGCCACTGGGACCAGTTCGGCGCCGACATCCGCTATCTGACAGAGATCGGCGGTTTTCAAACCGAAGTTGCCGCCGTGTTTCCTGTCGAGGGTGAAGTCACGGCGGTGGTGCGCGGCGCCAACGAAATCGAGTGGTGGGGACTGGCGCAAGAGTGGGTGAACGATCTCCGACCGTCGCGCCGTTCCTACGGCGAGCCGGTCATCGAACGCTTGAAAGAGTTACGCTCCGAGAGAGTCGGCGTGATCGCACTGGCCGGCTTGGTGCGCGCGCCCGAAGGCGTCGTGCCCTGGGGAACCTACGAGAAGATTCGCCAGGCTTTGCCTAATGTGCAATTCGTCAACGCTACGGATCTCATGCAGGAAGTCCGCTCGGTAAAGAGCGTCGAAGAAATCGCATTCATTGAAAGCGCCGCGGCCATCATCAGTTCTGCCCTCGACGTGCTCATCGCCCACTCCAGGCCGGGGGTTACCGAGAATCAACTCATCGCCGAAATGCTGCGCGAGATCGTTCGCCAAGGCGGCGAGCCCATCACGATGCTGCTCTTCGGCACCGGCGGGCCGGAGGTTCCTTGGGCTCAGCGAGTCGTCACGACCCGCGCGCTCAAGCCGGGAGACCTGATCAACACGGAAGTGGAAGCCAAATACGCCGGCTATATCGCCCAAGCTCTGCAGCCGATTTCCCTCGGCCCTCCCGCCGAGGAGCTACAAAAGATTTTCGCCACGACGAAAGTGATCTTCGATAAGATGCTAAAGCTCCTCAAGCCGGGTTTGAGCTTTGGTGAAGTGGTGGCTTTTTATCAAGACCAGGTGAAAACGGCCGGCTACGAGCCCGACGGCGCCCTCATGCATGGGCGCGGTCTCGGCGAAGACGCGCCGATGCTCTGGGGCGCAAGAAGGGATTTCCCCGAAGTCAACGCGAAGCTCAAAGCAGGCCACGTGTTTATCTTGAAGCCGGCGGCCAAGCAAGGCGAGATGCGCGATTCGATCCGCGCCGGCGACACCGTCGTCATCGAAGCCAACGGCGCGCGCCGGCTCGGTAAGCGCGAGCTTACGTTTCGTGTGGTCTAGAAAATACCAGAGTTCAACTCGACGGCGATTCGCCTGGGCTACGCAGGCGCAGCAAGACAATCCCGATTGAAACGAAGGTCATTCCCCACGCAAACCAATCGCCGAAGCGCGTATAGAGCGTCTCGCCTTCCAAGATATCGACCTGCGCTTTAAGCACTGCCGGGGTGAATATCGGCAACGCCTGCGTCATTTCTCCCTTGGCATTGATCACTGACGTGACGCCGGTATTCGTGACCCGCAGTAACGTGCGCCGGGTCTCAATCGCGCGCCATTGCGCGAGTCGAGCGTGCTGCCACGGCGCGACGGTTTTTCCGTACCAGGCGTCGTTGGTCAGGTTGACTAGGACGTTTGCCTTGCTCGTCTTCACAAAGGCCCGCGAAAGCTCGGGCATTAGATCTTCGTAACAGATGAGCGGAGCGATCTTTATTCCGTTGGCCAGGTCAAGCGTATGCGGACCCTCGCCGGGAGTGAAGCCGTCGGAAAATGGCATCGCCGGCAATTTGGATAGAATGCTCGAAAACGGCAGATACTCGCCAAACGCCAGCAATACTTGCTTGTGGTAACGGGTCAGAACTCGCCCTTGTCCGTCGGTGAGGAATGCCGTATTGAACGCTTTGAAACCAGGACCGAAGAGATTGCCCAGAAAACTTTTCGCGCCGAAGATAAAGTATGACTTCTGAGAGCTCAACGCCGGCATGACGTCCGGCGGCAGCTGCGCGAGATTTTGCGGCACCCAATCTTCGACGGCGGTCTCCGGCCAGACGATCAGTGGCATGTCGGCGACTTGTTTTGTGAGGTTTCGATTTATTTCCAAGTTGTGCTTCACCAGCACGGGATTCCATTTTAGATCGATATCTATATTTCCTTGAACCGCGCCAACGCTCAATTTTGGCGCTTGCGCCATCTCCGTTGTGATTGTTCCCAGCCTCAGCACGCCGTAAATACTAGCAGTGGCCGCAAGCAATGCCGCCATCAAAGCCGGCTGCCATCGCGCTTGTTGCTTTGGCTTCCAGGCTCGATAAAGCGCGGCGTTAAACCACATAACGACAAAGCTCGCGCCGTAGGGTCCTACAAGGTCAGCGGTTTGAATGAAACTCGTAAAAACGACCTGGCTGTTGGCCAGGTGCCAGGGAAAGAGCAGTGGAAACCAAAATTCGATCATCACCCAGAATAAAGCGGGGAACACATGCCACGGGCCGAAGCCTAATCTTTTGACGAGCAGCGCGAACAGTGCCATCTCAAGCCCCTGCAACGCGGCGTAGATCAGAAACACGACGGTGCTGACTGGATAGGGAAAACCTCCGAAAATGCTGATGGTATAAACCAGCCAGTGAAAGCCGATCAGATGCGTGAAGAAACCCATGAGCCAGCCGAAGTAGACCGCCCGACGCAAACCTTCGGCTTCGTGAATGATCCAAAAAAGCGGGACAAAAGCCACCCACGCGAGCGCAAACAGCGGCGGAAACAAAAAAGGCGCAGCCAGCAGGATCGCTGACACGACGCAGAGCGAGATCTTTTTCGACATCAGGTGGAGGGATCGAGTTCGCTATGGGATTTTTACGGGAACGTAGTCTTTGCCGTCGAACGGCGGGGAAAAAACCACGAAGGCAACGCTCGGCGCCCGGGCGGTATTGACATAATAGTGGACGGCGCCGCGAGGAATGTAAACAATGTCTCCTGGTGCCAATTCAATTCGTTTATTATCCATCATTAAATAGCCCCGGCCGCTAATCATCATGACCGTGCCATCGTGCGTTTTATGCACATGTGGCGATTCGCGATCGCGAACCTGCACAAGATGATGGCTCGCGCCCTGTCCCTGGCCCAAGGTCGTGATTTTAATATTTTCAGTCGGACCCAGCGGATTGTCAGCAACCACTTTCGCTAGGTCCATTTGCTTGAGTTCCGTCCCGTACTGCAGGAACAGGTAAGGTATCGGCGCACATGCAGAAAGGAAGAACAAAACCACCGGCGCCAGAATGTTGCCGCTAATTCTTCTTGATCTGATATCCATAAACTAAGTCCAAGAACTGCACGATGATTCTGGCCGTCGCACCCCAGATGTCCCAGCCATTGCAGTAGAAGTGATAAACGGGTTCTCCGTGGGACGAGAGATGATCGGCAATCATGACACACTCCGGCTCCAGCAGAGCTGCGATGGGAACCGAGAAGACCGCGTCGGTCTCAGCGGGATTCAAACGGAACTCGTAAAACGGCGGGATCACCCCCACGAAAGGCGTGACGACGAAATCAGCGGCCGCCGTCACTTGATCGAGTCGCCCGAGCACCCGCACGTCGGACGGGTCGATGCCGATCTCTTCGCGACTTTCGCGCAGAGCGGCTGCTAACTCGCCGCGATCGCCGGCGTCGACTCGCCCTCCTGGAAAGGCTATTTGGCCGCGATGGTGATTGAGCTGCTCAGCCCGCTTGGTCAATACCAGATAATCGCCGTCCTCGCGCTCTTGGATCGGCATCAAGACGGCCGCGAGCTTATAGTGATCGCCGGTGAGATTTTTGGGCGATCGAGACTGCAGGGCATTGGCGATTTTATCGGCAACCATGGCTGAAGAAATTTTGACCGGATAACAATCTGTGGTATGAAACGTCTTCAATTTACCCAATCGGAGCGAGAAAGACCAGTACCGTGAAAGACCGAGACATTCACGCCGCAATCCGCATACTGCGGCGGGAGGTGCCCAAATGGGAGACGCCCATCGTCACACTGATGGCGGAGACTTATAGAAGCCCATTTAGAGTATTGATTTCGTGCATCTTGAGTCTCCGGACACAAGACTCGACGACTGCGCAGGCATCGCACCGTCTGTTCGCCCTGGCCGACTCACCTCAGGAAATGTGGAAGTTGACAGCTAAAAAAATCGAGAAAGCAATCTACCCCGTGGGCTTTTATCGAACCAAGGCAAAGGTGATCCGAGAAATTTGTAAAGTGCTGCTGCGCGATTACTCCGGCAGAGTTCCGGATGAGATCGACGAACTCTTGAAACTCAAAGGCGTCGGTCGCAAAACCGCCAACCTCGTTGTCACCTTAGGTTACCGGAAGCCGGGCATCTGCGTGGACACGCACGTTCACCGTATTTCCAATCGTTGGGGCTATGTCAAAACCACGACGCCCGAGAAGACCGAGTTTGCCCTCAGGGAAAAACTTCCGAAACAATACTGGATCGAATACAACGATCTCCTGGTTTCATTCGGCCAGCACCTTTGCCGGCCGATTTCACCGTTGTGCAGCCGATGTCCCCTTGGGAAGTATTGTGACAAAGTGGGTGTCACCCTCAGCCGTTGATTGTTGGCGCTCCCATTGACAGCCGTTGCCTGCTGAAATAGTTCTGTAAGCGAAACATGATTCCATCCGGTTACTACGCGCGAGACGTCGAGGTCCTGGGCTATCATGATCTTGAGGGCCGCCCTGCATTCAAGCTGGCCATGCAGGAAGTGAACGGCCGCTGGTACCTCTATCTCGCGCATCTCTGGCATCGCGGCTGGAGCGTTCTCGACGTCACCGATCCGACGGCGGCGCAGCTCGTCACTTATATTCCGGGCCCGGGGGAGACCTGGACCATCCAGATCCAAGTCGCCGAAGGAAAAATGATTACGGCGCTGGAACGCATCGCGCCGGGTTGGGGCGGCGTTGACGGCCAAGCCTTTGCCGGAGGCTTTTTCATCTTCGACGTTAGCGAGCCGACCAAACCGCGCCGGATCGGCCATTTCCAAACCGGCAGCACCGGCACGCATCGCAATTTTTACGACGGCGGCAATTTCGTTCACGCGGCCGCCGGCGCGCCGGGTATGGCGGGAAAAATCTATCGTATCGTCGATATCGCTGATCCTGTTCACGCGGCCGCCGGCGCGCCGGGTATGGCGGGAAAAATCTATCGTATCGTCGATATCGCTGATCCTACGAAGCCGCGGGAGGTCGGCCGATTTTCATTACCGGAGCAAGCGAGCGGCGCTGCGGCTTCGGGTCTCAAGTTTTCTTTACATGGTCCGGCGCATATTGAAGGCACTCGCGCCTATCTTTCGTATGGTGACGGCGGCGCGATCATTCTTGACGTTTCTGAGCTTTCACGGCCGCGGCTGATTAGCCAACTCGCCTTTCGCGGCATCACTGCAACGCAAGGCATTCACACTTTTCTCCCGTTACCCAGGCGCAAGATTGCGCTGATCAACGACGAAGCGATCCGGGAAAACGGGGATGAAAACCTCAACATGGCCGGCGTTGTAGATATCAGCAACGAGTCGCAGCCTAGGCTGATTTCACTTTTCCCTTTACCCGAGCCGCCGGCTGAAACTGGGCTAAAAAACTTTTACGAAAAAGGCGGCCGCTTCGGACCCCACAACCACCATCATCCGAATCATCAAACCTGCTTGGAAGATCGCGACGATGTCGCTTACCTCACCTACTTCAACGCGGGATTGCGAATTTATGATATCCGTGATCCGCGCGCGCCGAAGGAAATCGCCTATTTCATACCGCCCGATCCAAAGACCAGGATCGGCACCAAGCCGAGCAAACTCGTCGCTCAAACGGAAGATGTCTTAGTGGATCGGCGCGGCTGTGTTTACATCAGCGATAAAAACCAGGGGATCTACATCCTTAAATTGAACAAGGTGTGGCCCTACGTGGCTCTCTGAAACGGTAGCCTCTACGATTTCGCTTCCGGCCTTATCGATTCCGGGAAATATTTCGACGGCGCCCAGACGTTAACGGTGAAATTGTGGCAGCCGAGAATGCGCAGCTCACGCATGATGCGGATATAATCCTGAGAATCAATAAAGTCGCGCCAGTCATCCAAAGATTCAAAGTCGATGGTGATAGCGACTTGCGGCGTCACTTCCAGCGGATTACGGTAATTGCGAATCTCAATCACGCCTCGATGAGACAGGGTCGTGGGCAGCCAATCGTTCTTTGCCTTGTTAGCATAGATGGTGAGGTTTGCTTTTTGATCCGGCAAGTCCCACTGGATGACGAAATGTACCATTACTGAATCCCCCGTACCAAGCCGCCGTCGATTTGAATGGTCGTGCCGGTCATGTAGCTCGCGCGCTCCGACCCGAGAAACACGATGAGGTCCGCGGCTTCTTCCGCCGTGCCGTAGCGTCCCAGCGGAACTTCCGCGGCCATCTCCCGATTGATTTCTTCCACGGGGCGTTTCAACCGTTCGGCGCGAGCCTTGTTTAGCTTTTGCGCTCGCTCCGTGTCGATCCTACCCGGGCAGACGTTATTGATAAGAATGTTGTCCTTCCCCAGTTCCCGTGACAAGGTTTTCGCCAGGCCGATCACGCCGCTGCGAATCGCGTTAGAAAGAACCAGCCCGGCAATGGGTTCTTTGACGGAGTAGGACGTAATATTGATGACGCGGCCGCCGCCGACTTTGCGCATGTGCGGCACGGCTTCGCGCGTCATTCTCATCGTGCTCATAAAGCTCAGCTGAAAGGCGTTCTCCCAGTCGGCGTCGGTAAACTTCATGAATTCGCCGGGAGGCGGCCCGCCGGCGTTGTTCACAACAATGTCCAGTCGCCCGAAATGTTCCGCGCTTTTATTCACAAATCTTTGAATGTCGTCCGCCTTCGTCATATCGGCGGCCATGGCCAAGACTTCTCCACCTGTCTCCTTACGAATTATCGCGGCAGCTTCGTTGAGCATGCCCTCGCCGCGCGCGCAGATGCTTACTTTCGCGCCCTCGCGCGCAAAACCTAAGGCGGTGGCTCGCCCCATTCCCTGACTGGCTCCCGCCACCAATGCCACTTTCGCTTTCAAGCCAAGATCCATTTCGTTCCCCCTGATCTTTTCGAGTGAACCGGATACTATCAAACACTTCCGAGAGGGTCAAAACTCGTATCGTAAAGAGAAAAGAAGTTTGACTTTGTCGGCCCGATTCGACCACGCAGTGAACGTTTGAACACTCGCACCTGCAGTCCAATCTGTCGCCCTCAAATGAAGGATCGACTCGGGGAAGATGGAAAGCGGCTTACTTTTGCGCCCAATAGACGTTGTCGCGGAACGCGGGATTGAGACGGAGGATGTAAAGGGAAACCATCCCATGCGCGCCCAACGGACGAAGTCGCCGAGGGTCGCCGGACTTGAGGGCCTCTGTTTCTTCGGCCGTTAGGTCATACTCGTTCATCACACTTTGCAAATCGGCGGAAGCTCTCTTGAGAACCGACTGATTCATCTTGAGATCAAAGAGAAAGCGATTGAGATGATAGCTGCTCATAAAATGCGCCTCAAATTCTCCAACTCACAAAGCCCCATCCGGTGGCGACGAAGTCAGGCATATAAAAGGTACTGGATGCTTTGGCCTCACCGATCGTCCCGAGCACAACCATCCAGTTTAAAAACTCTGAATCTCCGGCCTGAAGCAACTGATCCAAGGTATAGTCAGCTAAAGTCGGCGCTTTACCTACGCGAAGAATCTCTAAAAGCTGGTGATCGAATTTCGTGTCGATTTCGCCGATTCGCGACGAGCCTGGGAAATGAGACAGCCCTCCGGTTGCAAGGATCGCCACTCGCTCGGGACGAGCGCTCGCCACTTCTCGGATCAGCTGCCCAACCTGATAACAGCGTCGCGGCGTTGGAACCGGATCCACCCAAGTATTCACGTAAACCGGAAGAATCGGAATCTCCGGCTTTGGCAGGAGAAAATAAAGCGGCACGGTTTGAGTGTGCTGTAGCTCGACGTACTCGCCAAATGCGAAATCAATCCCCTCGTCCAACCCCGCTCGCAAGATCGCTCGCCCCAGATCCTTATGGTTTTTATAATGAAAACTGTGGCGGGTGAACTGTCCCTTTACCTCATCGGCCAAGGTTATAAAAAAAGTCGGGATAACGTTAAAGAAAAAATTCACGAACTGATCGTTGGCAACAACGATCAGAACATCCGGCCTGGCTGCCTCCAGATCAGAGCGCAAAACCGCAAAGGCTCTCTCCGCATCGTGCCGGAGTGTCCGTTGTTGTTCGAGAGTAGGTTTCGAATCGACGCCCTTAGGGGCCATGGTGTAGTGGAGTCTCATAAAATCTTCCCACTCATCACCGGGCTCCAGAAGGATATTGGGGGCATGACTCGCGGCCAGTGCTGAGACAAGAGGCATGACTCATACTCCTTTGTACATCATGTGAATCGTATTACCCACGCACGGCAAAAGCAACTTATGGCACCAACCAGTGGCAGAACGAGTTCTAAGGAAGATCGACCTAGCTATAAATCACAACAAAGGTATCGAATGTTTCGACGAATGATGTGCAATCGGTAATTCCAAAAAAGATGCGTTCGCAGCTAACGCTTATAACATTCTGTACCCTCGCACCGACCAATAGACCAGCACTACTACGACTACTACTGAAACAATCGGGTGGTCCAAAACCCAGTTGAGTCCTGGCTCAAGGGCATGCCGCAATAAGAGATCGAACAACCTGCTGATTTGATCCATATCTTCTCCGTATGCTTTAGCCTTTTACAATAAAAAGGGCTTATCCCGCAAAGAGATTCGAGGCAGAGTTGGATAGTTTTCAGCAAGCATCGGAATTAATTCCTTAGTCTTCCTGAACGTGTCTAATCCATCTCTGTTAGTATTTGGCATTCTTGAGTGTTTAAGATGACCTTTGTTCAAAGCTGATCAAAGCTGGACAAACTTGGCCTTCGTTACTGAGCGCGGCAGCTCAGGATAAAATACTATCTATTGGAAAATTCATCATTTTTTGGTATTTGCAGCATAATTTAGTAATTGGCACCACGGTTGCTCTTTCTTGGGAACAGCAAACTACTTAAAGGAGCAACTTATGAAACTGATGATTGCCACAATGTTCAAAAAGGTTCCGGTGCGTAAGACACAGCAACGGGCTTGCATCTGCAAGCGCTGCGGCGCTCGAATCTACTCTTTGAGCTATTTAAAGGCGCATCTTGAGGCCCACGACAGAAAAACACATTGATTCAGCGATGAGGTGCGACGAGGATCTCTGTTATTCCGTTCCATTCGTCCCTTCGATAAACTCAGGGCAAGCTCTTAGCCGTGTCGAAGGACTCCGAGAGGGTTTTCCGGTCGGGTACAGCGGAAATCAGCGACGCTTTGGGTCTGAAGACGGGTTGACCGATTCCGGCGCTTCGCCCAGCGGAGATGGAGATGCCTGAGTCTGATGATGATGGACTTCCGGTTCGAGCTTGATCACACTTTTTACGGAATTTGAAATAAAGCAGTTTTCTTTGGCCTTGTCCAATATTCTAGGGACCCGACCGAGGTCGTGAGCGGACGCGATCACAACGGTCGGTTTAATGACAACTTCAGTGATCTGGTAAACGGATCCCTCCACTCTTTCGAGTTTACCCTTGGCCGTCGAGCGAAAACTGATTAGCGGAAGTTTCGAATTCTCGGCAATAGTCAAGAGCGTCAGCATGAAGCAAGTATTTAAGGAGGCCACGAACAGATGCTCGGGCGCCCAGTTGCCTTCGCGCCCGCTGAACTCAGGCGGCGCCCCTACAGCGACGGGCGACAATCCTGGTCCTTTAATCTCCCCCTCTTTTTCTTTCCGCCACTCAATTTGCGTTTCGTAGTAGAATACGCGTGATTCAGCCATGGCTTCAGTCCTTTCTGGGTATAGAATAGTATTGACGTCGTGCCTGCTTGTTTAAATTTTTTCAAATCGCTCATCCCTCCGTCCAGCGCCAGTCCCGAATCTCCGGCAGATCGTCACCATACTTTGTGATGTACTCCTTGTGCTCGATCAGCTTGTCGCGAATCGCTTGTTTTGGATAAGCCGCATGGTATCCAAGCCGCGGAACACGATCGATCACGTCCAACATCAGATGAAAGCGGTCCAGGTCGTTGCGCACCACCATGTCGAACGGCGTCGTCGTGGTGCCCTCTTCTTTGTAGCCTCGCACGTGAAGGTTCTGATGATTGGTTCGACGGTAACTCAGGCGGTGGATCAGCCAGGGATAGCCGTGGTAGGCGAAAATGATCGGTCGATCGGTTGTGAATAGAGTATCAAACTCTTTGTTCGATAAGCCGTGGGGATGCTCTTCCGCCGGCTGAAGCTTCATCAGGTCGACGACGTTAATGACTCGAATCTTGAGGTCCGGAATGTGCTGCCGAAGCAAATGCACGGCCGCCAGCGTCTCCAAGGTCGGGATATCCCCGGCGCATGCCATCACGACCTCCGGCTCCGATCCCTTATCGTTGCTCGCCCATTCCCAGATTCCGATCCCTGCGGTGCAGTGCTTGATCGCTCCGTCCATATCGAGGTACTGAAGCGCCGGCTGCTTCCCGGCCACGATGATATTGATGTAGTTCCGGCTGCGCAGACAATGGTCGGTTACGGAAAGTAGCGTGTTGGCGTCCGGCGGGAGGTAAACACGAATGATATCCGCCTTTTTATTAACGGCGTGGTCGATGAAGCCAGGATCCTGATGGGAAAAACCATTGTGGTCTTGCCGCCACACGTGAGACGAGAGCAGGTAATTAAGCGATGCGATCGGAGCGCGCCAGGGAATTTCCTTGCGCGTCGTCTTGAGCCATTTCGCGTGTTGATTAAACATCGAATCTACGATGTGGATGAAGGCCTCGTAGGACGAGAAAAGACCGTGCCGTCCGGTGAGGAGATAGCCTTCGAGCCAGCCTTGACAGGTATGCTCGCTGAGAATTTCCATGACCCGCCCTTCCGGAGACAGATGATCATCGCCGGAAAGCGTGTCCGCCATCCAAGCGCGTTGCGTGACTTCGAAAAGGGCGCCGAGCCGGTTCGAGGCGGTCTCATCAGGACCAAAGACGCGGAAGTTCCGCGCATCCATATTGAGCTTCATCACGTCGCGGAGCAATTGTCCCATCACCCGAGTCGCTTCGGCGACAACGGTGCCCGGTTTGGAAACATCGACCGCATACTCGCGGAAGTCCGGCATGCGCAGATCCTTGAGCAACAACCCGCCGTTGGCGTGCGGACTCGCACCCATGCGGCGCGTTTCTTGCGGCGCTAGATCCGCCAGCTCGGCAATAAGCTTTCCCGTCGCGTCGAAAAGTTCCTCGGGCTTATAACTCCTCATCCAGTTTTCCAGAAGCTTCAGATGGTCCGGCGAAGAGATCTCTTCGATCGGAACCTGGTGTGACCGCCAAGTTCCTTCCGTCTTCTGACCGTCCACCTCTTTCGGTCCCGTCCAGCCTTTAGGCGTGCGCAAAATGATCATCGGCCAGCGAGGGCGCTGTCGGTTCTGTTTTTCACGCGCTTCATCCTGGATCGTCTTGATCTCGGCGATTACCGCATCCAGAGTCGACGCCATCAACTGATGCATAGCTTCGGGCTCGGAACCCTCGACAAAATACGGGTGGTAGCCGTACCCAATGAACAGGTTCTCCAATTCCTCCCGGCTGATGCGCGCCAGCACCGTCGGATTGGCGATCTTGTAGCCGTTCAGATGCAAAATGGGAAGTACGGCGCCGTCGGTGACGGGGTTTAAAAATTTGTTCGAATGCCACGCCGTTGCCAGCGGCCCGGTTTCGGCCTCTCCGTCACCCACGACGCAAGCGACGACAAGACCGGGGTTGTCAAACGCGGCGCCGTAGGCGTGGGACACAGCGTAACCGAGCTCTCCTCCCTCGTGAATCGAGCCGGGGGTCTCGGGAGCCGCGTGGCTGGGAATTCCTCCGGGAAATGAGAACTGTTTGAAAAGCTTCTTCATGCCCTCTGCATCTTGAGAAATGTCGGGATAGATCTCGCTGTATGTTCCTTCCAAGTAAACGTTGGCGACGACTCCCGGACCGCCATGCCCTGGGCCGGCAATGTAGATCATCTCCAGGTCATATTTCTTGATGATGCGATCGAGGTGAACGTAGATGAAGTTCAATCCCGGAGTGGTGCCCCAATGACCCAATAGTCTGGGTTTGATGTGCTCGGGCTTTAACGGTCCTTTGAGCAGTGGATTGTCCAAAAGGTAAATCTGTCCGACGGAAAGGTAATTGGCCGCCCGCCAGTAGGCATCCAGCAATTGAATCGCTTTTTTCGGTAGCACATCCGGCATAACATCTCCTCGTCAATCCTTGACTCGTTTTCTCTTTACACTAGCCCGACGGTCTCGCAGGCGATAAGCGCTTCTTCATCACTCGGAATCACATAGGCTTGAATGCGCGCCCGGGGGGCCGAAATGCAGCCCTCGGTTCCGATCATGGAAGAGTTCTGATCGTTGTCCAGGCGCAGGCCGCACCATTCCATTCCCGCACAAATCCTCTCCCGAATGAGCGGCGCATTTTCGCCAATACCGCCGCTAAAAATAACCGCGCCGGTCCCACCCAGGACCGCCAGGTAAGCACTCAGGTATTTGCGCGCGCGGTAGCAGAACACTTCGATCGCAAGTCGCGCGCGCGGATTTGCGTCATACGCTGAAATCAGCTCCCGCACATCGTTGGAAAGCCCCGAAAGCCCCAACAATCCGGAGCGCTTGTTGAGCCAACTTTCGATTTCCGCGGCGCCGACGGATTCTCTATCCGCGAGATAGCTAACCAATGCGGGGTCCAGATCACCCGACCGAGTTCCCATCACGAGACCTTCCAACGGTGTGAAGCCCATCGAGGTGTCGACCGATTTCCCGCTGCGGATGGCGCAGGCGGAGCAGCCATTTCCCAAATGCAGTGTCACGATGTCAATTCGTTCCTTAGGCGTCGTAGTGAGCTCGCCATAGCGCAAAGCGGAATGCTGGTGCGCAAGGCCGTGGAAACCGTAGCGGCGAATATGGTGCTTCAACGAGAGCTCGTAGGGGATGGCATAGGTCGAGGCGTAATCGGGAATCGTGGAATGAAATGAGGTGTCGAAGGCTGCGACCATCGGCACCGCGGCGCCCAGCACCGATCGCGCGGCACGGATTCCGCTCACGGCCGCCGGGTTATGCAGCGGTGCAATCTCGCAGAGAGATTCGAGGGCCTCGATGACGTGATCATCGATCCGAACGGACGCGTGGAATCGGTCGCCTCCATGGACGACCCGGTGCCCGACGGCATCGAAGGCCGAAAGCTCTAGGCGCGACTTCAACCATTCGATGACTTTGCCCACAGCTTGCTGATGATCTCGAACCGTCACTGATTCCTGCTTGACGGGAGCACCGGCGATTTCAAATCGAAGCGATGAAGGACCGCCGATTTGGTCGACGATGCCGCGCGCCAGCTTTTCGTCGCCACCACTGGTATTTGAACCCGAAGCCGTTGAGACTTCGATGAGCTGAAATTTCAACGTCGAGCTACCGCAATTAAGAACAAGAACCTTCATCGGCGTAGCGCTGGACCCACCCAGATTCTCTGGTCTTAGCGATGAAACCCTTCAACAAACCGAACTGAGATAGCTGCCCGAGCGAGTTGGCTATCCAGCTATCACTATTTTTTTACCGTGGCAGATCCGGTCCATTCGGGGTCGATCGCCTGCATCGCTTCTTCCCTGAGCTCCTGATAAGAATCCGAAAAATCCGGGTGATGACGTTCTAGGAAGATTTTCACAACCTCTAGCTCTAGTTTGAGGGAATCCACCGCCGCGGTTAGATCGAGCTTGGTCTTTTTTAGGAGGGAAACAGTGGATTCGAGCTCCCTTTGCATTAATTGAAACCGCTGCTGAATATCCGTGTCATTCATAGCGAACCTCCCAGCTTTCTTATCCAACCATTATTCTTACTCCCAATGCCAAAGTACGCAACCAATGCTGCGCAAAGACGATGCCGACGAATTCAAACGCGTTATCTTTACTCGCGAAGGCACCATGATATTGGAGATCCCCCAACACCGAGGATGGCAAACCGCATGACGAACATAACAAATCAATCGGTGCCAGATTCGCTACAGATCCGTTGTTATTTTTCGCGACCATTTCTCGTCTGCGGGAAAAACGAGACCGACTGGAATTAATATTATGCAAAATCACCTGAGAAACGGATTTCTTTGACCCACTTGACGGCATAGTTCGACATCATTAACTTAGTGTAGTGTTTGCCATTCATACATGAGGGTCCTTTGGTGCATTTAAACACCTCCGTTCTCGTAGGCATCTTTCGGTAACTAGCCGAACGCTGGTTTTGTCAGGTCCAAAAGAGGAAGCTTAAAATCATCAATTTCGCGGGGTTATCTCGCGTTTAACGGCTGGTTACCGAGAAAGAGGAGAAAAATCATTGTTGGGTTGGCATACAATTCGCTTCGGTAGAGGGGGGCGGATGGATACGAAAACAAATCTCTGGTTGCTCGATAGAACGGAAAACTAGCGGAATTCCTGAGAGAAGTTAAGCCCTGGAACCTTTGGGCGGGCTTCGGGGCAGATTCCTCCGAAGTAAAATGCCGCATAGAAAATAAGCAGGAGTCAAAAATGCCGTTGGATTTTGAAGACCAGACGAAGATGAGAGATGCCAGCGAGGCTCAGGACGGCGAGCTCGATGAGCTTGACGAGAAAGAGACCGATTTTGGCGCGGAGCTCCTTGCGGAAGGGGAAGCAACCGAAGAAGAGCCTACCGAGCACGAAAGCGCTGGCACTTCCAGCTCGGTTCAACAATACCTGCATGAGATAGGATCTGTTCCGCTTCTGAGCAGAGAGCGCGAGGTCGATCTCGCCATGCAGATGGAGCGGGGTAGGAACCAGATCATGGAGGCGCTTTTTTCCACGCCCATGGCATTGCGCCACGTGCTTCAATTGGGCAGTGCCATTTCAAGCGGTGATCTTGAGCTGCGCCACATTGTGGAGAAATCGGATGCAGATGAAGAAGACAGCGCGGATGTTCTCGATCCTAAACCTTTTCTCAAACTTATCGCCAAGCTCCGCCGTCTGAGTCACAATCGAGAAGACATCGATCGACAGTTGAACAGGTCCCGGGTATCGAAGCGAAAGCAAGAGACGCTAAGGCAAAAACGGCACGGGCTCCAAAAGAAGATATCCAGCGTCTTGATCGCGCTTCACCTCGCCTCGTCCCTCATCGATGAAATGGTCCAGCGTGTGAAGCAACGGCGCGATCGTCTGACGGCCTTCGAGCAGAAACGAGCGGGTGCTTCCAAGTCCCAGCGGGCGGCGATATCCGCTGAGATCCAAGCCATCGAAGATAACGTCGGTCTCCCGGTTGATGAGATCAAGATCGTGGCTCGTCTCATCGACGAGGGCGAAGCTTTAGTCGGAACTGCAAGGCGGGAGTTCATCGAAGCCAACTTGCGTTTGGTTGTGAGCGTGGCCAAGAGATACGTGAGCCGCGGCTTAGCTTTTTTGGACCTGATTCAGGAAGGAAATCTCGGACTGATGCGGGCCGTCGAGAAATTCGACTACCGGCTGGGCTACCGCTTTTCCACCTACGCGAGCTGGTGGATTCGCCAGGGCATTACCCGAGGCCTCATCGATACCGGGCGGATCATCCGCATCCCGGTTCACCGAGTTGAGGCGCGAAACAAGATTATCCAGACCGCGCAACATCTGCAGCGAAAGCTCGGTCGCGAGCCCAAGCCTGAGGAGCTCGCCGAAGAGGCGGGAATCTCCGTATCGGACCTGCTGAAAATCATCCAGACTCAAGGAGAGCCTGTTTCACTGCAAATGCCCATATGGGAAGACGGTGATCGCCTCGAGGACTTCGTGGAGGACCGAATCAACCCCAAGCCTCACGAGCAGGCTTTGGAAGGAACACTGCGCAGAGACGTTAGGAAAGCGCTGGCGGTCTTAACTCCGCGCCAGGAAACGGTACTGCGCATGCGTTTCGGCATCGAGGAGAATCGCGACTACACGCTGGAAGAGCTGGGGGAAAAGTTTGCTGTCACTCGCGAGCGAATCCGACAAATCGAGCAGAAGTCCCTACAGATACTGCGCAATCCTAATCGTCGGAAACCCCTCAATCCGTCTGGTGGATTGGATGCAAACGCGGCCTAAACGCCTCGGTCCCGAATTTTCGCGTCTTTAGATTCTTTCCGGGGACCGCAGCTCCGGAAACGCCAGGCGGGCGAGGATCGCTTCAACGCCATCCGTGGCCAAACCAGCGGCATTACGCTGGGCTCGGCGCGCAACTGCACTAACTTTCCCCGCATCGTTGCAAGATTAGTTAACATACGACCGCTTGTAATCTTTAACGTGCGCGCCGCATTCTTTGAGTTTGTCATTGATTCCGCTTAACTCGCCGAGAACGCCTGGGGATCGCTCCGCATCAGCATATCCGTGATTTCCGATCGATGCTTTTTGCCGTTTTCGTAAACGCGCTGCAAAACCTCGGCGATCTCTGGAAACTCGGGTCGAACTCTGCGGAGCTGCTCCCAGAGTTCCGCGGCTGAGCGCCTCTGCTCCTCCAGATCCGCCAGCAGAGATTGCCAGCTGTTGCCCCCGGCAAACTGGGTTTCGGGAACCGCCGGCAATGGAGCGCCAAGAAGCTTGATCTTTTCGGCAATCTGATCGCCATGTCTGCTCTCGTCTGCCGCAATGCGCAAAAGCTTTTCACGGAACTGAGGATACGGCATATTTTGCGCGTGCCGTCTCAGCTGGCTCGCACGCCGATTCGCTTCAACGTACTGCTGCCGCAAAATCTCGATGGCTTTGTATCGTCCGTCACGAGAAAAGCCGAGAAAACCACGCCACCAGTCGGACCATTTGTTTGGCCATGCCATAACCTCGCCTCCTTAAATTTTACTTTACACCGCCGCAAGGGGAAAAATGTTTCCCCCGAGACGGAGCCAAGGTGAAATCACCCTCCGAAGCACCCGCCGGAGTTTAAAAAGATTTCTATTATTTTTGCAAAAGCTTGGGTTTTTCTGCAAGAACTTGACGAATGCCCTCCGCTTCGCAAAAACCTTTTGCTCAAAGGCGCGCAACTTCGGGTGCCGAACGCGATGTAAAGTCCTTCAACGTGTTAGACTGTAGATCATGTTGGCTTCCAACAAACCGCAGCAGGATGCTCTGACGGAACCGGTTATTCAGAACGGTGTGTGCTATGTGCTGTTTGCCTATGATGCCGCTCGCTCCATTAATTTAGATGAGGCCGAACGACAGATCCAGGAAATGACCAAGAGAGAAACCATCAAGCACAAAAGGCGGGCTCCGAGCTATTTCGAATACCAGCCGCCACCGTTGCGCATCATGCACGAAATCGAGCCGGTCAATCTCGGCCGTTACCGGATCGACTCCAGCGTCGATCTTATAGCATACGATTTCAGCGCCGTGGCGGTGCTTTACCGCATCCCGCTCCAGGGTTCCATCGAAAAACTCCTGCAGCTTAGCCAAGAGCTATATGACAATGATTTTCTGCTCACCGATTCCCGTCTACGGGCAGATCAACTCTTGAAAGGCATGGGACACTCCGTCAGTGACGCCGGCATCGCCAATGTGGTGGAAGACTATGTCATTTACCATGTCGAATCTTTTGTGTCTCCTCTTGACCTCAATGCATTGATCTCAACCAAAGCTCAATGGATCGCCAAAATTCTTCGCGCCGAGGAACAGCCGCTGTCCAGTCAAGAAGTGGAAGACGCGCTCGCAGCTAAGATGTCGTTCGGGTTGGGCGACCTGACCATCGTCGATTGGAACGCTGCACTGATCGTCGACCGAGAAGGCGACGACATTAGGGCGGTATTGGAGTTTGCCAACGTAGAGTTGCTGGAGATGCGCTATCTGGACCAAAAATTGGACCGGGCGCTGGACCGAGCCTACGAGGCGCTCTCAAGACGATCGTGGAATCTACTGCGAATCTTCGGATACTATAGCGCCGATCTGCGCCGGGTCGCCGAGCTACAGGTAGACAACGCGCTCCTATTTGAAGGCGTAAACAATACGCTGAAACTACTCGGCGACCAGTACCTCGCACGCGTCTACGCCTTGGCGAACAGGAGGTTTCACATCGGCGAATGGGACACAAGCATTCTGCGAAAGCTTCAGACTCTCGAAAGTATCTACGAAAAAATTTCCGATCAGGCCACGAACCGCCGGATGGAGATATTGGAATGGGTGATCATCTTTTTGATTGCGGCGTCCATCCTGCTCGAATTAATCCGGTACCGTCCCTAGCGGAACCCCATTACCTGGTGCTCGTCGCCTTGGACTTTCGACTGGCGAGCCGAGGCTTAACCGTCAGAACCGGACAGGAAGCGTGTCTGACGACTTTTTCAGCCACATTACCAATCAGCAGCCTTTTGACCCCGGTCCGTCCATGAGTGGCGAGCACGATCAAGTCGATTCGATGAGTTTCCGCGGCATCGAGAATCTTTTCAAACGGATTCCCGCTGGCAACAAGATATCTGACCTTGGGGAGGCGCTCGACCCAATCGTGGCAGAACTGCTTTAATAACACTTCCGAATGTTCCACCGTCGCCTTCATGACCTTGGCGCGTTTCATCGGTTCGTTCTGATACAGTTCGAGCAGCGCCGGGTCGGCCTCCATAATCGACTTCATGTAAAGTTCATCGAAGGGGTTGTCGATGACGTGCAAGAAATATAATCCAGCGCCGGCATTCTCTGCGATCTTCACAGCCAGCTTGAGCGCTTCAAGCGAAAAAGGCGATAAATCCACCGGGCAAAGAATTCTTTTAAAATCTAAAGCCATATGCCTTGTCCTTTCGAATTCGGTGTGATTTCACCGGTTCTAACAACCCCGCTCGTATTCAAGCAGGTGATTTCTTGCCAACTCTTACCATGACTGCTGTGTTCTGGGCCATTTGCGCGCTCGGAGCGCTTTACATAGTTGAACCCTGGCAACCGCCTTTAAAAACGATATAGTAATTTTTAGCCGTAGGATCGCCGTAACTTCGGTCATCAAAAAAGGAGGGACCGATCATGCTTCCGTCAATACCGCATCGAATCAAATGGCCCTTAGTCTTTATCGCTCTGTGGCTTGGAATTGTTATGACGGTGTGGCCGCGGGTGGGAGGTTCTCAGGCTGTTCGCTCACCGGACGAAATCAGTCGTGTCCTTGTCATAGAAAAACTCTCGGTTCAGGACGGCGTCGTCTCGGGAGAGGTTCACAACCTATCATCCCGGACCGTGCGCGATGTCCAGCTGTTCGTCCGTCACACCTGGCTATGGGACGACGAACGCCACCCCGGCAAGATAGACCCAGGTACGTCGACTTTCCACACCTTGCAACAAGAGATCCCACCGGGAGGAACGGCCCGCTTTAATTTTACTCAGTCACCGCCGCTAGCAAAAACCGCCGGTGGCCATTTCGTAACGACAGTCTCGATCGCTGGATTTACGGAAGTTATTCCTCAAGTCAGGTAACTCGCGTTCATTTTGCGCCTCGACTTTCTTGCGCGCTACCGGCTGCGTCGGACCAATCGATCGGTTGCCGGGTTGAGTTCTGCCCGCGGCATGACTTTCGGCGATTCACCATCCAGATAATCGCGTTTATTCTGAGTCGAATGTTCTGCCGATTCGTCGGTGAATGCCCGGCGAGACGGGGTCAAGCAGAAGTGGACATTTGGTCCTGGGTAACATAAATCATTCAGGGGAATCTCATGTCATTCAGTGAAGGATAAGAGGGTGATACCGACAGCCGATAGCACCGGCGTGGATGCCTTTACCGCCGAGGTGGTGCGCAGCGCGGTCGTCGCGGTTGCCGGCGAGATGAAGACCAACCTCATGCGCACGGCTTACCATACGATTATCTACGAAGCCGAAGACTTTACCGTCGGTCTTTTCGACGCCGACGGCAATACGATTTCCATCGGGCTAGGACTGCCGATGTTTATTCGCGGACTTTCCGATGCGATCAAGGCAAAAATCGAGTTCTGGGGCAAGGAGAACATCGAGCCCGGCGACATTTTACTCACCAACGACAGTTACGTCATGGGCAGCCATCTGAACCACATGATCTTCACCCTGCCGGTTTTTAACGACGGCGAGCTCGTCGCCTTCTCGTCATCGATGGCCCACTGGCAGGATATCGGCGGTCAGCTCGGCGGCATTACCCGAGATATTTATTCCGAAGGTCTGCAGCTGCCCTTTGTAAAGCTCTTCAGGGCGGGAAAGGAAAATCCCGAGATCGCGGCGATTATCCGTGCCAACGTGCGCGTGCCGGAGCGCGCCATGGGCGATTACCGCGCCCAGATTGCGGCGATTCGGACGGGCGAACGGCGTCTTCTACAGTTGCTGAAGCGCTACGGCAACCACGCGTTCAAAGAGAGCATCCGGCTCGTCTTTGAGCAGAGCGCGCGCCTTGCGCGCGCCGCCGTGCGCGAAATCCCGGACGGAGTCTACGAGGCCGAGTCGTTCATGGATGACGACGGCGTCAACGTTGGCAAGCACATCCCGATTAGGGTCAGGGTCGAAGTCCGCGGTGAAGACATGACCATCGATTTGAGCGGCGTCAGTCCTCAGGTCGCCGGCTTTTTCAATTCCGGGCCGACCGCCGGCCGTTCGGCCGCAGAAGTGGTCTTCAAGTGCATCACCACGCCGATGCTGCTGCCGATCAACGAGGGCTCGTTCCGGCCGCTCAAAATCATCTTACCGCCGGGCCGCGTGGTGAGCGCAACCAAACCGGCGGCGATGCGCGTCTGGATGACGGTTCCGATGACCGTATGCGATACGCTATTCAAGGCCCTCGCTCCGGCCTGTCCGGAGCGCACCATAGCGGCGCATTACGCTGATCTTTGCATCGTCAACCCGCACGGTTTCGACCCACAGACCGGCCGCTACTTCTGGGCTCACATCGGCCATCCGGGCGGAGGTTGGGGCGCGAAGTTCGATGAGGACGGCATGAGCGCTACGGTGGCGCTCAACGACGGCGACACGCATAACTCACCCATTGAGGCAACCGAGGCGAAGAGCCCGATCATTGTCGAAGAGCGCGCGCTGCGCCAGGATTCCGCCGGGCCGGGCAAATTCCGCGGCGGGCTGGGCGTGACGCAACGCGTGCACGTGCGCAAGCCGGCAACGATTGATTCGCGCATGGAGCGAACGATCTGCGCGCCGTGGGGTCTTCACGGCGGGGATTCGGCTCTGGCAAATCGAATCGCGATACTGCGCAACGACGACACCACTCAGAAATTCCCGACGGGAAAGATCCGGCCGACGGATCTCGCCGCGGGCGAAGGTTTTCTGATCGAGACCGCCGGCGGCGGCGGATTCTGGAATCCGCTGGAGCGCGATCCCCAGCGAGTCCTCGCCGACGTGCGTTCCGGTTACGTGTCTCTCGAAGCGGCGCGGCGCGACTACGGTGCCGTCATCCATCAACACGGGCGCCGCTTTGAGCTCGACCATAAAGGGACCGAGGAGCTCCGTCGGCAAATCAGCGACGATAGCCCTCGGACTGAAAGGGCGACACTCTAGCATTGGATTCCTATAATTTTTAAACCGCACTCAGGTATTGAAATCACGAAGAGAGAAGAAGGAGAAAACCATGGCGCTGAGTTTTGAAGAGAACGAGATGCTCACGCGAGCCGGTCCTGGGACGCCCGCCGGGGAGATGCTGCGTCGCTACTGGCACCCGATAGCATTGAAAACCATGGCGCTGAGTTTTGAAGAGAACGAGATGCTCACGCGAGCCGGTCCTGGGACGCCCGCCGGGGAGATGCTGCGTCGCTACTGGCACCCGATAGCATTTTCCAGGGAGTTGAAGGGAAGACCGAAGCGACGGACGCTTCTGGGAGAAGATCTGGTTCTTTTCCGAGATGAACAAGGCAGACTAGGGCTTCTCGCATTGCGCTGCTCGCACCGCGGAACTTCTCTGGAGTATGGTCATCTTGAGGATGGCGGCCTGCGCTGTTGCTATCATGGTTGGCTTTATGACGTCGAGGGACGCGTCTTGGACCAGCCCGGCGAGCCAACCGACAGCACCTTCCGAGAACGGGTTCGTCATCCAGCGTACAAAGTTCAAGAGCTGGCGGGAATCGTTTTCGCCTATCTCGGACCGGAACCAGCGCCACTTTTGCCGCGCTACGACGTGCTCGTGAGGGAAGACGGAACGCGCTCGTTGAACGCGCGGGTCGTACATTGCAACTATCTCCAGATGGTTGAAAACAGCGTCGATCAGCACCATTTCAAGTGGCTTCATCGCACGCCGAAGACCAGGCTTTGGAAAGACGAGAAGCTCACCTCGGAAGTCACCGATTTCGGCATCCTTGATACCTTCACCCGCCAGGTCGGCGACGAGTCTTACAGGACGATCAGCTTATTCTTGATGCCCAACATGAATAAAGTCGGCTATCACCTCTCGGAGGACCATCCCGCCGCTTTCGCCGCTACCCACGAAGGATACGAGGCGCTGCGCTGGCGCGTTCCCATGGATGACACTACCACAATGCACTTTACTCTTTATTTCGCGCCGCTGGTCGACGGCAAGGCAACGGCGAAGATGCCGCAGGACAGGCAGGACGAAGGGCTCGGCGACAGCATTCCCGGAAAGTATCGTTGGGATGAAACCACGGGCTGGATCGCGCGCGGCGATCAAGACCGCTGCGCGCAGGAGAGCCAAGGACCGATCTTTGACCGCACGAGGGAACACTTGGGAGTGTCTGATGAAGGCGTGATTTTGCTGCGCCGTTTATTCAAACAGTGCATTGACACCGTCAAGAACGGCCAGGACCCAGTGGGCGTCATCAGGGATCCGGCCAAGAATGAAATCATTCGCCTCGTGCCCGGCGAATACCGGGTAACTTAGATAAGCGTGTCGAGCGAGACGTGACAATGCGAACAGCCAAGCACATCGGCATCGTGGCCGTGAGCGCTGAAGGCGCAGCGCTGTGCTACAGGACTATTTGTGTCGAGGGGGCGCGGGTCCTCGGACGGCATGCGCACCCGGAGGTCACGTTGCACACCTATCCGCTGAGCGAGTACATGCGCCACGTAGACGGCCGTCACTGGGAAGGAGCGGGTCGCTTGCTGTTGTCTTCGGCCAGGAAACTCGCCACGGCCGGCGCCCAACTCCTAATCTGCCCCGATAACACGCTCCACCAGGCGCTCGATCTCGTGCGTGGAGATTCGCCCGCTCCTTGGTTGCACATTGCAGAAGAGGTCGCCGCGTTCGCAGCCGACCAAGGCTTTAAACGCGTCGGCGTGCTCGGAACTAGTTACCTCATGGAAGGTCCTGTCTACGCCTCCAAGCTCTCAGCCAAAGGAATAGAAGGTCAGATCCCGGAACCTGTGGCTCGTCGCAGGATAAACGATATTATCTTTGATGAACTCGTCTATGGCCGTTTTGAGGAGAGCTCCCGTCGTTACTTTCAGGAGGTGATTGGTTGCCTTGCTCAGGACGGCTGCACCGCGGTCGTGCTCGGATGCACCGAGATTCCGTTGTTGATCAGCGACTCCGACTCGCCTCTGCCAATTCTAGACTCGACTCGGATCCTGGCGCGAGCGGCGCTTCGGGAAGCGACACGTGACGCGAACACGCTATAAGGTGCCGGAGGTCAAGATGAATAAATCTGAGGTTCGGGCCCTTTCGTGGGCAATCTTGCTATTGCCTGTTCTGGTTGGGGCTTTTCGCCTCAGCGCAGCGGACGCTTCAGAGCAACTCATCGCCGGCGCCAAGAAAGAGGGAGACGAGATCGTCTTTGTCGCCGGAGCCCAAACCTTCGGCGGAAGGAAAGGATTGGCTGAAATTGAGGCGGCGTTCAATAAAAAATTCGGTCTAAAAGCACGGATCAACTTTGCTGCCGGTCCCGATATGAATGCGCGGGCCGCGCGGCTCATTACCGAGGTCAAGGCCAACAGACAGTCTTCTTCAGATCTCTATCTTGGCTCGCAGTCCCATTTTGCTTTGCTCCATAAGGAAAACGCGCTGGAAAAAATGAACTGGGCCGGGACGTTCTCCTGGCTGAGTAAGGAGATGGAGATCTTTCCCGGCGAGGGAGTGTTGGTGTACACGTCACCCAATGGGATCATTTACAACGGCAACTTGATTCCCAAAGACAAAGCGCCCAAGAGCTATTCGGATTTGGTCGATCCGCGCTTGAGCCCGACCTGGGCTGGAAAATTGGCGATTCCGCCCTACGTTGCCTGGCTTGCCGATCTGTCTTTGGTCTGGGGTCAGGAGAAAGCGAAAGACTTCGCGCGCAAAGTGGTCGCTCTGAGCGGAGGTAGGCTGCGCTACAGCGAAGAGGAACGAGTTGTCAGCGGCGAATTTCCCATCATGGCGAACCTAGGAGACGCGCTGGGAGCTATGTGGGCCTGGCAGGCCAAGGGAGCGCCTCTAGTGGCCGTGCCTGGCCTGAATCCAATCAACACCGACTACTTCCAATTGGGCGTTCCTAGAAATTCGGCCCATCCGAATCTGGCGAAGCTGCTCGTCGCATTCATGGCCTCTAAAGAAGCACAGGCCGTCTTGCAGAAATACGAGTCCCGCAGCTCTCACCTCGTGGAAGGGACGATAATGGCAAAGTACCTGCGCGAAAATCGAGTCCAGGTCCAAGAGCCGAAGGTTTCGATCGATTATTATCTCAAAGGAGAGAGCGCAGAAGGTCTGAAATTCAAGGAAGAACTGGCGAACATATTGAAGCAATGAAAGACCTAAAGTGTCGTCAACGATCTGAACAAAAAGTGTCATTCTGAGGCGAAGCCGAAGAATCTCGAAACCATGTGAGATCCTTCACTTCGTTCAGGATGACATGCTTTTGCAAACGGGTACGCAGGAGACAGAAAAAGGAGATAGCCTCTCATGTTGTCAAAGGAAGAAAACGAGCTGCTCACCAGAGTTGGTCCGGGAACCCCTGCGGGAGAAATGCTCCGACGCTACTGGTGGCCCGTTGGTTTTACTGAACACGTCAAGGAAAAAGGGCGACCGGTTAGGACCAAGCTCCTTGGCGAAGACTTGGTTCTGTTTCGCGACGGGAACGGCAGACTAGGTCTCTTGGGCCTTCACTGTTCACACCGTGGGACTTCGTTGGAATTCGGCAGAGTCGACGATCGCGGGATTCGGTGTTGTTATCATGGTTGGCTCTACGATGTGCGTGGACGATGCTTGGAACAACCCGCGGAACCGGAAGACAGCACGTTCAAAGACCGCGTCCAGCATCCTGCTTACCAAGCTCAGGAAATCGGCGGCTTTATTTTCGCCTACATCGGTCCCGAACCTGCGCCCCTGCTTCCGAACTATGACTTGTTTCTAAGGGAGGATGGTGAACGCGAGGTCGGCGCCGGCCATGACTATTGCAACTGGCTCCAGAGAGCGGAGAATTCAGTCGATCAAACGCACCTGATCGCGCTTCACGCTAGCGAATATGCAAGGGACGAAAGCCGGACCATGCGATTCGCTTCCGCGTGCCGATGGACGACACGAATACCATGACTTTCTGGCTGCGATTCTACCCTTACGGTGAAGAAGATCGAAGCAAGCCTTTCCTTCTCAAGACGCTGGGATTCGAGAACGATCAAGCGGGAGTCTACGAACGAGTTGACGATGGCTGGTGGGGTGTTGCGTCACACGACCAGGATCGCGTGGCGCAAGAGAGCCAGGGGCCCATTTATGACAGAACCAAGGAACATCTCGGCGCATCGGACCAAGGCGTCATTATGCTGCGAACCATGATCAAAGAGTCCATCGACGCGGTCCGGCACGGAAAGGATCCGGTCTGGGTGCTCCGAGATTCGGCGCAAAACGAAACTATCGGTTTTGACGCCAGCATGCAGGAGATCGGAGCGTTGGAATAAATATAGTCGGCTAAATAAAGTACTGGAGGTGTTCCATGGTTCAGCTTCTTGGAGCTTTGCTCAGTATCTTTGTTTTGCACACCTCGGTCGATGCGGCAGATAAGATCAGGATTGGAATTCCTGACTTCACCGCCCAATTTGGCTCTCTCTCCTTGGCACAGAAGAGGGGTTTCCTTCAAGAGGAAGGACTTCAAACAGAGTTCATCCGTATCAATGCCATCGTTGGGCTGGCGGCATTAGTCAGCGGAGAAATCGATTATTATACGGTGATTGGCCCGTTGGTGGCTGCAGCGATCCAGGGAGCCCCGATAAAGGTCGTGGCCTGCTACGTGCCGAGCGCTCCCTTTGCCCTCATCGCCCGCCCTGAGTTTAAGTCGGTTCAGGAGCTTAGGGGTAAGACAATCGGGCTCAACACCTTCGGTGGCAATATTGAGGTCGTAGCGAGGCTGATATTCAAGCATTTCGGCCTTGACCCAGACAAGGAGATAAAGTTTCTTGCCTTAGGCGTGAGCGAACACCGCTTTGCTGCTATGAAGCAAGGGTTGGCCGCTGCCACGTTGGGCACTCCCCCGTTGGATTTTTTCGGCAAGAAGAGGGGATTTGTTGTCCTTACGCGAGCCCACGAACTTTTCAGTTACCCTGCTAGCGGTGTAATAGCCAGCGTGAAGAAGATCAAAGAAAGGCCCGACGAGGTCAAGCGAGTAGTCAAAGCGGGCATCAAAGCCAACCGCTATTTTCGTCAGAATCGCGAGGGCACGATTCAGTTTATGATGGAGTGGATGAAAATTGATAAAGAGATGGCGACGGCCACCTATGAAAGCGCCTTGAAAGCCTTCAACGATGACGGGAGTGTGCCCGAAGATGGATTCCGTCTTCTAATCGAGGAGACAAAGAAGCAGGCCAAGGTGAACCGCGAGGTTCCTCTAAGCGATGTTGCGGATATCTCGATTCTCAAAGAGGCGCAAAGGGAGCTTGGGATTACGGGGAGATAACTTTCGCCGGACCAGAATTGATTTCGAGTTCCTATTGCCTTATGCCAGTTGCCTTTCCAGGAGGGGATAAATGAAACGACCCATGACCGATAGCGTCGAAGTTCTAAATGCCGACATGGCCAAGAAGAATCTTGGAGGCCATTGGCAGTTAGGTTTTGAGAGTTACCTCGCGTATCCTGAAACCACTGTTCAGCCTTGCTTGTGGAAATGGAAGGATGTTTACGAGAGCCTCATGCGGGCCGGCGAAGTAGTGGGCATGGATCAAGCTGAACGGCGGACGATTCGTCTGTTAAATCCTGCGCTCAAGGAGCGGCAGGCCACCACCCACACCATTCAATTTTCGTTTCAGTACGTGAAAGCGGGAGAACACGCCCGGCCGCACCGACACACCGCCGCCGCTTTGCGCTTCATTCTCAAAGGGAACGGAGCCTATACGACGGTTAATGGTCAGAAGTGCGTAATGGAGGAAGGCGATCTTATTTTGACGCCTCAACTGACCTGGCACGACCACACAAACGACTCGGGAAAACCCATCATCTGGCTCGACGGGCTCGATATCCCGTTGGTCCAATCTCTGCAGCAGCTTCTTTTTGAGCCACATCCTCAGGAGGCTCAGCCCATCGAGAAAACCAGCGACCAAGTGGCCCTTCTCTATGGTCATGCTCGACCGAATGCGGCGGCGGCAGCCGAGTTCTTTCACTACAAATGGTCTGATACCGAGCGATGTTTAAGCGCTTTGGTTAAAACAGCTTCACCGGATCGATTTGACGGATATATTTTGGAGTTTCGCAACCCAGTGACAGGCGGCCCTACCATGCCGACCATTCAGTGCGCTCTTGAGCTTCTCCGCCCGGGCGAAGAAACCGAGGCGCATCGGCACACGAGCACAGTCATCTACCATGCCTTCCGCGGCGGCGGTTCGAGCTATGTTGGTGACGAGCGCTTCGATTGGCAACAGGGAGACTCTTTCGTTGTCCCGCTTTGGTATCCGCATCGCCACGTCAATCGCGCAGCATCGGAAGCTGTCCTTTTTTCCATGAGCGACGCGCCGGTTTTGAAATCTCTTCATCTATATCGGGAGGAGCCGGCGGGGCTATAGAGGGGACGAGCAAATCAGTCGCCAGAATTCTGAACCGAAAATCGGATTCATTCCAAAATTCAAAATTTAAATTGCAAAGGAAGATTCCATGTTGTCGAGAGAAGAAAACGACTTGTTGACCCGCGTGGGGCCGGGAACGCCTGCAGGGGAAATGCTGCGTCGCTACTGGCATCCGATAGCATTCATCAATGAGCTAAAAAAGCGACCGCTGCGTAGACGACTCTTGGGAGAAGATCTCGTGGTGTTCCGCGACGATCGCGGCAGGCTCGGCGTCCTCGCATTGCGCTGCTCGCACCGGGGGACTTCGTTGGAGTTCGGTCATCTTGAGGATGGCGGCCTGCGCTGTTGCTATCATGGTTGGCTGTACGATGTCGGAGGTAAGATTTTGGAAATGCCCGGTGAGCCTGCTGATAGCACGTTTTGGCAACGGCTTCGCCACCCTGCTTACCAGGTTCAAGAACTCGGCGGCGTCATCTTCGCCTACCTTGGGCCCGAGCCCGCGCCGCTTCTGCCCCGATACGACGTGCTGGTGCGGGACGACGGCGTGCGCGCGCGGCGTGCGCGAACCGTCAATTGCAACTTTTTTCAGATGATCGAGAACTCCGTCGACCAAAATCACCTGAAGTGGCTGCACCGAACGGCAAAGACCCCCACGTGGGATGATGGAGAGATTAATCCACAGCCATTTGAATATGGAATTTTGAACACCTACACCCGGCACGTTGCCGGGAAAAGATACGCGCACGTTAATTTCTTCGTCTTGCCGACAATGAATAAAACCGGCAACGTGGAAGAAGGTCATCCCACCGAACATCAGGCCAGTAGTTCGGGCGAAGTGATGCGTTGGCGCGTGCCCATCGACGACACTCACACGATGCACTTCACGGTGGAATTCGGCGCCATCGTCGATGGCAAACCGGTCGCGAAAATCATGAAAGATGAATCCGAGCAGGGGCTGATAGAGTCTAAGTTTGGCGTCTACAAATGGGATGAGTCGATTAACTGGTTCGCCCGCGGCGATCAGGATCGCGTCGCGCAGGAAAGCCAAGGTCCGATCTACGACCGCACCGGCGAACATCTGGCTTACACCGACCGGGGAGTCATTCTTTTGCGCCGCTTGTATAAAGAATCCATCGAAGCGGTTCAAAAAGGTCTTGATCCGCTGGGCGTCGTTAGAGACGCCGCGAAGAATGAGATCATTCGGCTCATTCCGCGTGAAGACATACTGGATTAGGAGATTCAAATTACCTCGAAATAGATTGCCGAGCGCGGATATGATTACCCTCTCCCGTCGCGGGAGAGGGCGAGGGTGAGGGCAATTCGAAGCATACCACCCTCACCTCTGTCCTCTCCCTCCCAAAGGAGGGCGAGGAGGCAGATTGGAAGACGGCCGAGGATGCCATGGCAAAAAATATTTTAAGGCACCGTGCCTGGAGAAATTGTTTTCTGACGCTGCTGCTTCGCTTGAGTGCGGCTTGCACGCTATCCGCCGCCGAAAGCCTCGACCGATTGATCGCCGGAGCCAAGAAAGAGCCTGAGCTGACATTTATCGCTGGCGCCGGAGCTTTCGGCGGGCCAAGAGCCCTCTCCGACCTGGAGGCTGCCCTCAATAAGAAATTTGGTCTCAACGCCCGGATTAGATTCGCCGCCGGACCCGAAATGAACGCGATGGCAGCGCGAGTCATTACCGAATTGAAGAGCGGAAACAAGTCATCGACAGATATTTATCACGGTTCCCAATCTCACTTTTCCTTACTGCATCAAGAGAAGGCTTTGGAGCAAGTCAACTGGTCCGGCGTCTTTCCTTGGATCACCAAACCGATGGAAATTTTCCCCGGCGAAGGCGTGCTGATCTTCACATCGCTGCGCGGAATCCTCTACAACTCGAATCTCATTCCGAAAGAGAAGGCGCCGAAAACTTACGAGGATTTGGTGGACCCCCGCTTAAGCCCGACATGGGCTGGAAAACTGGCGATTCCGCCATACGTCTCCTGGCTGGTCGAGTTGTCGATGATCTGGAGCGAGGAAAGGGTAAAAAATTTCACGCGTAAGTTGGTCGCCCTGAGCGGTGGAAGGCTTCGCTACGGCGAGGAGGAACGGGTGGTGAGCGGCGAGTTTCCCATCGCCGCCAATATGGGCGGTGCTGTCGAGCAGATGTGGAAGTGGCAAGCTAAAGGCGCGCCATTGGTGGCTGTGGCTGGCTCGACTCCGGTTCTCCCATCTTATTTTCAGTTGGGCGTGCCGAAAAATTCCGCTCATCCGAACCTGGCGAAGTTATTCGTCGCCTTTGTGGCTTCGAAAGAAGGCCAGGCTATCTTGGAAAAACACGAGTCTGTCTCATCTCACTTGGTCGAAGGCACGAAGATGGCGAGATATCTCCGCGATAGCAAGATCGTGCTCCAAGAACCCAAGGATTCGATCGCTTTTTACTTGAAAGGCGAAGACAGCGGCCTCCAGCTCAAAGAAGAAATAACAAAAATGCTGAAGCAGTAAAAGAATGGAGTAATGGAGTATTGGAATAATGGAGTGATGGGTTCGAATTCCAGTACTGCAGCACTCCACTACGCCGATAGGCCAAGAGAAGGATGGTCCAGTGTTGTCACAGGAAGAAAACGAACTGATGACTAGAGTCGGGCCAGGAACGCCCGCTGGCGAGATGCTTCGGCGTTACTGGTGGCCGCTGGCGTTTACCGAAGCACTGAAGCCGAAAGGACGGCCCGTAAAAGTCAGACTGCTGGGAGAAGATTTTGTTCTGTTCCGCGATGGCGGCGGCAAGTTGGGCCTCCTGGATCTCCACTGCTCTCATCGCGGCACGTCATTAGAGTTCGGGCGGGTGGAGGACGGAGGCATTAGGTGTTGCTACCACGGTTGGCTCTATGATTCGCGCGGCAAGTGTTTGGAGCAGCCTGCGGAGCCGGAAGACAGCACATTCAAGGATCGTATCCAACATCCAGCCTATCATGCCCAGGACGCGGCGGGTCTTGTCTTTGCATACATCGGGCCAGAGCCGGCGCCGTTGCTGCCCGCTTATGATCTGCTGATCAGGGAAGATGGCAGCCGCGTAATCGGAGGCGGCGAAGAATTTTGCAACTGGCTCCAGCGCGCGGAGAATTCAACCGACGGCGCGCATTCCATCGCGCTCCATGCCGCCGGTTATCCGAACATGGCGATGAAGCGGCCGAAGATCCAATGGGAACCCACCAAGTTCGGAGTAAGAGAGACCACATGGGTTGACGGTGTTTCGAAAGCGAGGATCTCGCATTTCGTTTTCCCTTCGCATGTGCGCCATTCCGCCGCTCGAGTAGGTGAAAAGCCGCGTCAGGTGATACGCTTTCGTGTTCCTACCGACGATACAACCACGACCACTTACTGGATCGACTTCTACCCGGATAGAGACGGGCAGCAGATCGAGCCCAGGTTGAAAACCCGAGGTTTCAAGAAAAATACACTGGGAGTCTACAAGTGCGTTCAGGACGAATGGTGGGGGCTCGACACTCACGAGCAAGACCGCGTAGCTCAAGAGAGTCAAGGTCTTATTGCCGATCGAACCACCGAACATCTGGCATCGTCCGACCAGGGCATTATCATGATGCGAAAAATGGTTAGGGATTCCATCGACGCGGTTCGGCAGGGGAAAGATCCCATCGGCGTCATT